>JACCDS011062011.1_pt1 | contig 42853 bp, 40 predicted proteins | sample 7446441 | NCBI WGS metagenome assembly JACCDS01 (sample SAMN15323445, study PRJNA562643) | freshwater metagenome | isolation source: river surface water | place: USA:Blue River Watershed | collected 2017-08-17 | reverse complement strand
TGTTTTAAAAGAAAAAAGTCCGCTTTTAACTTGACCGTATGAATCCTTTTCCCTAAAGTGGGAAATCGTGCAAAAAAGTGGTTTTTTGTGGGGGTCACGGTTTGGCGGTTCTGGGTCAATTTACGGGTATCACGGCGTTGAGTCTCGACGCGAAGGGTCGCATGACGATTCCGACGCGCTATCGAGAGGCGCTCGTTGCGCAATCCCGCGGGGCGTTGGCCTTAGTCGAGAGTGATGACGGCTGTCTACTCTTAATGGCGCAGCCGTTGTGGGACCAGAAAGTGGCGACCCTGTCGGATGACGAATCGGATACCGAGCGTCGTCGATTCTGGTTAGGCTTGAGTGATACCCCCGAGATGGATGCCCAGGGGCGTGTGCTGATTAATCCCGTGCTACGAGATGGTGCGCGAATTCAGCGTGACGTAATTCTTCTTGGTGTTGGCGCACATTTCGAGATCTGGGATGCCGCCACACTAGAGACCCATAAGCAATCTGTTCGCCATCGCAAACGTGGTGGGGGATAGATCCATTGGAGTCGATTGTCCATCAGCCGGTCCTTCTTCACGAAGCGGTGGAAGGTCTGCAGCTTCATCCTGATGGGATTTATGTCGATGCAACTTTTGGAAGAGGCGGGCACAGTAGCCTCATCCTTTCTGCACTTGGCCCCAAAGGACGTTTGATTGCATTTGATCGTGATCCGCAGGCAGTTGCCTCGGCGCAGTCGATCAACGATCCCCGTTTTGAAATTATTCACGCCCCTTTTAGCGAGCTGATGTCGAGACTCTCTGAACGCGGTGTGACAGCGATTGACGGTCTTCTCATTGATCTTGGTGTTTCCTCGCCCCAGATCGATGACCCCAGTCGCGGTTTTAGTTTCCGCAGCGATGGTCCCTTGGATATGCGGATGGATCCGACTCGAGGACAGCCTGTTTCGGTCTGGCTGATGCAGACCTCCATTGATGAATTAAAAAAGGTAATCGCTGACTATGGTGAAGAACGGTTTGCTTTTCAGATTGCAGACGCGATTGCGACTCGCTGCGAGGCGGCGCGCCGCGGGGATGCAGCGCCATTGGAATCCACCAAGGCACTCGCCGACCTTGTCGCCGCAACCCTACGCCGTTGCCGGGCGCGTCCGGAGCCGGGGCAGCATCCCGCCACGCGTACGTTTCAGGCTTTACGGATTCACATCAACGGTGAACTCGAAGAACTCGTGGTGGTCCTCAAGGCTGCGCTCGAACTTCTGCGCGAGTCTGGGCGCCTTGCGGTCATCAGTTTTCACTCGATCGAGGATCGCATCGTTAAACAGTTCATTCGGGACTGGTCGGGTAAGGCACCGCGCGGCACAGCAGACCGGACACTGACCCGTGCGCAGGAGGCGCTGCTCGAGACGATTACCCAGCAGCAATCCGGTGAAGTGGGCATGACCAAGTCGTCAGCCTGTCTGAAACCGATTGCGCGAATTCGTCCTTCGGCGACCGAGGTCGCACGAAATCCACGTGCACGTTCGGCAACCCTGCGGATTGCTGAACGTCTTCCGCATCTTCATCGAGGGCGTCTGTGACGGGTCGCCAGTGGCTCTTAGTGGCCCTTATCACTCTCTCTGCGTTAGCGCTTGTGAATTCGCGATATCACGAGCGACGACTCTATGCACAGATTGAACGTGTGGACCGCGCGTCGCAGAAGCTGGATTCGGACATTGAGGTGCTGCAGGTAGAGCTCACCGCCTTACGAAATCCTGCGCGTATTGATGCGATTGCACGGCGTGATCTAAAGATGGTGCCATTGCGTCCCGTCGACACCCTGTATTCGCCGCCTTCTTTAGTGGCCAAGGAGAAAGGCGCGCGATGAACACACGATCATCGACGCTTCCTGGTCGTTTCCGTTCCAGTGCGGTCGGCAGATCGGCCGAGCCTGTGCTGACCTGGCGGGCGACCCAAGGTCGCTCAAAGTTCGTTCTGTTTTTGTTGATGGTGGGTTTTGTCGCTGTCGTGGTGCGATCCTTCCAACTGCAGCTGGTCAATGCAGACCAGTGGCAGAGTCGTGCAGAAAAGCGGTTCGAGCGTGAGCGAGAAATTCCTGCAACCCGTGGCCGGGTGTTGGACCGTAATGGCCAGGTCATTGCATCGAGTGTGCGTGAAGAGCAGGTTGGCATTGTGCCGACCAAGTTCAATGTGTCCCACCCACGGTTTAATGCTTTTGCAGAGATCCTGCAGATGAAGCCCGCAGAACTAAAGCAGAAGATTTCCCAGAGCAAGAAGTTTTTCTGGGTAGCAAAGGGACTTGATCTTGAGCAGGCTGAAAAGATTCGCAGCCTGCGGATGCCTGGCATTGAGATTGAGTCAGATTTTCGACGGTACTACCCCTTTGGCGATACTTTTGCCCATATTGTGGGCTTCACGAACGCTGAGGAGCGCGGGGCTGAAGGGATTGAGCTCACCCACGATGGAGACCTTGCCGGCCGTCATGGCTCATCCCGAGTGATCGTGACGCGCAATAACGATGCCGTTGGTGCAAAGCTTGTCTCGGACGCCACCAACGGAAAAGATCTGCAGCTGTCGCTGGATGCCGGTATTCAGGCGATCGTACAGACGGCACTTAAAAACGCCATGGAGCAGCATCGACCGAAGGCGGCTGCAGCGGTAGTCATTGATGTTAGGACCGGCGAGGTCTTGGCACTGGTGAATGAGCCGTCCTTTGATCCGAATAAGCGCGTTCGGCTTTCTCCCGATGTGGTGCGTAACCGTGTGGTGACTGACACCTTTGAGCCAGGCTCAACGATGAAGCCGTTTTCGATTGCAGCCGCTCTTGAGCTGGGCCGGGTCACCCCCACCACCGAGTTTCAGACAGCCCCCGGCAAGCTAACGATTGGTAACCGGACAATTGGCGATTCGCATCCTCATGGGCTCCTCGACGTGGAAGGCATTCTTGCAAAGTCGAGCAACGTCGGGACGGTCAAGATTGCTCAAAAACTTGCTGCCCGTGAGATGCATGCGTTTTATGCCAATGCCGGGTTTGGGCGAGTGCCGGATATCAATCTCAACGGGGCGACATCCGGCCGGTTAAGAAATCCAGACAAATGGGTGCCGATTGACCAGGCCACGATTTCTTATGGCCATGGCATTTCTGTATCGCTCTTACAGCTTGCCCGAGCCTACACCGTATTTGCACGTGATGGGGATCTGGTGCCCTTATCCTTTGTTCCTCGGAAGGAACCCGTGACTGGCGTACAGGTATTTTCGCCAGAGACCGCTCGTGCGATTCGCAAGATGCTGATCCGTGCGACAGGCCCGGAAGGAACGGCACCGAAGGCGCAGGTTATGGGATTTCCTGTTGCGGGCAAGACCGGCACAGCCCATAAACCAGAGCGTGGCGGCTACGCCAAGAATAAATACGTGGCCTCATTCGTGGGATTTGCACCGGCAGACAAACCGAAGTTTGTGGTGGCGGTGATGGTCGATGAACCCAGTGCTGGACGGCATTATGGGGGCGAGGTCGCTGCGCCTGTCTTCTCGCAGATTGTCAGTGACTCCTTGCGTCGTATGCAGGTCTCGCCAAATCCCTTAGTGCGTGTTCTGCCGGCGACGGCGGTGATTGCAGAGGGCACCTGAGATGACGATATCGATGAGCCCTCGTCCACATCCAATGGGACTGCGAGATGTCATCTCTGAGCAGGTCAGTGACTGGCTCACGGTCCAGGTCGGACCCCATGGTCAACTTACGGCGGATAGCCGTAAGGTTCGACCCGGGGATGCCTTTCTCGCACGCGCGGGAAAGCACAGCGCCGCAAAAGATTATGTTGCGGCGGCGCTTGATGCCGGCGCAGCAGCGATTGTGATTGAGGGCGATGCAAGCGTCTCTGAGATCCGTTCGGAGTCGGGCCGGGTTCCCACGCTTCTTGTGCCGATGTTGGGGCATCGTCTTGGGATGATTGCGTCTGAGTTTTATGGCCGACCCAGCATGACGCTGCAGCTGATCGCTGTCACCGGAACAAATGGGAAGTCCACAGTCACTGCAGCAATGGCGTTCGCGCTGGCGCGTTCAGGAATTTCTGCGGCCGCAGTGGGAACACTCGGGTGCGGCATTTTTCCTGCAGGCTGTGCAAGAGATTTCGAACCCGCCTGGGATGAGCAGTGGACGGGAGGACTCACGACACCAGATGCTGTCGCGTTGCAGAGACTGCTGGCCAGTCTGCGTCAACGTAACGTGAAGGCCGTGGTGCTCGAGGCTTCTTCCATCGGACTGGAGCAGGGTCGACTACAGGGATGCGCCATCAAGATCGCAGCGTTTACGAATCTCAGTCATGACCATCTCGATATTCACGGCAGCATGCAGGCCTATGCCCAGGCAAAGGCCTTGCTCTTTTCTGCGCCCAGTCTGGCGACAACGGTAATCAATACAGATGATCAGTTTGCCGATCTGATGTGGCGTCAGGTCGATCTCCGGGTTGACCGAATTGCGATCGGCGCACGCGTCCCAGAGAAATCAACCGCTGGACTTTGTGCTGAGCAGGTGACGCCGACGACACAAGGGTTCTCGGTGCGTCTGCGTGGCACTGGAAAAGCTGAGTCCCTGTCGGGAGAGATACAGCTGCCTGTTTATGGCCGACACAATGTCGATAACGCGGTTCTGGTTGCAGGCTGTCTGCTGGCGATGAAACTTGCACCCGAAGAGATCCGTGACCGCCTTGCTGAATTCAAGCTGCCGGCCGGACGGCTGCAGATGCTTCAGTCGGCGCAAGGTCCCTGGGCCTGCGTAGATTACGCCCACTCGCCTGATGCGCTTGCGCGGGTGTTGGAGGCCCTGCGTCCTCTCGCAGAGTCACGGTCCGGTCAATTGATCTGTGTCTTTGGCTGCGGTGGCGATCGTGATTCCGCCAAGCGTCCCCTGATGGGGGAGATCGCCGCACGACTTGCAGACCGGGTCGTGTTGACGTCGGATAATCCGCGATCAGAATCTCCGGAGGTCATTCTTGAGGCGATTCTCAAAGGCGTTCCGGAGGGGCTTCGATCGAAGGTGCAGTCGCAGGCCGATCGCGCGCAGGCGATTGCAGATGCAATCGCGATGGCACAGGCGAATGATCTTGTGCTGATTGCGGGCAAAGGACACGAGCAGCGCCAGGTGATTGGCACGCAGTCATTTGTATTTTCAGATGTCGAGCATGCGCAGCAGGGGCTCGCACGTTGGCAGCCGATGACCCAAGGGGTGGCCCATGCCTAGCCTGAAAGATTTTCTGGCGGCAGTGCCCGGCGCATCGTGTTCTGTTGCGGCAGAGTCCGTCCGCTTTCAGTCAGTGAGCACCGATAGCCGATCGATTGAATCGGGCGGTCTATTCGTTGCGCTCGTGGGACCAAACTTCGATGGCCACAATTTCTTAGCCGATATTCAGAAAAAGGGTGCTGTGGCTGCAGTGGTCAGCCGCTCAGATTTGCTGCAGTCTGTGCCGGGAATCGCCATGGTGCAGGTACCCGATACCTTATTAGCCTTACAGCAATGGGCGGCGACCTGCCGTGATCAGTGGCAGGGCCCCGTGGTTGCTGTGACAGGAAGCAATGGCAAGACCACCGTCAAGCAGATGATCGCTGCAATTGGCGCTCATGCATTTGGTTCAGCGCACTCCTGGGCAACCCCTGGCAATCTGAATAACCACATTGGGGTACCGCTCTCGGTGTTGGGGCTACTGCCAAGTCATCGATTTGCGGTGCTAGAGCTGGGGATGAACCATCCGGGTGAGATTGCTGGCCTTGCTGCCATTGCAAAGCCCACGGTTGCCCTGGTGAACAACGCGCAGCGCGAGCATCAAGAATTTATGAAATCGGTAGAGGCTGTGGCGAGGGAAAATGGCCAGGTCTTTGAGTCGCTACCTGCTGACGGCGTTGCGATCTTTCCGCGAGATCCGTCACACGAGTCCATTTGGTGGTCGCAGGCGGGGTCACGACGCATGATTCGTTTTGGTTTTCAGGATTCGGCTGCGGAGTCGCAATTCCATGGTGACGAGGTGCTCGGGCACTGGCAGGCTACTTCGTCTGGTCAACGGGTACTGATGGTCAGCCTTCCCAATCAGCAGACGATCTCGATCACGCCCCGCGGAGCGGGTCAGCATTTTGCGATGAATCTTTTAGCGGCAACTGCCTGTGGGTTTGCGGCGGGCATTGCGGCAGATGTAATTGCAGCAGCGCTATCGGAGTTTGCTCCGGTGAAAGGGCGCGGGCTTCAACTGGCGTTAGCCGGCGGCGGGATCGTGATTGATGACACCTATAACGCGAACCCCGATTCTGTTCGTGCAGCGATTGATGCGCTGATCTCGATGCCCCAGCCGCAGATGCTGGTACTGGGGGATATGGGCGAGGTTGGCGATCAGGGAGACGCTTTTCATGACGAGGTGCTTCACTACGCAGCCAAGCAGAACCTGCAATCGCTCTGGCTGCATGGAGAGGCGATGGCGCAGGCATCGTCTCGTACAAATATTGGGCTTTATCAGGAAAGCCTTCCTCAGCTGATTGCAATGCTACAGACGGCAATCCGTCAGGCACAGAGCGAACAATGTCATCCGTCAGTCTGGGTGAAAGGGTCTCGTTTTATGCGTATGGAACGGGTGGTAGAGGCATTGATCCACCCAACGGGAGACCCAGCACCATGCTGCTGATATTTTTTGACTGGCTTGAACAGTATGTCCGTGCCGTCTCGGTGTTTAACTACATCACGCTCCGTGCAGTGATGGCGACACTCACTGCCCTTGGGATTGGTCTCTTCCTTGGTCCTGCAGTGATTCGTAAGCTAACTGAACTGAAAGTTGGTCAGGCAGTGCGTGACGATGGCCCACAGACGCACCTGGTCAAGACCGGCACGCCGACCATGGGTGGGGCACTGATTCTCCTGGCCATTGGAATTACGACAATTCTCTGGGCAGACCTTGCCAACCGATTCATCTGGGTACTGATCCTGGTGACCATGGGCTTTGGTGCTTTGGGATGGGTTGACGACTATCGCAAGGTGGTTAATCAAGATCCACGAGGACTTCCTGCGCGTTGGAAATATTTCTGGCAGTCGCTGATCGGCATTGTTGCAGCGATCTATCTTGCTTTTTCGGTCCCCGCACAGAGTAACGCCCAGGCGCTTGAGCTGTTTACCCAATGGGTGAGTAGCGGGTTCAACATGACGCTGCCACCGAAGGCGAGTCTGATGGTGCCGTTCTTCAAAGAGATCGCTTACCCCTTGGGTGTCTTCGGATTTATGTTGCTGACCTATTTCGTCATTGTTGGCACCAGCAACGCCGTAAATCTAACCGATGGCTTAGATGGCCTGGCGATCATGCCAACCGTCATGGTCGCGGGGGCGCTGGGGGTGTTTGCCTATGTCACTGGCAATGCAGTATTTGCGAAGTATCTATTGATTCCATTTATCCCTGGCGCAGGAGAACTCACGGTGTTCTGCGCGGCACTAGTGGGTGCGGGGCTGGCCTTTCTCTGGTTTAACGCTTATCCCGCGCAGGTCTTCATGGGTGACGTGGGGGCGCTTGCACTTGGTGGTGCGCTCGGCACGGTGGCGGTTGTGGTCCGACAAGAGATTGTGCTGTTCATCATGGGGGGCGTGTTTGTGGTGGAGACCCTCTCAGTGATGCTACAGGTCGGCTATTTCAAATACACGAAAAAACGATTTGGTGAAGGGCGACGAATTCTGAAGATGGCGCCGCTTCATCACCATTTTGAAGTCGGCGGTTGGAAAGAGACACAGGTCGTTGTTCGGTTCTGGATCATCACCATGATTCTGGTGCTCGCTGGCCTGTCGACATTGAAGCTGCGTTAACCCATTGTGCAAGTGAACTGAAAGACAGTTGTCATCTGATATGAGTCGAACAAAACCACAGATCCAGACCACACCGCCGTGTCCCGCTATTCCGATGGGCTTTGACTGGCACGGGTCCCACGCCTTAGTGATAGGACTAGGAGAGTCTGGACTGGCCACCGCAAAGTGGCTACTTCGTCAGGGCGCTGCTGTCACGATCGTTGATAGTCGTGAGGCACCGCCTGCGGCAGACGCAGTGCGTGCCTTATCGCAAGACAGCGGGCGACTGACGATTCGGGTGGGAGTTACGACACCTTTTTCATCAGACTTGCTACAGGGTGTGCAGATGGTGATTCCTAGTCCGGGGCTCACGCCACACGCCAAGCACAATAGCCCAATCGCTGCGCTCTTAGAGGAGGCGACGACACAGGGGCTGCCGGTCTACGGAGAGATTGATCTCTTTGAGTGGGCGATTCACCACGCTGCACACGCCAGCAGCCTGACGTCTGCAGGGTCTGATTTAGAGCTGCCGCTAGAACTGCCTAAGGTCTTAGCGATTACGGGAACGAATGGCAAGACCACGACAACCCAGATGACTGTTGCCCTGCTGAGACGGGCCGGATTTGATGCACAAGAGGCCGGCAATATCAGCCCGTCGCTACTGGATGCCGTGATGGATCGGGAAGACCAGAGCCGATTCCCTCAGGTCTGGGTGCTAGAGCTGTCGAGTTTTCAGTTGGCGCTTGCCAAACATTTCCATCCCACTGCAGCGACCTGTTTGAATATCACGGAAGACCACCTGGATTGGCACCTGGACATGGAGGACTATGTCAACGCCAAGGCACGTGTCTTCGGTCACGGACTGTTACCGACCGCAACATCCGTCTGCGCAATCGTTAATCGACAAGACGCTGCGGTGATGAAGGCTGCACAGGCGCAGTCGGAGCAGGTGTCATTCGGACTTGATGTCCCAGTTGGTCTTGGTGATCTTGGGCTTGTGGAAGAGGGCATTGTCTGGATGGCCGTGCGTGATCCGATTGACGAGTCACGTCTGCATCGACTGATGCCGGCGGATGCACTGCGTGTCCGCGGTCGACACAATGCCATGAATGCACTCGCTGCGCTGGCGCTCTGCCGCGCAGTGACTCCTGCCCTTGCACCACTTCTTCATGCATTGCGGGAATTCCGCGGCGGCGCCCATCGTACGGAATGGGTGAGCCACATCCATGGCGTAGATTTCGTCGACGACAGCAAGGGAACCAATGTTGGCGCCACTGTCGCCGCATTAACAGGCATTGCAACACCACTTGTATTAATTGCCGGTGGTGATGGCAAGGGCCAGGACTTCTCGCCGATGGCCGATGCAATGCGTCGCTTTGCAAAGGCAGTGGTAACGATTGGTCGCGATGGTCCAACCATTGGTGAGATTGCTCGCGCACAGGGTGTGACGGTTCAGGCTGCAAGTTCGATGGCGGATGCTGTTCGACAGGCCTATGCGCTCGCGACACAGATCGGTGGTGTTCCGGTGCTGATGTCACCTGCCTGCGCAAGCTTCGATATGTTTAAAAACTATGTGGCTCGGGCACAGGCATTCCGTGATGCAGTGGCCGTGGTTGCAGCGGAGCAGGGCATCGCATGCTAACGCACGACCGCACAGCCCCTATGGTCTCGATCGCGAACAGCGATCGTGCCTTGCTGTCGGTATTTTTTGGGCTTTTACTCGTCGGTCTGGTCATGGTCTATTCCGCAAACCTGCCTCTGCCCAGTAACAATACAGAGTCGGTGTTTTGGCGCGGCATGCGAGGCCATCCGATTCATCTGGCGATTGGGCTGGCGGCGATGTTCCTGATGACCCGAATTCCCATGTCGGTCTTACATACCCTTTCCACGCCGTTGTTCTTAGTGGGGGTTGCACTGCTGCTGATTGTGGCCGGTATGAAAATTGTGTTCGGTGCGGCAATTGTGAAAGACGGTGCTGTTCGCGCTATCCCGTTGGGATTTTTTACGCTTCAGCCTGCCGAGTTGATGAAGCTCTTTGCGCTCTTGTTTGCGGCCGCCTATGTGATTCGGCGTCAGGATCGCATGCATACCTTTGTCCGCGGACTACTTCCGATTGGCGCGGTGATGTCGTTGGTGATGGCCTTGCTGCTCTATCAGCCTGATCTGGGATCAACGATTGTGATCATGTTGATTACCGCAGCGATTCTTCTGCTGGGAGGCATGAGCCTGCGGATTTTTCTCCCACTGATTCTTGCGCTCTTTGCGGTGTTTGCCGCCATGGTCTGGCTCACGCCGTGGCGTCTGATGCGTGTGATCTCGTATCTCAAGCCTTGCGATCCTGACATGGTACAGACCGCGGGCTATCAGCTCTGCGGTGCCTTGATTGCCTTTGGGAACGGGGGCTTTTTGGGATCGGGGCTGGGAACGGGTGTCGCCAAGATGGGCCACCTGCCGCTTCCTCATACGGACTTCATCTTCGCCATGATGGGAGAAGAGATTGGCTTTATCGGTGTGACCTTAGTGATTCTTGCTTTTGCGTTTATTGTCCGCCGCGCGATTGAGATTGGCCGCACGGCCATGTCGCAGGAAAAACTCTTCTCGGGACTCGTAGCGCAAGGCATCGGGGTCTGGTTTGGCGTTCAGACGCTGATCCATGCAGGGGTCAATACGGGACTTCTACCGACCAAAGGGCTCACCCTTCCGTTTATCAGCCATGGCGGAAGCTCCATGTTGGCGGTCTGCATGGCAATGGGCTTACTGATTCGGATTGATGCCGAGAACCGTCAGCTGGGACGTAAAGGAGTTGCCGCATGATGCCGCGCGTCTTGATTGCGGCCGGTGGAACGGGCGGCCATGTCTTTCCGGCACTTGCTGTTGCTCAGGCCTTGCGTCAACAAGGATGGCATGCAGAGTGGATCGGCACAGATCGCGGCCTAGAGGCACGTGTGATCCCGGATGCAGGGATTGGGTTACACATTCTTCGCTTTACGGGGCTACGCGGCAAAGGGCTCTCGGCCTGGCTTGGGCTTCCGATGCGTCTTGCCCGCGCACTGATGGATGCATTAGCGATCGTTCGTCATGCGCATCCTTCAGTGATCGTGGCATTTGGCGGATATGTGACTTTCCCTGTTGGTCTCGCTGCGCGACTGCGTCGTATTCCGTTGTGCATTCATGAACAGAACGCCGTCATGGGAACCGCTAACCGTTGGCTTGCCCGAATCGCACAGTGTGTGATGGTGAGTTTCCCCAAGACACGGTTTGCGCCAGACACCTCCGTATTGATTGGCAACCCAGTTCGTGAGTCGATTCTTCAGCTTCCCAATCCTGCGACGCGTGCAGAGAATCGCACGGGTGGGCTTCGCGTCCTGGTGATGGGAGGAAGTCTTGGTGCGACCGCATTGAACCAGTCGCTGCCAGCCTGTTTTGCAGAGACGGTTCACCAGGGTCAGCGACTGACGATCCGTCATCAGACCGGACAAAAAGATCTTGATGCTGTGCGTCAGCTGTATCAGCGTCTTGGGCTTGACGCAGACTGCACCGCGTTTATCCGCGATATGGATGCGGCATACGCCTGGGCGGATCTTGTGATCTGTCGTGCCGGAGCATCGACTGTCACAGAGGTCGCTGCCGCTGGGCTTCCAGCAGTCTTTGTCCCATTGCCCTCGGCAATTGATGATCATCAGACCGCAAACGCGCGGTATCTCGCAGATCACGACGCCGCTTGGTTGATTCGGCAGGCCGATCTGACGACCGATGCTGCCGTGATTGCCTCTAGCGCCTTGGTCAAACAACTGGTGTCTCTGACCCGTGAGACCTGTATTCAGGTGGGCACACGGGCACGTGCGCGGGCGATGCGAGATGCGGCACAACAGGCGGCCAGTCGAGTGGCCGGACTGATTGGGCGCCAGGTCCAGGAGCAGCCGAGATGAGACATAAGATCGAGACGATTCATTTTGTCGGCATCGGGGGCTCAGGCATGTCGGGGATTGCCGAGGTGCTGTTGAATCTTGGCTATCGGGTCCAGGGGTCTGACATTGCTAAAAATGCTGCAACAGAGAGACTGGCGCAGCAAGGCGCAACAATTTTCATTGGCCACGCAGCAGAACATCTGGGTTCTGCGAATGCTGTGGTGATCTCGAGCGCGGTGAAATCCGATAACCCAGAGGTATTGATAGCACGGGCTCGGCGTATCCCTGTCGTGCCACGGGCGCTCATGCTGGGCGAACTCATGCGGTTAAAGCAAGGCATCGCGATTGCAGGAACGCATGGCAAGACCACGACGACAAGCCTTGTGGCGAGCGTCCTAGCGCAGGCGGGACTTGATCCGACTTTCGTGATCGGTGGTCGTCTGAATAGCGCAGGCGCAAATGCACAGCTGGGGCTTGGTGATTACATCGTGGCCGAGGCCGATGAGTCCGATGGATCATTCTTGAATCTGCTGCCGATGATGGCGGTAATTACCAATATTGACGAAGACCACATGGAGACCTATGACCATGACTTCGCCAAACTAAAGCAGGCTTTCATCGCCTTCACCCAACGTCTTCCTTTTTATGGAACTGCGGTGGTCTGCGCAGACGATCCGCACGTGCGTGAGATTGTCCCGTTCTTATCAAAGACGGTCGTGACCTATGGACTTTCTGATGATGCCCAGGTGCGGGCCATCGACCTTCAAGATCGTGCAGGGGCAATGCAGTTCACCGTCGTTCGGGAAGATACTGCGCCGTTGACGGTGCTTTTAAATCTTCCTGGACGGCACAATGTTCAGAACGCCCTTGCAGCGATTGCGGTGGCCACCGAACTTGGTCTATCAGATCAGGCGATTCTCGATGCCCTGCGGGATTTCAAAGGCGTTGGCCGACGGTTTCAGAATTGTGGTGAGTTTGCCTGTGCACGCGGCGGACGGTTTACCTTAATCGATGACTACGGGCATCACCCGGCAGAGATCTCCGCAACAATTGCTGCCGCGCGTGGGGCATTCCCGGGGCGACGCATTGTGCTGGCGTTCCAGCCGCACCGCTATAGCCGTACCCGAGATCTGTTTGAAGATTTTGTGCGGGTCTTGGGCGAGGCCGATCAGCTGTTGCTGGCCGAGGTCTATCCCGCAGGAGAGCAGCCGATTTCGGCGGCCGATGGCAGGGCGCTTGCCCGCGCAATTCGCGTAGCGGGGCGTGTGGAACCGGTGTATGTCGAATCAATCGCCGAGATGGCTGCGACGATTCGTCAGGTCGCAGGCGACGGAGATGTGGTGCTCTCGATGGGAGCAGGATCCATTGGGGGCGTCCCCGTACAGATGAAGGCACTTATGGGAGGCGATCAGTGACCGAGCGATCACTATCCTCTTTACAGCGCCCGGACCCGAAATCGATGGGACGTGTCGCCGTGCTGATGGGCGGACAGTCTGCCGAACGTGAAATTTCCATCCGCTCCGGAACGAGCGTATTGGCGGCATTGCTGCGTCAGGGGGTCGATGCGATCAGCTTCGATCCAAAGACACGCCCGCTGCAGGACCTGGTGACTGAGAAAGTGAATCGTGTCTTCATTGCGCTTCATGGCCGTTACGGGGAAGACGGGACCGTTCAGGGCGCCCTGGAACTTCTAAAGATCCCGTATACCGGAAGTGGCGTGATGGCGAGCAGTATTGCGATGGATAAGATCGTGACGAAGCGGCTCTGGTCCACGATGAATCTGCCGACCCCCAGATTTGCGATGCTCCAAGCGGGTTTTAATCCAGCACAAGTGATCGAACAGTTGAACCTTCCGATTGCGGTGAAGCCCGTGTCCGAAGGATCTTCATTAGGCATGACCAAGGTCATCAAGGCGGATGAACTGATGCCGGCCTATGCCCTTGCGGCAAAGTTTGATCGGCAAGTGATGGCAGAGGCGTTTGTCTCGGGTCGTGAATTTACCTGCGCTTTGCTCGAGCTGGCTCCTCGACAAGTTGTGGCGTTGCCAGTGATTGAGATCGTTGCGCCAGAAGGTAAGTACGACTATCAGAATAAATACTTTGGAACAGAGACGCGAAAAATCTGTCCGGCTCCAATCAATGACCAGACTATGCGTCAGATGCAGTCAGTGTCGGTTGCAGCCTTTCAGGCCATCGGTTGTGCAGGCTGGGCGAGAGCTGATCTGATGTGGGATGGCAAGGGATCTCCGATGCTCTTGGAAATCAACACATCGCCGGGGATGACCGATCATTCTCTGGTGCCGATCGCGGCGGCCCAGGTCGGACTGGAGTACGACCGACTGATTCTGCAGATTCTGTCCTCTGCCGCACTTAAGTTGGAGCAGCAACGATGATCAGCTCCCCCTTGCGCGACTTCTGGCATTCCCCGGTCTGGCTAAACCGACTGTCAACAGCATTGTTTGCGCTGTCGATTCTTGGGTTTGCTGGGTTACTCGCGCTCTGGCTGGCAAATCGCCCTGTATTTACGGTCAAACGCGTGATTGTTGATACGCCATCGGGCGCGCTGAAGCATGTCTCTGCATCACAGGTTCAGGCGGCAGTGCTGGAGTCGCTCAATGGCACGGTGCTCTCGACAGATCTCCAGACGATGCATAAGGCGTTGTCCTCGATCCCCTGGGTACGCGCGGCAACGGTGCGTCGGATCTGGCCGAATCGGCTCTTGGTGCGACTTGAAGAACAACATGCCGTGGCGACTTGGGGCAATCAGCGTCTGGTGAATCGATATGGGGAACTCTTTACCGCGCAGGCTGCCGATCATGACGACCCATGTCGTTTGATTCCCTTGTCTGGGCCCGCAGGATCTCAACGTCTCGTATTGGAGCGAGCCGTGGCGTTAAAAGACTGGCTTGCGCCGATTCAGCAGTCTCTGACGGGTCTCACGCTCTCCGACCAGTACGCTTGGACAGCAGAAGTCTCCGGAAACATGGTCTTGGAGCTCGGTCGTGATGAGCTACCAACACCGGTGGAAGAACGCGTTCGCAATTTTGTAAAAACCCAAGCGTGGCTTGCTGGGCAGCTTGGCCAAGGAAAGCCTGTCGCCCAGCTTGCTCAAGCGGATCTGCGCTATGCCACGGGATATGCATTTCGTCCGGCGGCATCGGCTGCTGTTGAACCTGTTGAGGCACTGCTTCCCTTATGTCTGGGGGTGCAGGCATGACTGATGTTGAATTTGTTTTGGTGAGAGATGGCTTATGACACGAGAGTCTAAAAATCTAGTCGTCGGTCTTGATATCGGCACCTCGAAGATTGTCACCATCGTGGCAGAAGTTCTTGACGATGGCCGTCTTGAGGTGATCGGGCTCGGGCAGGCAGACTGCGAAGGGTTAAAGAAAGGGGTGGTGGTCAATATTGATGCCACCGTCCAGTCGATTCAGAAGTCACTGGAAGATGCAGAGCTGATGGCGGACTGCAAGATCGCATCAGTCTGGACAGGCATCGCCGGCAGTCATATTCGCAGCTTTAATTCGACGGGAATGGTCGCAATTAAAGATAAGGAAGTCTCTCCCACAGATGTCGAGCGGGTAATTGAGACGGCGACTGCGGTGAGCGTGCCTTCAGATCAGCAGGTCCTGCATGTGCTGCCTCAGGAATTCATGATTGATGGACAAGATGATGTTCGCGAACCTCTTGGCATGAGCGGTGTTCGTCTTGAGGTGCGCGTGCATATCGTTACGGGCTCGGTGAGTGCCGCACAGAACATTGTCAAATGTATTCGCCGCTGTGGGCTCGAGGTCAACGAGCTGATTCTGCAGCCGTTGGCATCAAGTCATGCCGTGCTCACCCAAGATGAAAAAGAGCTAGGTGTTGCGCTCGTGGACATTGGCGGCGGCACGACCGACATCGCGATCTTTTCTGGTGGCGCGATTCGCCACACAGCAGTCATTCCAATTGCTGGCGATCAGATCACAAACGACATTGCCATGGCGCTTCGCACACCCACGCATGAGGCCGAGACCATCAAGATTCGATATGGCATTGCGAAGCAGGCGCTTGCTGATCCCCAGGCCTGGTTTGAAGTACCGGGACTTGGCGATCGCGCACCGCGACAGCTCTCACGTCAGGCCTTGGCCGCTGTGATTGAGCCGCGTGTCGAGGAATTGTTTTCTCTGGTGCAACAGGTTATCCGTGAATCCGGCTATGAAGAGCTGCTGTCTTCTGGAGTGGTGATCACGGGGGGCTCGGCCATGCTGCCGGGCATGGTGGAACTTGGAGAAGACGTCTTTTTAAAGCAGGTGCGTGTGGGCATGCCGGGGTATCGCGGCAATCTGTCCGACGTCATCAGCACCCCGCGTTTCTCGACGGCCATGGGCCTTTTGGAAGAAGCGCGGACGCAATGGATCCGGGGCCGCAAGGATGTGCATAGCAGTGGGTCGTTCAAAGACACTCTTGCGCGGATGAAGCAGTGGTTTGTAGGGAACTTTTAATAACTGATCAGGAGAGTCATATGACGTTCGAAATGTTTGAAACCGAAACCCAAGGCACCATCATTAAAGTGGTGGGCGTTGGCGGCGCCGGCGGCAATGCGGTCAACCACATGGTGAGCCGTGGCGTACAGGGCGTGGAGTTCATCTGCATCAATACCGATGCCCAGGCGCTTGCGAAATCGAAGGCATCGTCGACGTTGCAGATCGGTGGCACCGGTCTTGGTGCTGGCGCAAAACCCGAGGCGGGTCGTGCTGCAGCAGAGGCTGATCGTGAGCGCATTAAAGATGCGCTCAATGGCGCGCATATGGTGTTTATTACGGCGGGGATGGGCGGTGGTACCGGAACAGGCGCCGCCCCGATCGTGGCAGAAGTCGCCAAGGAACTTGGAGCACTCACCGTTGCCGTGGTCACGAAACCGTTTAGTTTTGAGGGGGTGCGTCGCGAGAATGCAGCGGAGCACGGCCTTGGTGAACTGGAAGGTCGCGTGGACTCATTAATCATTGTGCTCAATGAAAAATTAGAAGAAGTTCTGGGTGATGACATCACTCAGATCGAAGCGTTCGCTGCCGCTGATGACGTCCTGAATAACGCCGTCGCTGGCATTGCAGAGATCATCAATGTCGAAGGCTTAGTCAACGTCGACTTCGAAGACGTGAAGACCGTTATGGGCGAGCAGGGCAAGGCGATGATGGGAACTGCCACGGCTTCCGGCGAGGACCGCGCCCGCATTGCTGCAGAGAGCGCGGTTCAGAGCCCGCTGCTCGAAGGCGTGGACCTATCGGGTGCCCGTGGCATTCTGGTTAACATCACTGCAAGCCGTGCGCTTAAGCTGCGCGAAACACGCGTTGCGATGGACACCGTTCGCGCGTTTGCCGCAGAAGACGCCACGATTATTCTTGGTACCGTCTATGACGACAGCCTGGATGATGAGCTTCGGGTGACCGTGGTTGCCACGGGCCTGGGCAGAAACCGTAAGGCCCCCACGCTTGTCCATACTGCCCCTGCAATTGTTCAGCGCACGGGTACGGATAACGTGGGCTTTCCCATGCCGAATGCTTTTGCGGGTGGCGCAGCGACGGGCCAGTCCGTGGCGGGTCAGCCGACAGCCCCCGTTGCACCGGCGACCGACTACAGTCAGTACGACCAGCCCACCGTCTGGCGCGATCCCCGCAGTCAGGCGGCTGCTCGGGTCGAGGCCATGACAGAGAGCGGTGTGGATCGACTAGACATTCCTGCATTCCTGCGCAAGCAAGCAGACTAGTCTCGGTTTTCCCGGAGGCGGTTGGCTCAGGTGGCCCTGATCAGCGCCTGAGCCGCCGGTCTCCGTTGGTTTTATTGAGTTTTCTGGAGTGACCCTACTCTCGGAAAGGCCCGGTGCCCCCCGGGCCTTTCGTTTTTTTGGCATAGTGATTCTTTTCAATAAGGAGTCAACACAATGCCGATTCAACCCGGACAAGCTTTACCCAATGCCACGCTCTACGAGTTCTATGACGAAGAGACGGGTGGCTGCAGTATTGGACCGAATGCCTTTCAGGTATCCGACCTGATCAAAGGCAAGAAAATTGTGATCTTTGGTCTGCCCGGCGCCTACACACCGACCTGCTCGGCCAAGCACGTTCCTGGATTTGTTGCCCACTATGACAAGCTCAAGGCCAAAGGCGTTGATGAGGTCTGGTGCGTCAGCGTGAATGATGCTTTCGTGATGGGATCCTGGGGCCGCGAACTTGGCACCAAGGGCAAGGTCCGTATGTTTGGTGACGGCAATGCCGAATTCTCCAAGGCGGTTGACCTAGTGCTCGATCTGACCGCACGCGGCATGGGCATTCGTTCAAATCGTTATGCCATGGTGGTAGACAACGGGATTGTGAAGAGCGTTGCCGTTGAGGCGCCTGGTAAGTTTGAAGTCAGTAGCGCCGAGGCAGTGCTCGCCGCGCTGTAATCCAAGATGCTTCGTCAGCGGACGCTTGCCCAGCCAGTGACGGCAAAGGGAATTGGGCTGCACAGCGGCGTGCCTGTGCAGTTATCCCTTCGCCCGGCGCCTGCTGACCATGGCATTGTTTTTCGGCGTGTGGATCTGGATCCACCGCGAGACATTCGGTCTGAGGCCGGCGCCGTGGGGGACACACGCATGGCCTCGACGGTCTCCGATGGCGATATTCGTGTGGCGACTGTTGAGCATCTGATGTCAGCCTTATCGGGGCTTGGTATCGATAACGCTGTCGTAGAAATTGATGCAGCGGAAATTCCCATCATGGATGGGAGCGCAGCAACCTTTGTCTATTTATTGCGATCGGCGGGCGTCGAGGAGCAGCGTGCACCGAAGCGCTTTGTCGAGGTCTTAAAACCCGTTGAGGTGCGTGACGGTGAGAAGTGGGCGCGACTCGAGCCCTTTTTTGGATTTCGACTGGCCTTCACCATCGACTTTAAGCATCCCGCGGTCGATACCACTGGCCAGCAGGTCAGTATTGATTTTGCGGACACTTCCTTTGTGGATGACATCGCGCGGGCCAGGACGTTTGGGTTTGTGAGTGATGTTGATATGTTGCGTTCCCGTGGCCTTGCGCTGGGGGGAAGCCTGGACAACGCAATCGTGATGGATGAAGTCCGGGTGCTCAACCCAGAGGCCCTTCGCCAGCCCGATGAGTTTGCGATGCATAAGGCGCTGGATGCGATTGGCGACCTCTATCTATTGGGCAAGCCGTTGATGGCGAGCTATACAGCCTTTAAGTCAGGCCATGCACTCAACAATTTATTACTTCGAGAGCTGATGCAGACCCCAGGGGCCTGGGCTGAGCGGACGTTTGAAGACCTGCAGCATGCGCCGGTCGCCTGGGCGCGGCAGTGGTCCTGGATCTAGTCTGCTCCGCTAGGATTCGCTAGTTTTTCTTCGGGGCAGTCTCACGACCATGTCTGGATAGACGCTCGAGTGCTTTCCGAAGTGGCTCGGATTGGGTCTCTTGCGCCAGAGTCGCGAAGCTTTCTTTGATCTGAACAGGGATTGCCGCCCTGTTGGGCTTGGGCCCCAAAGGGGTCGGCAGGCGTTGCTGGGGCTGGGCAACGACCTTGACCTGCTGAATACCGAAGCCCTCCCGTCGGAGCCTTTCCGGCCAGTCCGCAAGCGCCATTCGAAGCTTCACGGCTGCGGCGGCTGTGGTCGTGACCACCGTCACCTGGCTACCCCGAATGCCTCGTAAGGGATCGCCTCGTCGTACCTGAACCACCTGGGGCAGGAGCGAGGCGGCTACCTGGCGCTTGAGGGCGTCAGTTAAGGCCTGACTTTCCTGCCAGGCGTGGTCGATGGCGGCCCAGTCGGAAGACTGGGTCAGGGCCTGTTGTAGGTCTTTGAAAACAGGGGCGTTCATACCCCCCATGCTAAGATCTTTCGCCCATGATTGATCAACTTCTTAAGAAAATTTTCGGTAGCCGGAACGATCGGCTCGTGAAACAGTATGGCCAGCGTGTCGCGGCCATCAACGCCCTTGAGGCTGGCCTTGCGCCGCTCAGCGACGAGGCCCTCAAGGCGAAGACACAGGCCTTTAAGGACCGGCTAGCTCAGGGCGAAACCCTGGAGCAGCTCCTTCCTGAGGCGTTTGCCGTCTGTCGTGAGGCGGGCAAGCGTGCGCTCGGCATGCGTCACTTTGACGTCCAGCTGATCGGCGGCATGGTGCTGAACGATGGCAAGATCGCTGAGATGCGTACCGGTGAAGGAAAAACACTGGTCGCAACGCTTCCCGCGTATCTGAATGCGCTTGCGGGCAAGGGCGTTCATGTGGTGACCGTGAACGATTATCTGGCGGAGCGCGATGCGACCTGGATGGCCAAGCTCTATAACTTTCTGGGGCTGACCGTTGGCATTAACTTGTCGCGTCTTGATCATGCAGAAAAGCAGGTCGCCTATGCGGCCGACATTACTTACGGCACAAACAACGAATTTGGTTTCGACTACCTGCGAGACAACATGGTGGTCGATCGCGGTAATCGGGTTCAGCGCGGTCTGACCTATGCGATTGTCGACGAGGTCGATTCCATTCTGATTGATGAAGCGCGAACGCCGCTGATTATCTCTGGTCATGCCGATGACCAGGTGGATCTGTACCAGGTATTAAATGGCGTGCCGGGCCAGCTCAAGCCGCAGGCCGCAGAAGATGCGCCCGGAGATTACTGGGTCGATGAGAAGGGTCGTCAGGTATTTCTGTCGGAGGCGGGCTTTGAGCGCGCTGAACAGATTCTTGCCGGCATGGGGTTGATTGCCGAAGGCGCAAGTCTCTATGACCCAACCCATGTCTCGATTCTGCATCACTTAACGTCGGCACTGCGGGCCCATACGCTCTTCTTTAAAGACCAGCACTATGTCGTCCAGGGCGGCAAAATCATTATTGTGGATGAGTTCACTGGCCGTCTGATGCCCGGTCGTCGCTGGTCTGAAGGACTGCACCAGGCGATTGAGGCGAAAGAAGGTGTTGAGATCGAAGCGGAGAACCAGACGCTTGCCTCGATTACTTTCCAGAATTATTTCCGGATGTACGACAAGCTCTCGGGGATGACAGGAACTGCCGATACCGAGGCCTTTGAGTTCCAGCAGATCTATAGCCTTGAGACAGTGATCATTCCAACGCATCGCCCGATGGTGCGTCAGGATCTGCAGGATCAGATCTTCAAGTCGACCGAAGAAAAGTTCGAGGCAATTCTGAAAGATATTCAGGGTCGCCATGCCAACGGCCAGCCGATTCTGGTGGGCACGACATCGATTGAAAACTCTGAGCTGCTCTCAGAAATGCTGCGGCGTGAAAAGTTAGACCACCAGGTCCTGAACGCAAAACAGCACGAGCGCGAGGCGCAGATCGTGGCGCAGGCAGGGCGCCCTGGCGTGATCACCATTGCGACCAACATGGCTGGTCGTGGAACCGACATCGTGCTTGGTGGAAACGCCGAGAAGCTGATTGATGGACTGATGGCCGACGAGAGTCTGTCTGACGCCGATAAGGCATCGCAAGCACAGCGTCTGCGCGATGAGTGGCAGCAGCTAAATGATCAGGTGATTACTGCGGGCGGACTTCACATTATTGGCACTGAGCGTCACGAGTCGCGACGGATTGACAACCAGTTGCGGGGTCGCGCAGGCCGACAAGGCGATCCGGGATCCTCGCGGTTCTATCTGTCGATGGACGACCCATTGCTGCGAATCTTTGCTGGCGATCGGATGAAGGCCATCATGGATCGGCTTGGCGTACCCCGTGGCGAACCGATTGAAGCCGGCATGGTCTCGCGATCCATTGAGTCGGCGCAGCGTAAAGTCGAGAGCCGTAACTTTGATATGCGGAAACAACTGCTCGAATACGACGATGTGGCGAACGAGCAGCGCAAGATCATTTATCGTCAGCGTAATGAGATTCTTGAAAGCGAAGATCTTGAAGAACTGGTCGGCAGCCTACGCCAGGGCATGATGCAAGAGGTTGTCCGCGCCCATGTGCCTGCCGAAAGCGTTGAAGAGCAGTGGGATCTTCCGGGTCTTGAGCAGGCCCTTCGCGATGACTGGCGACTGTCGATCGACCTGTCGGGGATGGCCGCAGCGAACCACGAGCTAGACGACGAAGATATTCTGAAGGCCGTTGAAGAGGCCGCGAATAAAGCCTATGCCGATAAGGTTGGGCTAGTGGGGCGCGAAGCCTTTAATCCGTTTGAGCGCTCGGTCTTGCTGCAGTCGATCGACAACACCTGGCGTGAGCATCTGGCGGCGCTGGATCATCTGCGCCAGGGAATCCATCTGCGCGGTTATGCCCAGAAGAATCCGAAGCAGGAATACAAGCGGGAAGCGTTTGCGTTGTTTGAGCAGACCCTTGACCGTATTCGTCACGACGTGACACGCATGTTGATGAACGTGGAAGTACAGACTGCGGAAGAAGTCGCCGAGGTTGCTCCTTCTGCGCCGCAGCTCTCAGACGTCACCTATCAGCATGCGCCCTTCGATCCGAATGCAGCGCTCTCGGGTGAAGACCCCGAAGCATTGGCCTTGGCTGCGCAGGAGCCGCCGCCCGCTGCCTCCCACGATGCAGCCGCAGGCGGCACCCTGCGTCGCGATGTGCCAAAGGTGGGCCGCAATGATCCTTGCCCCTGTGGCTCGGGTAAGAAATACAAAGCCTGCCACGGCAAGCTCTAATTTCTGAGATGCCGGTCAATCTTCCGCTTCCGGTTGCGAGTGATCTTTTCCCTGTTGCGGGAGTTGCGCTAGGCGTTGCCCGCGCCGGTATTCGCAAACCCAATCGAAAAGATCTGTTGATTGTTCAGCTTGCCGAGGGAAGTACAGTTGCGGGTGTTTTCACGACGAATGCCTTTTGCGCTGCGCCAGTGCGGGTCTGCCAAGAGCATCTCCAGTATTCGTCAGCGATCAGAGCCTGGGTCGTGAACACCGGCTGCGCAAATGCGGGGACTGGTGAGCGTGGCATGACCAATGCGCGTGCGATGGCGAAAGGAACCGCAGAGGCACTGGGGGTTTCTGAACAGTCGGTACTGCCCTTTTCAACTGGCGTGATTCTGGAAGATCTACCGATGGATCGAATTCATTCGGGAATCCAGATGGCCCGCCAGGATCTTGGTAAGTCAGATTGGCTATCGGCGGCGGAAGCGATCATGACGACTGATACGCAGCCCAAGGCTGCTTCAGTGCGTCTTCAGGTTGCAGGCCGGTTCGTCACGATTACTGGCATCTCAAAGGGTGCGGGCATGATCCGCCCCAATATGGCAACAATGCTGGGCTTTGTTGCAACTGACGCGGCCGTCGCTGCGCCGCTTTTGCAGCAACTCATTCGTGATGCTGCCGATGAGTCGTTTAACGCCATCACGATTGATGGCGATACGTCGACGAACGACTCATTCGTTATTGCAGCAACGGGAGCTGGGGAGCTGCGTTTTTCGTCCGCACAAGATGCTGGCTGGTCAGAATTCCGTGCAGCGATGATCGATCTGTGTCGCAAGCTTGCGCAGGCGATTGTTCGTGACGGGGAGGGCGCAACAAAACTGATCACCATCCATGTGGCAGAGGCGGCCTCGCGCGATGAGGCTCGGCAGATCGCGTATGCCATTGCCCATTCACCCTTAGTCAAGACCGCTTTTTTTGCAAGCGACCCGAACCTGGGACGAATTCTTGCAGCGATTGGCTATAGCGGTGTACCGGATCTAGATGTCAATAAGATCTCGGTCTATCTGGATGACCTGTTGGTCGCAGATCGTGGTGGTCGCGCTGCAAGCTATACCGAAGCGCAAGGGCAGCAGGTCATGGCGAAGTCCGAGATCACGATCTCGGTACGGCTCGCCCGTGGCAGTGCGAGTGCAGTGGTCTACACTTGCGATCTTTCCCATGACTACGTGTCAATTAACGCGGACTATCGGTCCTGATCGACTGACATCATGTCCTCTGACGCATTAGATCAGCTGCTTGCGCGACTGAATGCTTATCTCCCGGCGCCGGCTGCTGCGCCGGATTTCGCAAACACCATTGCGTTTCGCTGGGTCCGTCGCCAGACGCTCTTGGGCTATGTCTCCACACTAGAGCCGGTAAAGCACTTTGCTGCCATTCGCTTTGCAGATCTTCAGCATATCGAACGCCAGCTGTCGTTGGTGGTGCAGAACACACGTCAGTTTCTTGAGGGTCGTCCCGCCAATAATGTACTGATGACTGGGGCCCGCGGGACGGGTAAGTCGTCGCTCGTGCGAGCCTGTCTGTCGGAGTTTCAGTCCCAGGGGCTGCGGTTAGTGGAGGTCGACAAACAAGACCTGCTCGATCTTCCGCGTATCGTTGATCTGTTGGCGAATGCACCGTATCGATTCATCCTGTTCTGTGATGATCTGTCGTTCGAATCTGGCGATGCGGGCTATAAAGCCTTAAAGACGGTACTGGATGGTTCGGTATCCGCGCAGTCGGAAAACATTCTGATTTATGCAACGTCGAACCGGCGTCATCTGATGCCGGAGCACATGCAGGAGAATCTGCAGACTCGGTATGAGGCAAATGGCGAGATTCACCCTGGTGAAGCGACCGAAGAAAAGATCTCGCTTTCTGAGCGTTTCGGGCTGTGGGTCTCGTTCTACAGCTTTAACCAGCAGGATTACTTGGACATCGTGACCCACTGGCTGAAGTCTTTTGGCTGCTCCGAGTCGTCGATCGCGTCAGCGCGTCAGCCGGCGTTGCAATGGGCGCTGGAACGCGGTTCCCGGTCTGGGCGTATCGCGCTTCACTTTGCACGAGATTGGGCTGGACGGCATGGCCCAGCGGATTGATGTTGCCGTCGGCATGCTGCGCCGAGTTGATGGTGCAGTCTTGATGGCCTCGCGTCCAATCGGCAAACCATACGCGGGCTACTGGGAATTTCCAGGAGGAAAGTGTGAGGCGGGTGAGGATGCTGTGCAGGCTCTGCGTCGCGAACTCTTGGAAGAGCTAGGCTTGACGGTTCAGAAAACAGGCTTTGCCTGGGTGCTCGAACACAATTATCCCCACGCCGATGTCCGTCTTCATTTTCATTGGGTAACCGATTGGGATGGGACGCCTCGCGCACTCGAACATCAGCGCCTGCTCTGGGTGGGACGGAAAGATGCCTGGCCGTATCCGGTGTTGCCCGCAACGGTGCCATTGCTTGGCCGTGTGCGAGACGAGATACCGGCTTAGAAGTTACAGAGCGTGAGTTGGAACGGAATGTCTTGCTCGATGGTTTTTAAGTGCATCGACGCATCAGGCTGACGGAAGCGCACCGAGACAACATATTTATTGGCACTGATCTCGGCGACGACTTCAGGCTGCTTAGGAACAGCGACACGGATGACCTGAATCTGTCGGCCATCCATTGATAATTCGAAATAACCCCGTGCGGCGAGATAGGACTCAGGTTGTGTGCCTTCGCGCAACAAGCGCAGCACAATCTCGACGCCATCAAACACCGGCTGCAGTGTTCCAATCCAGGATTGCAGCATCGCTTGCCGGCTTTCCACCGGACGATGGAACCAGACATGCAGTGACGGCACATCAAACTCACAGATGCCGCCGGGAATTCCAAATCGTCCTTTGAGTAGCTGAAGCCACTCGTGCTCCTGGATATGTTGACCCAGACGCGTGTTCACAATGGAGAGCGCATTGAAGATCGACTGAATACGATCGAGCAGTTCATCGAGCGCTTCGGCGGAGACACCAGGCTTTCCTGCAAACTGGTTCAGTCGGCTGCGTTGTCTCTCAAGTTCTTGCAACAGTTCAGACTTGATATCGCCACGACCACCGATCAGGTCAAAGAGTTCGAACATTGACCAGAGTGCTGCCTGATGACCGGAGACAGAGGTCTGTTGCGTGAACTCGAGGCAGCGTCGATACAGGCTTTCGATGCGCAACAGAGAGCGAAGTCGCTCATTGCACGGGAATTCGAAGGTCATCCAGCCCGGTGGTGCAGGGATGGCGGATGAGGAGATGACGGCTGACATGCCGAGATTATGAACGAATTAGCGCCTGGTGGATTCGATCGACCTGCTCGGCAAGGGCGTCGAGCGTGCCATCGTTATCGATGACCCGGTCGGCCTTCTCTCGGCGTTCCGCTCGGGAGACCTGTGTGGCCATGATGGCCTTGACGGCCTCGCGGCTCAACTGACTTCGCTGCATCACGCGGGCAATCTGAGTCTCTTCCGAACAGTCCACAGCGATGACCTGAAATGGGGTGGGCCGATCGGATCGGGTTGTCCCGTCCTGTGTCGAGGCCTGAGCATTGGCCTTCTCAAACCAGAGGGGGACCACGTAAATCGCATAGGGGCCGACTGCAGCGGCAAGGGCGGCCTTTGCTTGCTCGGCAATCATGGGGTGAAGAATGGCCTCAAGCCTTGCGCGCTCAGTGGCATCCGCAAAGACCTTTGCTCGCATCTTGGTGCGGTCAAGGCTTCCGTCGGAGCCGATCACCTCATCGCCGAAGGCGGCTCGAATCGGAGTGATGGCAAGTCCGTGGGCTGCTGTGATGGCATGGGCGATCTCGTCGGCATCGACGACAGCGATGCCCTTGTTGGCAAAAAGTCGTGCGACCTGCGTTTTGCCGCAGCCAATTCCCCCGGTGATCACAACGATGCGATCAGACAAGGCCAGTCCATCCGATGAGTCCAGCAATTGCGAGTGCAGGACCGAATGGAATCTGCTGCTGCATAAGGGCCTCTTCACCAACGGAGGGATTGCCCCGAAGGATCTGCGACCTGCGATAAATGCCAATGAGGATGCCGATCACGCAGGCCGTGACCAGAACCATGGGCAGGGAGGGCCAGCCCAGCCAGGCCCCAAGCCCGGCAAACATCGCGAAGTCTCCCCGGCCCATGCCGGCCTGACCCCGGACGCGTTGGTAGAGCGTGGCAAAACCCCAGAGCAGAAGATAGCCAGCGGTGGCGCCAATCAGGCTGGGCAGGAATAGGGTTTGCGAAGAGAGCCCATGAAAGAGCAGACCGCTGACCACCAGAAGAATCGTCAGACTGTCTGGCAGCAGTCTGCAACTGAGGTCAGTTTTGGAGAGGGCAAGAAGCAGACTTGCCATCAGCCCACAGCCAAGGGCGCTGGAGATCATGGGGAGCCAGGCGTCGGTGATCCACTCTTGGGCAACCATGGCAGCCCAGAGGGCGATGCCGAGCATCGCTGAACCGATTCGCCACCAAACTTGCGCCGACAGAATATGTGTTCGCTCGGCGTCATTGATCCACTGTTGGATTGTCATGAGCCCAAACCGAATCATGGGCGTAAACGAAAGGCCAGCGATCAGCGCGGCGAGAAGTCCACCGAGCACCATCGTCTGCATGGTTAGTCTTGCGCCTCGGGGGTGTCGTCTCGTGGACGGACCAGACGAACACGACGAATCAGCCGGCCTTGGGTCTGAAGAATCTCCATCGGAACGCCCCCAATCTTCACTGAGACGTGGGCATCTGGAAGATCTTCTAAGGTCTCTAACAGAAGACCATTGATCGTTCGGGCGCCCTCGGTCGGCAGCTGCAGACCAAGTTGCCGGTTGATATCGCGAATCAGCGTCGTTCCATCAATCTCGACGGCATCGTCTTCCGACCAGGAGAGCCCTGTGGGCTGAAGCCCTGGGGCGTTAGTCGTGAACTCTCCGACGAGTTCTTCCACGATATCTTCAAGGGTCACAAGCCCTTCAATTTCACCATACTCATCGACGACGATAGCGATCCGTTGCTTATTGTCTTGAAAGTATTGCATCTGACGGAACAAGGGTGTTCCGCTTGGCACAAAGTACGGCTCAATGAGACTGTCGCGAATGGTCTCGCGGGTTAGCGTATCCCGAGAGACCAGCGCAAGCGCTTTGCGGACATGCAGGATGCCAACGATGTTGTGGATATCACCTTCGTAGACCGGTAGCTTGTTGTGATAGCAGGTGGACAACTGCTCCATCAGAGACTCCGGGTCGGCCTCGAGATCAAGGGCCTCGATCCGGCTTCTGGGAATCATCACATCATCGACGGTGAGCTCTTCAATATCAAAGATATTGAGCATGATGCTGCGGTGTTTTGCTGGAATCATTCGCGTGGATTCCAGAATGGCTGAGCGCAACTCCTGCGCAGACATTGCCTGAGTGGTGGGAGTCTCGGTGAGTTTTTTCAGGCCGGTGATTCGCAAAAGCCCTGAGACAAAACTGTTGACCACGATGACAAGCGGATAGCCAAACTTGACTAGCGGTGCGAGCACAAAGCTCGCTGCCATGGCAATGGGTTCAGGGCGACTTGCGCCAACGATTTTGGGCGTGATCTCTGCAAAGATGATGATGGCAAAGGCAACTGCAGTGGTTGCGATCGCGAGCACGCTGTCGTTATTGCCAAACGATTGAATTGCGAGCGCGGTGACTAAAGCGGTCAGCGCAGCGTTGACTAGGTTATTGCCCAAGAGAATCGTGGCGAGCAGGCGATCGGTCTGGCTCAAGAGCCCCAGCACGCGTTTCGCACCCCGTTTCCCCTGGCCGGCGAGGTGTCGGATCCGATAGCGATTAATCGCCATCAGACTGGTTTCAGAGATCGAAAAAAATCCTGAGATCAGCAGCAGGACCACCAAGGCAATCAGGTGGGTCCATAACGGTAGTTCGTTCAACGCAGTCGTCGGTCAGCGCGCCTATCGAGCGGCTGCCAGAGTGAAGAATATCGATAGCCTAGCGAAGAATGACTAAATTTGCAGGTTGTGCCCCTTGGCGAATGGGGCGTTACTTCTTTTCAGGCGCCTTGGGGTCTTTCTTGTTATCGCCGTCCGGAATCACGGCGTCGGCAACCGCCCCGACTGCCTTGGCGGTCACTTTAACGCCGGTGGCGACCACCGAAACGGCCGCATCGGCGACCGTAATCACCGCGCAGCCGGAGAGGCTCGCGGTCAACAGCGTAATGGTCATTAGGCGTACCCGGGACATGATGTTGACCCTTGAGAAAATCCGGTGGGCATCGACACTATGTCGATGGTCGGGGTGAGAGGATTCGAACCTCCGACTCCTGCGTCCCGAACGCAGTACTCTACCAGGCTGAGCTACACCCCGAAATGAAGGGCGAAGTCTAGCAGGGAACCTCAGATTGGCTGAAATGACACCGGTGATGGCGCCAGTTTTCTAGCCCCGACGGGAGACAACAAAGTCGAGGAGTTCGATCAACGCCGACTTAAACGGGGAGTCTGCCAGTGGCGAAATTGCAGCCTTGGCCAGTAGGCATTCGCGACGCGCGCTCTCTAATGTGTAGGCCATCGCCCCCGTGCGATGAATCGCACGGACGACCTGATCGAAGTCTGCCGACTCGGGGGAGGTAATGGCCGCGCGAACCAGTGCCCTCTCCTCTGGGGCCCCCTTTTCCATGACCACGATCAGCGGTAGGGTCGGCTTGCCTTCTCGAAGATCGTCTCCCACACGCTTGCCGATCTCAGACTCGGTGCCCGCATAGTCCAAGGCGTCATCAATCAGCTGAAAGGCGGTACCCAGATGGCGGCCGTAGGCGGCGCATCCCTCGAGCAGGCCGGGGTCAATCCCGGCGAGAACTCCGGGGACTTTTGTTGCGGCCTCGAAAAGCTTAGCGGTCTTAAAACGGATCACGGTCAGATAGCGGTCTTCTGTCACGTCTGGGTCCTGGCAGTTCATCAGCTGCAGGACTTCGCCCTCCGAGATCACATTGGTGCTCTCGGCCATGACGGCCATCACTCCCGGGGAGCCGACTTCCACCATCATCTGGAAGGCGCGCGAATAGAGAAAGTCTCCGACCAAGACGCTTGCGGCATTTCCGAACAGGACATTGGCCGTCGGTCGGCCCCGACGCAGCCCGGACTCGTCGACCACGTCGTCGTGCAGCAGGGTGGCGGTGTGAATGAACTCCACCACGGCGGCCATGACGGCTGATCTCTCGGGATTGAGTAGGTTTGTCGGCTTTCCGGCATTTTGTAAGTGAGCACTTAGTGCCTCAGAAACCATTAATAATATTGCTGGGCGTACCCGCTTCCCCCCGCTTTGAATGATGTACTCTGAGATCTGACCGATCAGGACGACATCCGACGAGAGACGGTCGCGAATGACCTGGTCTACCTGGGCCATCTCGGCCGCGACGACCGACTGGGGGCCACTCTGGTGGTGGTCCTCCGTTGGGGGAATTGGGGGGGTTGGGGCGTTCACTGACGAAATTATGCCACCCGGCCCCGGTCCAGGTCGGGCGTTCCCTGGGCAACTTGATTGACAGAAACTGGTGAAAGCCCTACATTAGAGGGTTCCCGCAAAGCAATTCCAAAAAGGCAAGAACACCATGTACGCCGTAATTAAGACCGGTGGTAAGCAGTACCGCGTGACCGCTGGCATGAAACTCAAAGTTGAGCAGCTGACCGCTGAAGTCGGCAGCGACATCACCCTTGCAGAAGTCCTGGCCGTTGGAGAGGGCGCAAACGTGGTGGTGGGCGCTCCTCGTGTGGCCGGCGCATCGGTTCAGGCGACCGTATTGTCACAGGGTCGTCACGACAAAGTTCGGATTTTCAAGCACCGCCGTCGTAAGCACTATGCGAAGACGCAAGGGCATCGCCAGAACTACACCGAGCTCAGCATCAAAGAAATCATCAAGGGCTAATCCAAGGAATCCTGCACCATGGCACAGAAAAAAGGCGGCGGCAGTACGCGAAACGGTCGTGACTCAGAAGCAAAACGTCTGGGCGTAAAAGTATTTGGTGGTGAGCAGATTGCAGCCGGCAGCATTATCGTGCGCCAGCGCGGCACTCAGTTTCATCCTGGAACCAACGTGGGGATGGGCAAGGATCACACCTTGTTTGCACTGACCCCTGGAAAGGTTCATTTCTCCGTACGCGGTCCTTTGAATCGCTCCACGGTGAGTGTTGTTAGCGAGTAACCCGGCACTTTGCCAGCTTGCCCGCAAACGGGGCGACGGCAGATGATCGAAGCAATGAGCCCCGCCATGATGCGGGGCTTTTTGTTCCGAGAACGCACCAGTTGAGTCATCCATGAAATTTATCGACGAAGCCACCATTGAGGTACACGCCGGAAACGGCGGTAATGGCATTGTCTCGTTTCGTCGTGAGAAATTTATTCCTAAGGGCGGCCCGAATGGCGGCGATGGCGGCCGTGGCGGTTCTGTATTCGCGGTAGCCGATCGCAATATCAACACGCTGATTGACTATCGCTATGCCCGTCTTCATCGCGCCCGCGGGGGTGAGCATGGTCAGGGCTCGGATCGTTATGGTGCCGCTGCAGAAGATATTGTGCTGCGCATGCCGGTGGGCACGGTGATTACTGATGCCGAAACCGGGGAACTGATCGCAGACCTATCCTTAGATGGCGAACGGATTGTGCTGGCCAAAGGCGGCCAGGGTGGACTGGGTAATCTTCATTTCAAATCCAGCACGAACCGCGCGCCGCGTCAGGCGACCAAAGGCACGGAAGGGGAGCATCGCCGGCTCAAGCTTGAGCTGAAGGTGTTAGCGGATGTGGGGCTTTTGGGGCTGCCCAATGCGGGCAAGTCCACCTTGATTACGGCCTGCTCTAATGCGCGACCGAAGATTGCGGACTACCCCTTCACTACGTTGCACCCCAATCTGGGGGTGGTGCGTACAGGCCCCGCCAAGAGTTTTGTCATGGCGGATATTCCTGGGCTGATTGAAGGGGCCGCAGAGGGCGCAGGACTTGGTCATCAGTTTCTTCGTCACTTACAGCGCACGCGTCTGCTGCTGCATCTGGTGGACATGCAGCCGCCGGGCTGGCCACTCACGGATGATCCTGATTCCTTGAAGGCATTGGTGGCGTATCTTGCAGAAGGCATCAAGGCATTGGTGGCAGAACTCAAAGCCTACGATGCGTCGCTTGCAAAGAAACCACGTTGGCTCGTACTGAATAAATCAGATCTGTTGTCGGAGGATGCCCGAGAAGCGATTCGTGTTGCGCTTGCAAAGAAGCTTAGAACCAAGATGCCGATTTATGTCGTTTCCGGTGTTTCGCGTCAGGGCTGTGAAGACCTAATGCGAGAAATTCAACAATGGCTTGATGCCGAGCGGATTGCCGAGATTGCATCTGCCACTCCTGATGTTCGATTTCTGGAGACACCGGCCAATGACCAGTAATGCATTAAAAGATCGACGACTCATTCGTTCCGCCCAGCGTTGGGTGGTGAAGATTGGCTCGAGTCTGGTCACGGACGGCGGGAAGGGTATCGACCCCGAGGCGATTGCCCGATGGGCGGCTCAGATTGCGGCCTTGCGTGCGCAGGGTCGAGAGATTGTGCTGGTCTCCAGTGGGGCGATTGCCGAAGGCATGAAGCGCCTTGGCTGGGCGAGCCGGCCTCATGAGATTCATGAGCTGCAGGCGGCAGCAGCGGTGGGGCAGATGGGATTGGCCCAGGCCTATGAATCGGGCTTTTCGAAGTGGCACTTAAAAACCGCACAGGTGCTTTTGACGCACGAAGATATTGCCGATCGACGCCGTTATCTGAATGCGCGATCGACATTGAATACGTTGTTGAAATTTGGTGTGGTGCCGATCATTAATGAGAACGACACCGTCGTGACCGATGAGATCAAACTCGGTGATAACGATACGCTCGCAGCGCTTGTGACCAATCTCATTGATGCCAACCTGTTGGTGATTCTGACGGATCAGGCAGGACTCTTTACGGCAGACCCCCGTCATGATCCGAGCGCTACGCTGATTCACTCAGCCCAGGCGATGGACGCGCGGTTGACCCGCATGGCGGGCGGTGCCGGTTCCCTGATTGGGAAAGGGGGAATGGCGACCAAGGTACTTGCCGCTCAGCGTGCCGCGCGGAGTGGCGCGGCAACCGCGATTGCCAGTGGCCATGAGACGGATGTTCTGTTGCGGCTCGCCTCTGGCGAGCTACTGGGCTCGTTGCTCGCCGCAGATCTTGCGCCGATCGCCGCGAAAAAGCAGTGGCTCGCCGATCAGTTACAGCTCCGCGGCCGTCTGACGCTCGATGACGGCGCGGTGCGGGTGCTGGTGGAGCAAGGCAAGAGCCTGCTGCCGATTGGGGTCGAGCAGGTCGAAGGCGAATTTGAGCGTGGCGATGTCGTGGCCTGCCTCTCGCCGCAAGGCGTTGAGATCGCGCGCGGCCTGATCAATTACGGCGCATCCGATACGCGGCGTATTCTTCGTCGCCTGTCTTCTGAGATTGAATCGATCCTCGGCTTTGTTGAAGAGGCCGAGTTAATTCATCGCGACAATCTTATTTTGTTGAATCGTGCTTGAAGTCGTTGCCGGTTCGGCTGGTCGCGGCAACACCAGCGGCCTGACTGACGCTGTCGATCATGGCATTGGCGACGCTAATGCCTGCCTGGACGGCCTGATCCATGGCCTGGGCAAACTGTCGAGTCGCATCCTGCTGGATCCGACTGAGCTCCTCTTCTGAAAACACCAGCCGAGACAGTTCCGTCAGTGCCGACTGATAGACCCCGCGTTTAAATTCGATGACGGACTCTAGGGGAATCCAGAAGTCATGCCAGCGCCAGGCATCGAACTCTGGTTTTTCAAAATCACACTTCAGCGTCACATCAGAATCTTGTCCCAGCATTCGCAGCAAAAACCAGATCTGCTTCTGGCCACGGTAGTGACCGCGCCATTCACGTCGTACCCAACGGTCAGGCACGTCATAACGTAGCCAGTCCTGGGTTCGTCCGATGATCTCCACATGATGCGGCTTGAGCCCCGTCTCTTCTTCGAGCTCGCGGAACATCGCCTGTTCCGGATCTTCCCCTGACTTGATGCCCCCTTGCGGGAACTGCCAGGAATGCTCGCGGACCCGCTTGCCCCAGAAGACCTGGCGACGGTCATTGATCAGAATGATGCCGACGTTAGGGCGGTAGCCGTGTTCATCTAGCATGGGGGTCTGCGTCTGCCTCGGTAGGTTAGTTTTAATTCTAGAATTGAGGGAATTATAAGAGTCGACCTAAGGATTCTCATGCGGATTTCTCAAACTCATTTCCAGACCCTCAAAGAAGACCCTTCTGATGCCGAGGTTGTCAGTCACAAACTGATGCTACGTGCGTCGATGATCCGCCGTCTTGGGGCTGGAATCTACAACTATATGCCGCTGGGGCTTCGGGTTATCCGCAAGGTTGAACGGATTATTCGGGAGGAGATGGACCGCGCCGGTGCGATCGAGCTGCTCATGCCCTTGGTCCAGCCTGCCGAGCTCTGGCAGGAGACAGGTCGGTGGGAAAAAATGGGACCTGAGCTTCTGAGGGTGAAAGATCGTCACGGCCGAGATTTTGCGATCCAGCCAACCTCCGAAGAAGTGATCACCGATATCGCGCGGCAGGAGCTAAAGAGCTGGCGCCAGCTGCCCAAAAATTTCTATCACATTCAGACCAAGTTTCGTGATGAGCGTCGTCCACGATTCGGCGTGATGCGGGGACGTGAGTTCACCATGAAGGATGCCTATTCGTTTGATCGTGATGTGGCCGCAGCAGAAAAAAGCTACGACAACATGTTCGACTGCTACTGCCGCATCTTCGATCGCCTTGGGCTGACCTATCGCGCTGTCGCGGCTGATACGGGTGCTATTGGCGGGTCCCGGTCGCACGAGTTTCAGGTGATTGCCGATACGGGTGAGGACGCCATCGTCTACTGCCCGGAGTCCGACTTCGCAGCCAACATTGAACTGGCTGAAGGCGTGGCGCTATTGGATAAGCGCGCTGAACCGACAGAACCGATGGCCCTCATTCCAACCCCGGGTCAGTCGACCTGTGCTGATGTGGCCAAGTTACTGGGTCTGCCGCTGTCACGCACCGTGAAGTCCATCGTGCTCGCCACCGACTTGAAAAACGACAAAGGCGATCGCGTGGGCAGCCGCATCTTCTTGCTGCTGCTGCGTGGGGATCACGACCTAAACGAGGTGAAGGCAGGTAAGCTTGAAGGGCTGAACGACGGCTTCCGCTTTGCGACGGTCGATGAGATCGAGGAATACTTTGGCTGCAAGCCTGGCTACCTTGGTCCGATTAACCTGCGCAAGCCATTAACTATCATTGCCGACCGCACCGTAGCCAACATGAGTGACTGGACCACAGGCGCCAACCAGTGGGATCACCACTATCGCGGGGTGAACTGGGGCCGCGACCTGCCCGAACCTGATCTGGTCTCTGACATTCGCAATGTTGTGGAAGGCGATCCTTCGCCGGATGGCAAAGGCCGACTGGCGATTCAACGGGGCATCGAGGTGGGCCACGTCTTTTATCTCGGCACGAAGTATTCGGAGGCCATGAAGGCCACCTATCTTGATGAGACAGGAAAGCCTGCGCTCATGGAGATGGGCTGTTATGGCATCGGTGTCACCCGAATCGTCGGCGCTGCAATTGAGCAGAACCATGATGACAAAGGCATCATCTGGCCGAGCGCGATTGCGCCGTTCCAGGTGGTGGTCTGTCCAGTGGGGGCTGCTAAATCTGACCTAGTGCGCAGTGAGAGTGAGGCGATCTATCAAGAACTGCTCGCTGCCGGAATTGACGTCGCACTGGATGATCGCGATGAGCGCCCGGGCGCCATGTTTGCAGACTGGGAACTGATTGGGGTGCCCGTGCGCGTGACGGTCGGTGAGCGATCGTTGAAGGAAGGGCAGCTCGAGCTACTACAGCGCAAGGGCATGGTCGCTTCGACCTGTGCTCGCCCCGAGATGGTTCGGCAGGTGATGACCCTACTCAAGGAGGTCTAATGACAACGCTAGATACCCCGTATGTTTTGCGCGAGGATCACGATGGGATCGCCACCTTAACGCTCAATCGTGGCGACCGATTCAATCCCTTGTCTGCGGGCATGATCATTGCCCTGACAGATGCCCTGAATGCGATCGCCCGTGATCCGTCCGTGCGGGTCGTGATTCTTGCTGCCCATGGCCGAGGTTTCTGCGCCGGTCATGATCTCAAAGAGATGAGAGCGCATGCGCAAGATGAGAAGTGGCTTGCCACGATGTTTAATACCTGCAGCGAGATGATGTTAAAGATTACGCAGCTGCCACAGCCCGTGATCGCGCGGGTCCATGGGATTGCGACTGCCGCAGGATGTCAGCTCACGTCAATGTGCGACCTTGCAGTCGCTGCGGATACGGCGACCTTTGCGCTGCCTGGAGTCAATATTGGTCTTTTCTGCTCGACTCCTGCGGTGGGAGTGGCACGCAACATTGGCCGCAAGCGCGCGATGGAGATGTTGCTGACGGGCGAGATGGTGGACGCGAAGACGGCGTTGGAATGGGGACTTGTAAATCGTGTTGTGCCCTTGGACCATCTGGATGCCGAGGTCCATCGACTGGCCCATCTTATTCGCGCAAAGAGCGCAGCAGTGATTGCGCTCGGCAAAAAGAACTTCTATCAGCAGATTGAGATGGGGCTTTCTGGCGCCTATTCAGTGAGCGGCCAGACGATGACCTGCAACACGATGATGGATGACACGATTGAAGGGATTGACGCCTTCTTGGGAAAACGCGCACCGAACTGGAAGGATTAACTTCCGTATCGGACGCATCGGTCGTACGAGACTAACGACGGCCAAAGCCGCCCAACCCGCCCATGCCTTTCATCGCGCCAACCGCACGCATCATCTTGGCGAGTCCGCCTTTTTGCATCTTTTTCATCATGTCTTGCATCTGCTCAAACTGATTGAGCAGTCGATTGACCTCTTGCACACTGACGCCAGCGCCGGCCGCGATTCGCCGCTTGCGGCTTGCCTTTAAGAGCTCGGGGTGTCGACGCTCTTTCGGTGTCATGGAATTGATGATGCCCTCCATGCGGGGAATGGACTTGTCCGCCTGCGAAAGGTCAGCGCTCTTTGCGGCCTGTTGCATCTGTGCGGGTAACTTATCGATTAGGGAAGACAGCCCGCCCATATTGCGCATCTGACCGATCTGGGTCTTGAAGTCATTGAGATCAAACCGTGCGCCCGATTTGAACTTCTCGGCCATCTGTTCAGCCGACTTGAGATCAACCGTCTTCTGGGCCTGCTCAACAATGGCAAGAATGTCGCCCATGCCCAGAATGCGATTGGCCATCCGCTCGGCATCAAAGGCCTCGAGCCCATCAATCTTCTCTGAAGTACCGACGAACTTGATCGGGCAGCCCGTGACTGCGCGAACGGAGAGCACCGCACCGCCACGCGAGTCGCCATCGACCTTGGTGAGCATCACGCCGGTGAGCGGGATTGTGTCTTTGAATGCCGCTGCGGTCCGCACCGCGTCCTGACCCTGCATGGCATCCACTGTGAACAGGGTTTCAATTGGGTTGAGTGTGCGATGGAGTTCGGCAATCTCGCGCATCATCTCTTCATCAATTGCGAGTCGACCGGCGGTATCGACTAAGAGCACATCATGGAGATGCCCTTTGGCCCATTCCACGGCTGCCTTGGCGATCTCAACCGGCTTTGCATTTTCAGGCGTGGGGAAAAAATCCACACCCGCCTGTTCACTCACCAGACGAAGCTGTTCAATCGCTGCAGGACGATAGACGTCACACGACACGGTGAGCACGCGACGCTTCTGTGTCTCACGCAGCCACTTCGCAAGCTTGCCCACGGTCGTGGTCTTACCCGCACCCTGAAGTCCCGCCATGAGCACGATCGCCGGTGGGGTCGTCGCAAGATTGAGCCCGTAACGCTGGCCTGTTTGTTCGCCGGTCATCAGGGCAACGAGCTCGCGGTTCACGACGCCGACCAGGGCCTGCCCTGGGGTCAGGCTGCCCTGGACTTCTTCTCCTAGGGCCTTCTCTTTTACTTTAGCGATGAAGTCTTTCACGACGTGCAGGGCCACGTCGGCATCGAGCAGCGCGAGACGCACCTCTCGGAGCATGTCCTGGGTGTTGGTCTCGGTCAGTCGTGCTTCGCCCTTGATGGTCTTGACGACCCTCGCTAGGCGTTCAGTTAGATTTTCGAGCATGCTGCGCTACACTGCTTTCATCATGGAGACATCATTCTACGGTGCCGCGTCTGGTCTTGCTGCCATTGGCTACGCAGGCCTTGCCTGGGCGCATCGCCGGACTTCTGCGCAGGAGGGGCCACCCCTGTCCTCTCGGGTTGGACAGCTGATCTTGCTGGCCGTGATTGCCGCGCATGGGGCAGCGCTGCTGCCGAACTGGTTCTCTCGTCAGGGCATTTATTTTGGATTTGCATCGTCGATCTCATGGACGCTCTGGCTGGCGGTCTTGCTGCTCTGGGTGGAGTCGTGGTTTCAGAAACTACCCTCGGTGACACAGGGCATCTTCATACTGGCAGCGATCGCTGCTATTTTGCCAATCTGGTTTCCTGGGCACCTGTTGATGGGCGGCGTTGATGCAACGTTTCGTTCTCACATGTTGTTGGCCATGCTGGCTTACAGCACCTTTACGCTGGCGGCCGCCTGTGCCGTGCTGATGATGGTGATGGAGCGGGCACTGCATTCCACGAAGAAGATCACGATTGATCAGCCTGCCTGGTGGCAGGGCATGCCGCCTCTATTGGGGCTCGACAAGATGCTGGTTCACGTGGTGATGGCAGGTTTTCTGCTGCTGACGCTTACGCTTGTATCGGGCATGGTAGTTAGTCAGGGCATGGGTTATGGGCTGATGCGAATTGATCACAAGACGGTCTTTACCATCCTGGCCTGGTGCCTATCTTTGGCGTTGTTACTTGGACGTCGCTGGTGGGGCTGGCGCGGCCGCGTGGCGGCGCGTTGGACGCTGGCTGGGTTTGTTGCCTTACTGATGGCCTATGTCGGCACCCAGTTCGTACTTGAGGTGTTACTAAAGCGTGTGTAGGTCGCGCTGATCGAATGATTTTCTAAGAGAAGAGACTCGACATGTTGTGGCGAATTCTGATTCTGGTGATCGCGGTTTTGGTGGGCTTCTGGCTCCTCAAGAAGGCCCTCAGTGGACGGCGCCCCCCTGTGAATCCAGACGCTTCCGAATCAGAAGGACGTCTCGTCCAGTGCGCCCACTGTGGCACGCGTCTGCCCGCTTCGGAAGCCCATTGGAAAGAGGGGCAGTCTTATTGCAGTGTGACGCACCGTCACCTAGGGCCCAAATGACGTGAGCCGCGATGGCTTGCTCTCGATAGACGCCCAGGGCTGGGTTGTGGAGGGGGGCCGTTGTCTTGCCTCTCCGCACTGGGATCAGCGCCCTAATGGCTGTGCTCCAGAGCTGTTGGTGGTGCATAACATCAGCCTGCCTGCAGGGCAGTTTGGGGGGCCTTATATCGAGGATCTGTTCATGGGACAGCTCGACTGTGATGCCCACACATCCTTTGCGGATCTGCGCGGGTTGAGAGTGTCTTCCCATTTTCTGATTCGTCGCTCAGGAGCGCTCACGCAATTTGTTGGCATTCATGACCGTGCCTGGCATGCCGGGGTGTCGGAGTTCATGGGTCGACCACGGTGTAATGACTTCTCGATCGGGGTTGAACTCGAGGGGGCCGATGACCAGGGCTTTGAGAGCGCACAGATGGAGACCCTTGCGCGGCTATCCGCATCGCTTCACCAGGCAGTTCCCTCACTTCGCTATGTGGCAGGTCATAGTGAGATCGCACCGGGACGAAAAACCGATCCGGGCCCCGGTTTTGACTGGCGGGATCTGATGGCCCGACTGGAGGGGTTGTCCTGTTCTTTGGAACACCCCATCACGGATAAGTTACGCCGTTAAGTTAGAAAAACCCTGCCCCCTGAAGGCACTGATTTTTCGGCCATTTCCAACCCATTTTGGCTGAAATCCCGCGCCGTTTCTGGGGCTGAAATTTTCCTCTAGATCCCTGTTGGGTTGGCGGGGACGATGCGGCGCATCGTCGGGTTTCCCCCAGAAAAAAGGCTTGCCCCGGTTTTCGGAACGCTACTAGAATTGGGTCAACTGGGGGCTAAAAGTACTAGATATAGTGTTTTATTGCCCAAGGGGTATCGCATGACGCCGCCGGTGTTCACCGGGCGGATCAAGCAGTCTATTCACAAAAAAGAGGGAGAAATTCATGATGCAGTGGGGCGCAGAATCGCAGACCATGTCCAACACGCCGGTGCAGGCATCGGGAGCCTTTGGCCAAGCTGCGGAACAGCCCGCTGGATTGTCTTTGCAGGCTGGCCTTGCCGACATCAAGATCATTCGCCGTAACGGCGCAGTCGTCGGGTTCGAGCCCAGCAAGATCCAGGTCGCAATGACCAAGGCCTTTCTGGCCGTCCAGGGTAATCAAGGGGCTGCGTCAGCGCGTGTACGCGAGGTGACCGAGTCGTTGACCAATCAGGTTGTCATGGCGTTGATGCGCCGACTGCCTGCCGGGGGAACGCTCCATATTGAAGACATCCAGGATCAGGTCGAACTGGCGCTGATGCGATCAGGTGAGCATGAAGTCGCGCGGGCCTATGTTCTTTATCGTGAGCGCCGGGCGCAGGAACGTGCCCAGGAGCGCGCACAGAAGCAGACAGCAGGAAATGAAGGTGCCGCCGCCCCAGCATTACGCATGCTGGTTGATGGTGTCGCCCAGCCGCTGAACGTTGCCTGGCTGCGCGATATTGTCGCGGCCGCCTGTACCAACCTTGGGGACGCAGTCAGTGTTGAAGCGGTCTTGGAAGACACGCTGAAGAATATCTACGACGGCGTCCCCCGTGAGGAAGTCTACAAATCCACCATCCTTTCTGCTCGTGCCCTTATCGAAAAGGACCCCGCCTATGCCAAAGTCAGCGCCCGTCTGCTTCTGCACACCATTCGCCAGGAAATCATGCAGGCAGAGGTCTCGCAGACCGAGATGGCGGGTCGCTATAAGGAATACTTCCCCCGATTCATCAAGAAGGGCATCGAGATTGGCCTGTTAAACGAAGAGCTCTCTCGTTTTGACCTGGAAAAGCTTGCTGCTGCGATTGATCCCACCCGAGATCTGCAGTTTGACTACCTGGGCCTGCAGACGCTGTATGACCGCTACTTCCTGATCGATCGCAACGACCGGTTCAGCGGGGAAGGTCGTCGTATTGAAATGCCGCAGGCATTTTTCATGCGGGTCGCGATGGGTCTGGCATTGAACGAACTGAATCGCGAAGCCCGGGCTATCGAGTTCTACCAGCTACTGTCGAGCTTTGACTTCATGAGCTCAACGCCAACGCTCTTTAACTCCGGCACCACCCACTCGCAGTTGTCGTCTTGCTACCTCTCGACGGTCGCCGACGATCTGGACGGCATCTACGAGGCGATTAAAGAAAATGCGCTACTGGCCAAATACGCAGGGGGTCTGGGCAATGACTGGACGCCAGTCCGTGCGCTGGGCAGCCACATTAAGGGCACGAATGGCAAGAGCCAAGGGGTTGTGCCGTTCCTGAAAGTGGTGAACGACACCGCCGTCGCCGTCAACCAAGGGGGTAAGCGTAAGGGTGCGGTCTGTACTTACCTGGAGAGCTGGCACCTGGATGTGGAAGAGTTCCTGGAGCTGCGCAAGAACACCGGTGACGACCGTCGTCGTACCCACGATATGAATACCGCAAACTGGATTCCCGACCTGTTCATGCGTCGGGTGATGGAGAACGGTGAATGGACGCTGTTCTCGCCGTCGGATGTTCCGGATCTGCACGATAAATTTGGGAAAGCCTTCGAAGAGGGTTACGTGGCCTATGAGGCCAAGGCTGATCGTGGCGAGATCAAGCATTTCAAGCGCCTGCCAGCGACATCGCTCTGGCGCAAGATGCTGACCATGCTCTTTGAAACGGGCCACCCCTGGATCACCTTCAAAGATCCCTGCAATATCCGCAGCCCGCAGCAGCACGTCGGCGTGGTCCACTCGTCGAACCTGTGTACCGAGATCACGCTGAACACCAACGATTCAGAGATCGCGGTCTGTAACCTAGGCTCAGTCAACCTGGTGAACCACCTGAAGCCCGCAGTGGGACCGAAGGGCGGGCTCGAGCTCGATTTCGACAAGCTGCGCGCCACCATTAAGACGGCAATGCGCATGCTGGATAACGTGATCGACATTAACTACTACGCTGTGGCCAAGGCGCGGAACTCGAACATCCGTCACCGCCCGGTCGGTCTGGGCATCATGGGCTTCCAAGAGGCACTGCATGCCATGCGTGTGCCTTACGCCAGCCAGGATGCGGTCGACTTTGCCGACCGTTCGATGGAAGCGGTCTGCTACAACGCTTATTGGGCGTCGACGGAACTTGCCGAAGAGCGGGGCGCCTACTCTTCATTCCGTGGCTCGCTCTGGGACCGTGGCATTCTGCCGCTCGATACCCTGAAGCTGCTGTCAGATGAGCGCGGCGGCTACGTTGAAGTCGACATGTCCTCGACGCTGGACTGGGAGGCGCTGCGCGGCCGGATCAAGGCCTTCGGTATGCGGAACTCCAACTGCGTGGCGATTGCACCGACCGCCACGATCTCCAATATCGTGGGCATCTCGGCCTCGATCGAGCCGACCTATCAGAACCTGTACGTCAAATCGAACCTGTCGGGCGAGTTCACCGTAGTGAACGAGTACCTTGTCCAGGATCTGAAGAAGCTGGGTCTCTGGGACGAGGTCATGGTTGCCGACCTGAAGTACTTCGACGGCAGTCTGGCGAAGATCGATCGGGTTCCGGCCGAGTTACGTAATCTCTATGCAACCGCATTCGAGGTCGATACCCGCTGGATGGTTGAGTGCGCGGCGCGTCGTCAGAAGTGGATTGACCAGGCGCAGTCCTTGAACATCTACATGGCAGGCGCGTCAGGCAAGAAGCTCGATGAGACCTACAAGCTCGCCTGGCTGCGTGGACTGAAGACGACGTATTACCTGCGGACCATGGGTGCGACCCACGCAGAGAAGTCGACGATCAGCACTGGTCAGTTGAACGCGGTTCCTGTTGAAGGGGGTGTTGCTGCGGCAGCGGCTGCTGAGGCAGTCACGGCAGGAAGCGATGTGAAATTCTGCTCAATTGACAATCCAGAGTGCGAGGCATGTCAGTAAGAAACAGAAGTTGAACGCGTGGCAAGAATGCGACAAGCAACAAGTCGCATTCTTGAATTTATCCATTTTTTTAAAAAATGATTGCAACGTGAAAAATGTTCTTGCATTATTCGCGCTGTGTACAACAACCGAATCTCACGTTGCTTTCATTTTGTTGCTTCGTTTTTGTAAACCACAATCATTAAGCACCCCTCACCTGAGGGCATGAAACTAAAGTGAGAGTCGAAATGCTGAACTGGGAAGATAGCTCTACCTCTGTCGCGCAAGCGCCAACACGAAACCC
>JACCDS010247650.1_pt1 | contig 42872 bp, 36 predicted proteins | sample 7446441 | NCBI WGS metagenome assembly JACCDS01 (sample SAMN15323445, study PRJNA562643) | freshwater metagenome | isolation source: river surface water | place: USA:Blue River Watershed | collected 2017-08-17 | reverse complement strand
TCGCTTCCGATGCCCTTGCGGACCTGGTTGACGTCGGCGCCCATGATTTCGCACAGGTTGGCGATGTCGTTCATGAACGAAATCTTGGTGGCCAGCATCGCGTTGGCGGCGTACTTGGTCATTTCGGCCGACGGAATGTCCATAAAGAGCACCGGGTGGCCGTTGAGGGTGAAGGGCTTGTCGAGGCGGGCCAGCACGTCTTGGGCGCGCTCGGACTCTACGCCGCAGACGATGCGGTCAGGCTTCATGAAGTCGTCGATGGCCGCGCCCTCTTTGAGGAATTCGGGGTTGGACGCCACGTCAAAGGGCAGGTCGGAACCGCGGGCGTCGAGGGCCGCGCGCAGCGCTCCGCGCACCTTTTCGGCCGTACCCACAGGCACCGTGCTCTTGGTGATCACCACCAGGTAGTCGGTCATGGTGCGGCCAATGCCGTCGGCCACGGCCAGCACGTACTGCAGGTCGGCGCTGCCGTCTTCGCCCGGAGGCGTGCCCACCGCGATGAACGCCGCTTCGGAACCTTGAATCGAGGCCGCGAGGTCCGTCGAAAAGTGCAGGCGCCCGGCGGCCACGTTGCGGGCCACCACGGCGTCAAGGCCCGGCTCGTAGATCGGCAAAATCCCTTTGTGAAGGTTGGCGATCTTGGCTTCGTTGACGTCGACACAGGTGACGTCCATGCCGACGTCGCTCAAGCAGGCGCCGGTGACCAGACCGACGTAGCCGGTTCCAACTACGGTGATTTTCATGACTTCAAAAAGGATTTAATGGCTTGGATAATACGTTCTTGGGTATCCGCACTCAGCTCGGTGTGCATGGGCAGCGAAAGCACTTCGGCACAAAGCTGCTCGGCGACCGGGAAGCACCCGTCGGGGTAGCGCTCGGACCGGTACGCCAGCTGGCGGTGCAGCGGCAGCGGGTAGTAAATCATGGTCGGAATCCCCAGGTCCTTGAGGTGCTCGGCAAGCGCGTCGCGGCGGCCGTTGGCCACCCGAAGGGTATACTGGTGAAAGACGTGGGTCGATGCCGGGCGACGGACCGGTGTTTGGATGCCTGGGACCCCGGCGAGTCCCGCGTCGTAGCGGTCGGCAGCGGCTTGGCGGGCGGCGGCGTAGCCGTCGAGGTGGCGCAGCTTCACGCGAAGCACCGCGGCCTGCAGCGTATCCAAGCGGCTGTTGCAGCCCACCACGTCGTGGCGGTACTTGACTTTTTGGCCATGGTTGGCGACCATGCGGATTCGTTCCGCGAGCGCGGCGTCGCGGGTAAATATCGCCCCACCGTCGCCCATGCAACCCAGGTTTTTCGACGGAAAAAAGCTCGTGCAGCCCACGGTTCCGAGGGTTCCGAGGGCGAGGGTGCGGCCGTCGCGCAGCGTGTAGCGGGCACCAAGGGCTTGGGCGGTGTCTTCGACCACGGGGATTCCGCGCTCGTTCGCCAGTTCCAGCAGCGCGTCCATGGCTGCGCCCTGCCCGTACAGGTGCACCGGCACAATGGCCTTGGTCCGCGGAGTCACCGCCGCGCGCACCTGGTCAAGGTCAAGCGAAAACGTTCCGGGTTCCACGTCCACGAGGACCGGAGTGAGTCCGAGTAGCGCAATCACCTCAGCCGTAGCCACATAGGTAAAGGTCGCCGTAATGACTTCGTCGCCCGGCTGCAGGCCGAGGGCCATCAACGCAATTTGGAGGGCGTCAGTTCCGTTGGCGCAGGGGATGGTGTGCACGCCATCACCCAAGTAGGCGCTGAGTTCGCTGGCAAAGTCAGCCACGTCAGGACCCTGAATGTAGTGGGCCTGGTGGCTGGCGCGAAGCAGGGCTTCGTCGAGTTCAGATTGGATGCGCGCATGCTGACCCACGAGGTCAACCATGGGAATCGGCGGGTGGAACGGCAGGTGCTGGGCCATAAAGGGCAAAGGTAACCCACGCCGAGGGCGTAGCATAGGCCGTGTGCTTTGCCTAACTTCGCGGCATGCGCATTTTTTCTGCACTTTGGGTCCTTGCCCTCGGAATCCTGTCGGCGCCGGCGTTTGGACAGGAAATTCCGCGGATTCGGATCCACATCGCCCCAGGTATCGAAGCGCCACTTGGCGCATGGCGCGCAGACTACGGGAACAGCGCCAAGGTCCGCGTCCGCGGCGACCTAAGCCTGACCCAGCGGGACTACGTCTGGGCCGAATACGGTGCCCGTTTTAGTGGCGGAGTGCGCAACACCAACCAAATATTAGCGTTTTTGATGAACGAAGACGGCTACATCATGGGCAACGACGGAAGCCCCGCCTTGGTTCGCCTTGAAGGCCGCGGAAGCAGCGCTGCACTGGGCTACGGCCGCCGGTTTTGGATGCACAACGCGCATTCCTTGGCTGTCGAAGCAGGCGCCGACGCCGTCGCCCACAAGATTTGGTTCAACAATTCCGGCGGCGTGCCGATGCTTACCAAGCCCTACGTGTATGGCCTTGACCGGATGCGCCAAGGCCTGGGCGCCCAAGCCGCACTGCGCTACAGCCATGCCGACCCCAACGACGTCATCAACTTTACGGTTGCCGTTCGTGCCGGAATGGCCCGCACCCACGACGTGCGCGGCACTTACTACGGCGGAAACCCGCCCTCCCCCACGCCGCAATGGGACGGTTTTGTCGGCCTCGAGCTGAGCTGGTTCTTGCCTTTGGGCGAGAAATTGAGCACCTCGGCTCCCGCCGTACCCAACCAACCCAAGATTCGCTACTATCAGTGAGCCTGCAGGGGTTGGTCTTTGGCGCCGCGAGCCATGTGGCCGCGCTTGGAGGCCACCGCGCCGCCCGAGATTGGTGGACGGGGCGGCTGATCCCTGCCCCCGAGGGGCCCTTTGACCTTTGGATTCACGGCGCTTCGTGGGGTGAGTTTTGGATGCTCGAACCGCTCGTTCGCTCCTTCGCCGGCTCGGGCAAACGGGTACTCGTGACGTTTTTTTCGCCAAGCGGAATGCGCGGATGGGCACGCTACGTAGCGCCCGAGGGGATCGTAGCCTGCCTTGCCCCGCCCGACTTCCAACCCTACGTTCGGCGGTTTGTCGACCGCGTCCAGCCAAAGGCCCTGCTCGTGCTGCAGACCGACCTCTGGCCCACCATGGTTTTGGCGTGCCGGCGGCGCGGAATTCCCTTTGGCGTAGCCTTTGCCCACGTCCCTCCGGAGCACCGCTGGTGGTCGCTCACGGGGCTTGGGGACCGCAAGCTCCTTCGAGGAGCCCACTTCGTGGGGCTGCAGCATGCCTCGGGCCTCGCGCCAGCCCAAAAAGCCGGCCTGAAGGCCCTTGTACTGGGCGACGGACGCTTTGACGCCGCCGCCGCACGCATTGGACGAGGCGAGGGGCCTTTGCCCAACTGGGATCGGTTTCGCGACCTGCGCCCGGTACTCGTGGTGGGTTCGTCGTGGCCCGAAGACGAAGCCATTTGGCTACCGGTGCTGATGCGCCGCACCCACTGGAAGTTTGTTTTCGCCCCCCACGATCCCGCGCGCGCCGACGAGCTTATCGGGCGCCTTCCCTTGCCCGCGCTGCGCAGCAGCGCGTGGGGCACCTACCGCGACGCGCAGCTCGAAGAGGCGCGCGTCGTGGTCGTCGACCAAATTGGCCAACTCTTTGGCCTGTACGGTGGGGCCCAAGCCGCCTTTGTGGGCGGCGCCTTCAAGCAAGGACTTCACAATATTATTGAGCCATTGGCGTGGGGACTTCCGGTTGCGTTTGGCCCCATGCTCGGCAGGCACTGGGAGGCGCACGATGCCCTGAGCGACGGCGTCGCCGAAACCGTGGCGAGCACCGACCAGGCCTTGGCCTGGTTGGACCGGAATGAGTCCACGCCGGCGAATGCCGCGTGGGCGGAGCGCCAAAAAGGCGCACTTCGCGCCCTTGAAGCGCAACTCACGCTACTCAATCTAGTTACTAGTAACTAGCGGCTCGTTGCGAGCAGGCTAAGCAAGAACCCGTACTCCATCGCCGTCTCGCGGTAGGATTCGTAGCGTCCGCTTGCCCCGCCGTGGCCGGTATCCATGTTGCAGTAGAGGTACAGCGGCGCGGAATTGGTGCGCAGCTCACGAAGCCGCGCAACCCACTTGGCCGGCTCAAAATACTGCACTTGGCTGTCGTGAAGTCCCGTCGTCACCAGCATCGGTGGATAATCTTGGGCCGCAACATTGTCGTAGGGCGAATAGGCCTTCATCCGAAAATAGGCATCTGCTTCATTCGGATTACCCCATTCATCGTACTCGCCGGTGGTCAGGGGAATGCTGTCGTCGAGCATGGTCGTGACCACGTCCACAAACGGAACGGCGGCAATCACTCCAGACCACAGTTCAGGACGCTGGTTCACCACCGCGCCCATGAGGAGCCCGCCGGCGCTTCCGCCCATTGCGAAAAGCTGCGAGGCTAAACCCTGATTGCGAAGCATGCCGCCGCATGCACAAAAATCGCTGAACGTGTTCTGCTTGTGCTCCATCCTGCCCTGCTCGTACCATTCCCGACCGAGGTATTCTCCGCCGCGCACGTGCGCAATGGCGTAGGCCATTCCGCGCTCAAGCAGGCTAAGGCGCGCAATGCTAAAGGCCGGATCAACCGTGATTCCGTAGGCGCCGTATCCGTACAGCAACGTCGGCACGGGCCCCTTAGCGTCTGCTGGCCCAACCCAACTCATGGGCACTTTGGTCCCGTCGGCGGAAGTTGCCCAAAGCCTTCGTGTCGTGTACCGGCTCGCGTCGTATCCGCCCACGACGTTTTGCACCTTTTTCACGGTGCGCTCGCGCGTGTGCATGTCAAAATCAAAGGTCGTCGCCGGTGTCGTCAGTGAGGTATAGACGAAGCGGAGCACCGTCGTAGCCGTGGATGGATTCGAGGCCGTATACAGCGTGTAAGTCTCCTCGGGCATGGAAATCACGTATTCCGGTCCGTGCGCAGCCTCGTCCCACGGGCGGACCACGATGCGCAGTAGGCCTTGCTCCCGCTCTTCGCGCACCATGAATGCGTCAAACAAGTCAATGCCCTCAAGAAGGACGTTGGGTCGGTGGGCAATCACCTCGGTCCAGCCGTCGGGCGCACCCAAGTCTGCTTGAAACAGTGCAAAGTTGGTGCGTGCGTCTACATTGCTTCGAATCCACCACGAATTCCCGTGATGGCTTGCGGAATACTCCAGTCCATGTGCGCGCTTGCGAAGGCATCGAAATGCCCCGAGCGGATTGGCGGCCTCGAGGTACCAAACTTCGTCGGAATTCGTCGCCGACGTAGAAATCATAATGAAGCGCTTGGACTTGCCCCGGTACACAGTGCAGCTAAAGGCTTCATCGGCCTCGTGGAAAACGCGCTGGGGTTCACCGGGATGGGTGAGCGACTGCCGCCAGATACTGTCAACCCGCAGCGTCACCGGATCCTTCGTCGCATAAAAAAACGTATCGCCGTCGTCTGCCCAAGCAACCGCCCCCGACGTGTCGGGAATTTCGAGCGCGTGCTCGGTTCCCGACGGAAGCTCCCGAAACCGCAACGTGTACTGGCGGCGACTCACAAAGTCCACGGCATACGCCATTCGGCAGTGATCCCGGGTCATGACCATGGAGGCCACAGCGCAGTAAGCTTGTCCTTCGGCGAGTTGGTTGATGTCGAGCACCACCTGTTCTGGCCCGGACTCCGAACCTTCAAACCTGACGTGAATAGGGTATTCCTTTCCCTCTTCGTAGCGCGACTGGTACCAAAAACCGTCCATTTCCACCGGGAGCGACGACTCGTTCGGATCGAGGCGCCCAATCATTTCGGCGTACAAGCTGTCGATGAGCGGCTTTTGGGCAGCCATCTCGTGTTCGCGGTAGGCATTCTCGGCGTCGAGGTAGGCAAGCACCTCTGGATCAGTCCGGTCGTTGAGCCAGTAGTACGCGTCGGTGCGCACGTCACCGTGCAGCTCCATTACGTGGGGCCGCTTTGCTGCTTTGGGTTGGTCCATTTAGTTTGGTTTAAAGCTCGCGATCCCCGAGCGCACCCGACCGAGGCCCTCTTTGGACGGAGCGTGCGACGGATTGTATTCCAGCGCCTTCAGGTAGTCCGCTTCGGCCGCCCTTAGGTCGCCGAGCCGCTCAATCACAAACGCCCTCGCATAGTGAGCTCGGTAGTTGACCGCGCGAGCCTCAATGCTTTGGGTAAAGTACTGACGAGCCTCGCCGTACATCTGAAGTTCCAGGTGAATAAACCCTAAGTTGTAGTAGCTCTCAGCGTCTTTGGGGTTCAGCTGAGTCGCCTGCGTAAAGGCCTCAATGGCCGAATTCCAGTTTCGTGTATTCAGGTGGTACATGCCCACTTTGTAGTAGACATTGAAGTCATTGGGCCGAAGTTCAGCCAAGCGCTCAAAGTAGCTGACCGCCAAGGGGCTGTTCATGGCTGAATGCAGCACGCCCGCCATGTCCAAGGCCTCTTCGTACTTCGGATTCAGGTCAATGGCCTTTTGAATGTAGGCAAGTGCCACATTGGTGTCCTGCTTTTCGTCTCGAATATTGATTCCCTTGATGTAGTAGGCCGTCGGATTATTGGGATCTAGCGCAATAACCTCGTCCACCACTTGGTTGCTCTTTTCGTACTCCATCACCACCTGGTAGAGTTCAGCCAACTTAAGCCGGCACTCCACCTCTTTGGGAAAAAGCTTGGCGCAGCGCATCCACGCATCGCGCGAAATGCGCGTTTCGTTGCTCACGTAGTGCGCGTCGCCCAGTACCCTCAAGGCATCATGGTCGTTGCTGTCCACCGTGAAGGCGGCCATAGCGTCCATTTTCGCGTAGGGGAAGTTCTTGGTTTCAAGATAGAAATCCGCCCGAGCTACTAAGGCCTTGACGTTTTCAGGCTCCTCCTTGAGTACCGCGTTCAGTGAATCGAGGCGGGCATCTTCTGGTTTTCCCTGATCCCCATCCGCACCGCTTTGGCCGCACGAAACGACACCTATGGCAAGGAGGCTACACTGTAGGAAGCTTCGCAACAATCTGGTTTTCAATTTCTTCACAAAGTTCAGGATTGTCCTTCAAAATAGCCTTCACGCCGTCGCGTCCTTGGCCCAATTTCGTGTCTCCGTAGCTGAACCAGCTTCCGCTCTTCGAAATCACTTCGGTGGAAACACCCAAATCAATGATTTCGCCGACCTTACTAATTCCTTCACCATACAAAATGTCGAATTCTGCCGTGCGGAACGGAGGCGCCACCTTGTTCTTGACCACCTTCACTTTAACGCGGTTACCCACGGCTACGTCGCCATCTTTAATTTGGGTTGAACGGCGAATGTCTAGGCGCACCGAGGCGTAGAACTTCAAAGCATTACCCCCAGTCGTCGTTTCGGGATTGCCGAACATGACGCCAATCTTCTCGCGAAGTTGGTTGATGAACACCACCGTACAGTTCGTCTTTGAAATGGTTGCCGTCAACTTGCGCAGGGCTTGAGACATCAAGCGCGCGTGCAAACCAACCTTTGAATCACCCATTTCGCCTTCGATTTCGGCCTTGGGCGTAAGGGCCGCCACCGAGTCCACAATAATCAAGTCAATGGCGCCCGAACGAATGAGGTTGTCGGCAATCTCCAGCGCCTGTTCGCCGTTGTCCGGCTGCGAAATGATCAAATCTTCGGTTTTGACGCCCAATTTTTCGGCGTAGAAGCGATCGAAGGCGTGTTCCGCGTCGATGAAGGCCGCGATTCCACCCTTGCGCTGCACTTCGGCGATGGCATGTAGCGTCAACGTGGTTTTACCTGAGGATTCCGGCCCGTAGATTTCGATGACCCGACCGCGCGGGTACCCGCCGATGCCGAGGGCGATGTCCAGTCCCAAGGATCCCGAAGGAATCACCTCTACTTCTTCCACCGCCTTGTCGCCCATGAGCATCACTGCCCCTTTGCCGTAGGTCTTGTCTAATTTCTCCGTGGTGAGGCGCAGGGCCTTCAGTTTGGCGTCGGGTTCTTGACTCATTGTGCTTAGTTATTAATGGTTTAGGCCAAAAGTAGGGGCGCCGTTACGAGCAGTCGTCGGCTAAACGAAAGTACGCGCTTGCCACGGCTGCCGCAACGGCGGTTGATAAGAATTCCGAACGGATTAGGCGCCGGCGAGAATCTGCTTGGTGGCCTCTTTGGTGTCCACTTTCGTGATGACGCGCTCGATGCGGCCGTCTCCGCCAATGACAAACGTTTCACGGTGCACCCCGTCGTACTCTCGGCCCATGAACTTCTTCTTACCCCACACTCCGTAGGCTTGGCAAATCGCCTTTTCTGGATCGGCCAGCAGCGAAAAATTGAGCGAGAACTTGTCGGCGAATTTGCCGTGGGACTTGACGCTGTCGGGCGAAACGCCGAGCACCACGTAGCCTGCCTTTTGAAGGTCAGACTGGCCGTCGCGGAACGAACACGCTTCGGCAGTACAGCCCGGGGTATCGTCTTTTGGATAAAAGTAAAGGACTACTTTTTTTCCGGAGAACTGGTCGAGCGTTACAGTGGCGCCGTGCTGGTCTTGGGCTTCAAACTTCGGGGCGAGGTCGCCGGGGTTCAAGTGGGTCATAATTCGTAGTAATTGGTACCCTAAGGTAACGCCGGCAGTATGACCTTTGTTTGGTGACTGCGAAGCAAAAAGCCGCCTACATTATCGATACGCTTGAGGCGCTGTATCCTGAAACGCCCATTCCGCTCGACCACTACAGCCCCTTCACGCTGCTTTGTGCCGTCGTGCTGTCGGCGCAGTGCACCGACGCGAGGGTGAACACTATCACTCCTACCCTGTTTGCCAAAGCCGACACGCCCGAGGCGATGGCCGCACTGAGCGTCGAGGAAATTGCAGCTATCATTCGGCCGTGCGGACTCGTTCCAATGAAATCCAAGGGCTTGAAGGGCCTTTCGGAGATGATTGTCACCCTACACGGTGGCCAGGTCCCGCAGTCGTTTGAAGCGCTTGAGGCCATGCCTGGGGTTGGCCACAAAACCGCGTCGGTCGTGATGAGCCAGGCCTTTGGCGTGCCGGCCTTCCCTGTGGATACCCACATCCACCGTTTGATGACGCGCTGGGGCCTAACCTCTGGCAAAAGCGTCGAGCAAACCGAAAAGGATGCCAAAAAGCTGTTCCCCAAGGAACGGTGGAACAAGCTCCACCTTCAGATAATTTTTTACGGACGCGAGTACAGCCCAGCCCGCGGTTGGTCGATGGACAACGACGTGATCACGCGCACCGTGTTAAGCGGAAAAATGCCGAAGGTCTAGGGGTTGCGCGAAGGGGCTTCCCCCTAGAAAAAGCTTAGGTACCCGGCGGCCCCGCCGGGCAAAAAAAAAGCGGCCCGGGAGAACCCGGGCCGCTTCGCTTATTCAGGGAGCGTTCCTTACAGAACCGACACCTTGAAGGTCTTCACGTCGCCACCTTTTGCGATGCGTACCATGTAGAGGCCGCTCTCGAGATCGCCTACGAAAACAGGTACATTGGCGTCAGCCTGAACCTTGGTCGACTTAACCACCTTGCCAGTCAGATCGAGCACCTCTACAGCGTGCTCACCGAAGAGCAGACCGAAGTTTACGTACACGAAATCAGAAGCGGGGTTCGGAGCAACTACCACCTCGCTGAGGGGGTTTTCACCAACGCTAGTTGCCATACAGTTCGCAGCATTAGATGCAGGACAGTTAATCGAGCGAATCCACAGGTTGTTGAACGTAAGTGAATTGCTGTAACCGCTGTACCAGCTACCCAGAGCGGCTAGGTACATGTACTTGGTGCCTGAACGAGCGCCAAAAGTCTGGTCGTTGCGAATCAAGAGCGTATTGGTGCCTTGGTTGTTGTACATCGTCAGGTTGAAGTAGTAGCCAATGTTGCTGCTGTTCAAGACTACGCCGCGGCCAGTATTGGTGTCGGCAAAATTGAAGAACACGTAGCCGTTGGTCACGTCATCGGCCGTAAGGACGCGCTGACCGTAGGCCACGAGCTTGTTGGCATCCCATCCGCCGTTGCTACCCAAGAAACCTGATGAGTCGTACACACTCAGTTCAAGGATGGCACCAGCTTGGCTTGAAGTACTGATGTACACGCGAGCACCAAAGAGCATCTCGTCGTTTACGAGCTCCTGCATGTTGGTCATTTGTGATCCATCGCCCCACTGTGTCGTGTTGGTTGACGCACCAATGCTGTTGTTCCAGTCACCAAAGTCAAGCGACATCAACGAGTCAGAAACCACAAGCTGAAGGGTGTCTGAGCTAATGTTTACGGAGTCAGAAACCAAGTTGTACGTGAACCCGTACACCCCTGTGGCAGAAGGAGTCCAAGCTGCGGTGTAGGTGTTCAGCTGGTTCCACGTAGCCGTGTCACCTGCGGGAAGCGATGAAATTACCGGTGAGTTGATCGTCTGAACCACCCCTGTGTTGTTGAACACTTTAACCTGAAGCTTCACGTTGGTTTGTGCGTTTTGGCCGCTGTTGAAGCAGTTGGCATCAAATGCTACCGGACGAACCTGCTTGAGGGTCATGTGGCCCATGCGTGCAGACTCTTGGTTGGCACCGTAAACGATATCGCGGGGCGGCGCACCGTCTGAACCTACCGTAAAGGTGAGGCGGTTCTTCGGAGTAGAAATGATTTGGATGTCGTCAAGCTGCCAGAAGTAGTAGTCACCGTCAAAACGGAAGCGAATCTTCACGTTGGCTTGGTTACCTACATACTGACCGATGCTCACAGCTACGGCTGAGTTGCGCGGAGTTGCGCTGTTCACCGCGATAGCTGAGTTCAACGCAACGTTGCCCGTCCAAGTCTGGCCGCCGTCGGTCGAGAAATCGAGGTACGTTGCGGGAACTGTCTGAACGCCACCTGGTCCGGCAAAGCGGCGGTAGTACTGCGTGAAGACCAGGTCAACCGTGGGGTGGCCAAGGAGGTTAATTACGCCCGTCTCCAAATTGGCTACGTGAGGAGCACACGCAATGGCGCCAGTGCCACAGAAGTTACCTGCGATACCGTTATTGTCCAGGAAGTCAGAGTCAAACACGACAAAGCCATTAGCTGCCGTAGGGCTCTGAATGGGAAGTTGGCCCGTTGAAGCAGGACCCGCATAGGCTCCGCGTGAACCCGTGGCGTTAGAAGGCGTCGTTGTCGTACCGCGGTACTCCCACTTTGCATCGGGATCGGCCGTACCGTTGGCTGTACCGTAGTTCATCCACGTAGTGGGGATGCCGTTGGCAAAGGTCTCCGTCCAAATAACGGTTTCACCTTGGTAGTGCTTAGCTACCTCGTCAGCGCTCAGCAGGCGGGCAGGAGCCTCGTCCACCGTGCGCTCGTTGGCCAAAGTCCGAAGGCTTTGCTGCGCAAAGACACCTCCTGAAAGCAGGAGCGCGCCTAAGAAAAGTGTAGATTTTTTCATATAATTCACGTGTTGGCGTTGAAGAATTTCAAACTTACGACAGAAATCGATTCAAAAATTAAGATTGGTAGGATTCGATGGGCGCACAGGTGCAGACCAAATTGCGGTCTCCGTAGGCATCGTCGACACGGCGTACCGCAGGCCACACCTTGTTTTCAAGTGAGTCCGGCATCGGGTAGCCCGCCTGCTGGCGGCCGTAGGGAAGCGACCACTCTTCTGCTACAAGCATCGCCTGAGTGTGGGGCGCATTCTTGAGCGGATTGTTGTGGGCGTCTGCGCGCCCGGCCGCGATGTCCATTGCCTCGGCGTGGATCGCGAGCATGGCGTCACAGAAGCGGTCCAACTCTGCCTTGGACTCGGACTCGGTTGGCTCGACCATCAAGGTTCCGCCTACAGGGAAACTCACGGTTGGGGCATGGTAGCCAAAGTCCATCAGGCGCTTGGCGATGTCGGTTACCTCGATGCCCGTGTCGCGCTTGAGCGGGCGGCAGTCCAAAATCATTTCGTGGGCAGCTCGGCCGTTTTCGCCGGTGTACAAAATGGGGTAGGCTTCCTCGAGGCGGTACTTCATGTAGTTCGCGTTAAGGATGGCCATTTTCGTGCTATTGGTCAAGCCTTCGCCGCCGAGCATTTTAATGTATCCATACGAAATCAGGGTTACGAGCGCACTGCCGAACGGCGCCGCCGAAACCGGACCGATGGCCTGGGCTCCGCCGCAGCCCACCACCGGGTGCCCCATAAGGAAGGGCGCGAGGTGGCTCGCAACGCAGATCGGGCCAACACCGGGTCCGCCGCCACCGTGGGGAATGGCAAACGTCTTGTGAAGGTTGAGGTGGCACACGTCGGCACCTATCATACCTGGCGAGGTCAAGCCCACCTGGGCGTTCATGTTGGCGCCGTCCATGTACACTTGACCGCCAAACTCGTGAACGATTGCTGTGGCCTCCTTGATGCCCGACTCGAATACACCGTGGGTCGACGGGTAGGTCACCATCAGGGCGGCAAGCGTGTCTTTGTGCTGCTCGGCCTTGGCGCGCAGGTCGGCGAGGTCCACGTTGCCGTGTTCGTCGCAACCCACCACCACGACGTCCATGCCCGCCATCACGGCAGATGCCGGATTGGTACCGTGGGCTGACGACGGAATAAGGGCCGTAACGCGCTGAACGTCACCGCGGCTGCGGTGGTAGGCGCGAATGACAAGCAGTCCGGCGTACTCACCTTGAGCGCCTGAATTCGGCTGAAGCGAGGTCGCAGCAAAGCCCGTCACCTCGGCGAGGTCGCGCTCGAGGCTGCGCAGCACCTCGTGGTAGCCCGCGGCCTGCTCGACCGGAACAAAGGGGTGCATGTTGGCGAAGGCTGGCCAACTTAGCGGCAGCATTTCAGCCGCAGCGTTGAGCTTCATCGTGCAGCTTCCGAGCGAAATCATGCTGTGGTTCAGCGAAATGTCGCGGCGCTCCAGCTTTTTGATGTAGCGCATCATTTCCGTTTCGCTGCGGTAGCTGTGGAACACGGGGTGGGTCAGGATGGCATCCGTGCGAGGCGTTTTCAAACGTTTAACACCGTCAGCGTAGTTCGGAGCTTTCGCGCCCAGCCCTTCTGCCAGCGCCGCCACGAGCGCGGTGGCGTCGTCGCCGTTCATGAGTTCGTGGGTGCTGATTTGCACCCCGTGCTCCGTGTAGCCTAAGTTGACCCCATGGGCCTCCGTGGCTTTTTTCAGAGCGGAACGCTGCGCGTCGCTCACTTCAAACGTCAACGTGTCAAAAAACACGTCGTGCTTGACCTTGACACCCATGGCGGCTAGGGCATCGGCGATTCCGCTCGCCTTGAGGTGAATGCGCTCGGCGATGGCGCGCAGGCCTTCAGGGCCATGGTACACCGCGTACATACCGGCCATCACGGCCAGCAGCACTTGAGCGGTGCAGATGTTGGACGTGGCCTTGTCGCGCTTAATGTGCTGCTCGCGGGTCTGGAGTGCCATACGCAGCGCGGGGTTTCCGTCGACGTCAATGGTCCGTCCAATGATTCGGCCCGGCATAAAGCGCTTGTAGGCGTCTTTGCTCGCGAAGAAGGCTGCGTGCGGACCGCCGTAGCCCATTGGAATGCCGAGGCGCTGCGTCGAACCAAAGACCACGTCGGCGCCCCAGCTACCTGGCGAGGGCAGCAAGGTCAACGCCAAAATGTCGGCGGCCACCGCGAGGCGCACTTCGTGGCGGGCGCAAGCGGCGCTGAACTCGATGTAGTCGCGGACCGACCCACTCGCTGTCGGGTACTGAACCAGTGCACCAAAAAACGTTTCGTTGGGCTCAAAGCTCATGGCGTCGCCAAACACCAGCTCCACGCCAATGGGTTCGGCGCGGGTTTGCAGCAAGGCCTTGGTCTGGGCATACACGTCGTGGTCGACAAAAAACTTGAGGACGTCGCGCTTTTGCTGCTCGCGGCTGCGGGCGGCCAACAGGAGCGTCATGGCTTCGGCAGCGGCCGTGGACTCGTCGAGCAGCGACGCATTCGCGATTTCCATTCCACTCAAGTCGATGACCATGGTTTGGTAGTTGAGCAGCGCCTCGAGGCGACCTTGGGCGATTTCAGCCTGGTAGGGCGTGTAGGCCGTGTACCATCCTGGATTTTCGAGAATATTGCGCTGAATTACGGCTGGCAGGGCGGCCGGGTGGTATCCCTGACCGATGTAGCTGGTGAAAACTTGGTTTTTCTGCGAAATGCTATAGATGTGGCGCAGGTATTCTTGTTCGCTGATGGCGGGCGCCATGTCGAGTGGGCGCGGACTGCGAATGCTCGAAGGCACCGTTTCGTCGATCAGCTGATCGAGGGTTTTCGCCCCAATTGCTTGAAGCATTTGCTTTTGTTCTTCGGACTGTGGGCCAATGTGGCGGCCTTCGAAACTTCCCTGCATGGCGGGCGGAATTTGAGTGATTGAGCAAGCAAAATTACTTAGGGTATAACCTACCTTGCGCATGCTTGTTCAGCCCTTATGAACCGTTTTATCAGCATTGACGATGCGGCCCTCCGGGACGCCGCCGACCCCTTAGCCCCATTGCGGGCAGAATTCCACCTCCCAACCCTTGACGGAGAAGAGGTTATTTACCTGACGGGCAATTCGTTAGGCCTCCAGCCGCGCGGCACAGAGTCCGCGCTGCGCACCGAACTCGAAAGCTGGCAGAAGTACGGCGTGGAGGCCCATTTTCACGGCCCCAATCCGTGGATGCCCTACCACGAGCGCCTGACCGATTCGCTCGCCCGCTTGGCCGGCGCCAAGCCGACCGAGGTGGTCGCCATGGGCTCGCTTACCGGCAACCTTCACACCCTGCTAGCGTCGTTTTACCGTCCGACTGCGGAACGTCCGCTGCTGGTGTGTGAGGCCAAGGCCTTTCCTTCAGACCAGTACGCACTGACCAGCCAAACGCAGTGGCACCCCCACGGCGAACTTTTTGAAATCCGCGGAACCGACCCCGAGGGCGCCCCGACCCCCGACGAGGTGTTGGCCGCCATCGAAGCCCACGGCCAGCGCGGAGCCACACTTTTAATGGGCGGCGTCCACTACTTCACGGGCCGCGCCTACCCGATCGCCCAAATCACTGCCGCCGCCCACGCCAAGGGCATGCTGGTCGGTTGGGATTTGGCCCACGCCATCGGCAACATTCCGCTGCAGCTCCACGATTGGGGCGTTGACTTTGCCGCGTGGTGCTCCTACAAGTACTTGAATTCCAGCCCAGGCGGCGTGGCCGGCCTGTACGTGCACGAACGCCACCACGGCCCCGAAGTTTTTCGCCTGGCCGGATGGTGGGGCCACGACAAGTCCACGCGCTTCAAAATGCCGCCCGAATTTGTGCCCGAAGCCAGCGCCGAGGCCTGGCAGTGGTCCAACGCCCCGGTGCTCGGTATGGCTGCCCAGCGGGCCGCCCTTGACCTCTTTGACCGTGCCGACTTAACGGACTACCGCGCGAAGTCGCTGGCCATGACCGACGTGCTTTTGGGCATGCTCGACTACGTTTCGGCCAAAACCGGCCAAGAAATCAAGGTACTTACCCCTCGATCGCCTGAAGACCGCGGATGCCAGGTTTCGGTGCAGTTTGTGGGCCGAGACCGCCCGTTTTTTGACTACCTCGTGTCCAAAGGCGTCTACGCAGACTGGCGCGAGCCGGGCACCGTCCGCATGGCCGTCGCGCCGCTTTATTCGTCGTACCGCGACCTGGCCCGCCTTGAAGTCTTACTTACCGAATCGTTAACGCACTAAGCACGCTATGAATACCGAAAAGCATGCGGCCGTAGTCGGCTCTGGCCTCGTCGGAAGCCTTTGGACCACCTTTCTCGCCCAACGGGGCTACCGCGTGGATGTCTTTGAACGCCGCGCAGATTCGCGACGTGCCGGGTACAAGGGCGGACGCTCGATCAACCTCGCCCTGAGCGACCGCGGATGGCGTGCGCTTGAAGCCGTGGGCGTGGCCGAGGCGGTGCGCCGCGAAGCCATTCCGATGTACCGTCGGGTAATGCACGCCATGGACGGCACGCTGACGACCCAGCCCTACGGTACCGACGGCCAAGCCATTTGGTCGGTTTCGCGGGGCGGAATCAACATGGCCCTCATGTCGGAGGCCGAAAAGCACGCCAACGTGCGCCTGCATTTTGAGCACGAGACCGACCTCGACGATGCACTAGAGGGCCGCATTCGCTGGACCACGCCCGACGGACAAGGCTCGGGAACTTTTGACGCGGTATTTTCAACGGACGGAGCCAATTCCGGCCTACGCAAGGCCCTACAGTCCGAAGGCGCCGTGGAATGGACGGAACAAGTCATTGACCACGGCTACAAGGAGTTACTTATTCCCGCAGGGCCAAACGGCGCGTCGTTGATTGAGCGCGAAGCCCTGCACATCTGGCCCCGAGCAAGCTACATGCTCATTGGCTTGCCCAACCCCGACGGCAGCTTTACGATGACGCTGTTCTTCCCGAACGAAGGGCCCGTGAGCTTCGCCGCCTTGGATACCCTTGAAAAGGCTGAATCCTTCTTCGGCGAGTTTTTTGCCGACGCCCTGGCGCTCATGCCCGACTTCAAGGACCAGTGGGCCGCCAACCCTGTGAGCAAATTGGGCATCGTGCGCGCTTGGCCCTGGTCCAAGGGCAAGGTGGTGCTGTTTGGCGACGCGTCCCACGCCATTGTTCCGTTCTATGGCCAAGGCATGAATTCGGGATTCGAAGATTGCTTTGTGCTCAACCAAATGATGGACGCGTTGGGCGAGGATCCGCTCACCCTGTTCCCCGCATTTGAGGCGGAGCGCAAGCCCAATGCCGACGCCATCGCCGAGCTGGCCTTGCTGAACTTCATTGAGATGCGCGATTTGACGGGCCAGCCCGAATTTTTGCTCCGCAAGAAAATTGAGGGGCGGCTCCACGCGGAGCGGCCAGATTTTTGGATTCCGCTCTATACCCAAGTGACCTTCAGCCACATTCCCTATTCGGTTGCACTTGAGCGCGGACGCCAGATGGACCGCGTTTTTGACGAAGTGATGACGTGGCCCAACCTAGCCGAAAACTGGGATCAACCAGCGACGTTGGCCCGCATCTGGGCGGTCGCGAGGCAGCAACTAGTAACTAGCAACTAGTTACTGGTTCATCGCGGAGCGAACCCGCTTGAACAGTGCGCTGCGAAAGACGTAATCCACCACTTCTTGGTCGTTGGACTTGAGGATGTCGGGGCCCGCTCCCTCCCAGACTTTGACGCCGTGGCGCATCAGCACCACGTGGTCGCCGATTTCAAGTACGGAGTTCATGTCGTGGGTGTTAACCACCGTGGTCATGCCAAACTCGTGGGTGATTTCTTGAATCAACTGGTCAATGACGATGGACGTTTCGGGATCGAGGCCGGAGTTGGGCTCGTCACAAAATAAGTACTTGGGATTGAGCACAATCGCGCGCGCAATGGCAACGCGCTTTTGCATTCCGCCCGAGAGCTCGGCGGGGTTCTTTTTGAGTGCGGACTGGGGAATGCGCACCCGGTCCAGGCAAAAGGCCACGCGGCGGTCTTTTTCGTCTGCCGGCATTTGGCCAAAAAAATCCAATGGGAAGCGCACGTTTTCTTCCACACTCAGGCTGGTAAACAGTGCCGAAGCCTGAAATACCATGCCCATTTCTTGGCGGAGCACCTTGCGGTCTACCTCCTCCATCGCGGTCCAATCGCGTCCGTCGAGCAGCACTTGGCCCGAGTCCGGCTGAATAAGTCCGACGATGGATTTGAGCATGACCGTTTTGCCCGAACCACTTGAACCAATGATTAGGTTGCACTGCCCGGGGGCAAGGACCATGTCAATTCCCTTGAGGACCTCTTGGTCCCCAAACGATTTTTTGATTCCGCGTACCTCGATCACCGATTACTGAAGCATGACATCCGTGAGGATGTAGTTGAACAAGATGATGCTGAACGACATGGCCACCACAGCTTTGGTGCTGGCCTTACCCACTTCTACGGCTCCGCCCTTGACGTGGTAGCCGTACCAAGCCGAAATCGAGCTGATGATGAAGGCAAATACTACGGTTTTGGTAAGGGAATACACGACATAGTACGGGCGGAATTCGTCAAAATACCCCGTGAGGAAGCTATCGGGATTGACCAGGTGAAGCCAGTCGCCGGCGAGGTATCCGCCTAAAAGACCCATGAATATGCTGAATATAACGAGGACCGGAAAAAACAGCAGGCTCGCGCCAATCTTGGGCAAGACCAAGTAGCTGGCGGGGTTAATGCCCATGACCTGCAGGGCATCCATTTGTTCGGTGACGCGCATGGTTCCGAGCGAAGAAGAAATGTTTGAGCCCACCTTTCCGGCAAGAATGAGCGACACGATGGTCGGCGCAAATTCGAGGAGGATTCCCTCGCGGACCGCGATCCCGATGTACATGTCGGGAATGAAGGGGTCGTCGAGGTTAATGGCTGTTTGGATGGTCAGTACCGCGCCCATGAAGAGCGAGATGAAGACCACCAGCGGAATGCTGCTCATGCCGAGCAGTTCGGTCTCGCGAACAAAGGATTTCAGGTATTCGCGCCACGATTCCGGTCGGCGGAACACCGCACCAAGAAAGAGGAAGTAGGACCCGAGGCCGCGCAAAAATCCACTGAGCATCGTGTTCAAAGGTACGCTACCTTAGGGGCATGAAGCGACGATTGTGCATCTTGGTTTTGGCGCTGGCCAGCCTGGGGGCGGTCACGGGCTGCGGTTCGGGCCGCGGGTGCGACTGCCCAAATTTCTCTCACTAAGTTCAGTGGGTACCGAGGCGGGCTAGCGTGTAGCTTCCGAGCAGCAGCAACGGCAGCGCCACCTGACCGACCGCCACGGCCGCGAGCCGGCCGTAGCGTGGCCATCGGGGCTCAGTGCGCTCCGCGGTAAGCAGTGATATTCCGGTTTGGGCCAAGACCGCCCACAGCAAGGGCATCAGGCTTTGTGGGGTGTTCGCTGTCGTCCACGTCGTATTCTGTTCGTACAACGTAACCCACGCAAAGGTCAGTACGGTGTTGATTGGCAGGTGAATGAGTCCGCGTTTAATCCATGCCTGGTTCAAAATATGGGTCATTTTTAGGGCAGTTTAGGGATGCAATTTAGTTCGCGTAGTTTTGCCACCGTGGAAGGTAGTGAGCGCAACTGGCGGCGATTGGCAGGGCGGATTCCGGCGGCAGCCGAGCCCGAGGCGGCCCGGATTGTTCGGGCTTTTCGCGGTGAGGTTGCGTTGACTCCGCCGCGGGCAAGTAAGTGGGGCTCGTACCGTTGGCGTCCGGACCTCGGCGCCAAGATTTTTCTCAACCGCGACCTGCAGCCCGAGGCGATGCTCATCACGTTGCTTCACGAGCTGGCCCACGCCCAGGTCAAAGCCTGGGACGGGCTTGGCTGCGCGCCCCACGGCCCAGAATGGCAGCGCCGCTACCGCGATCTTTTGGTGCCGTTCTTGGGCATGGACGGAGTGTTTAGCCCGGCCGTAGCGCGCGCCCTGCATCGCCAACTCCACAAGCCCAAGGCGTCGTGCGGTGCGGCGCCCGATTTGCTTCGCGCGCTCCGCGCGGATTCCGATGCCCTTCGCGTCGAGCAGCTCCCCGAGGGCGCTTGGTTCAAGCTTCAAAACGGCATGGAATTCCGCAAAGGCCCCAAACGGCGTACCCGCTTCGCCTGCACCGAGAAAAAAAGCGGCCGTACCTTTGCCGTGCATCCGCTGGCCGAAGCGATGCGCACCGACCAATGAGTTCAGCCCTCGCCAACCCCGACTTTGAAATTGCCCTGCTTGGGGGCGGCCAACTTGGCAAAATGTTCTTGGCCGAAGCCCTGCGCATGGACGTGGGGGTGCGGGCGCTCGACCCCGATGCTGAAGCGCCCTGCCGCTGGGGAGTGCGCCGTTTTCAGGTGGGCGACTTCAAGGACTACGCGACAGTAATGTCGTTTGCCCAGGGGGCCCAGGCCGCCGTGATCGAAATTGAAACGGTCAATGTGGACGCGCTGGCTGACCTCGAAGCCGCCGGAGTGCGCTGCTTTCCGCCGGCCTCCGCCCTGCGCATCATTCAAAACAAGGGTGCGCAAAAAGATTTTTGGGCCGCCCACGGACTTCCGACGTCGGACTACGAGCGCTTTGAGGGCGCCGCTGGGTTGCGCGAGGCCGTGGATTCCGGACGCTGGACCCTGCCGCTGGTGTGGAAGCTCGCCCAAGGCGGCTACGACGGCTTTGGCGTGTCGGTAGTTCGCGAGCGCAGCGAACTCGACGCCCTGCCCGAGCAAGCCTGCGTCGCCGAAACGCTGGTTGCGATTGCCGAAGAAATCGGCGTCATTGTGGCCCGCCACCCCGACGGCAGCACCGCGGTTTTTCCGCCTGTGGCCATGGAGTTTCACCCGGTAGCCAACCAGGTGGAGTTTGTGGTCTGCCCCGCCCCGCTGCCCGCCGAGGCCTTGGCCGAGGCCGAACAGCTCGCCCGCCGCGCCGCAACCGAACTCGGGGTGCTTGGCCTGCTTGCCGTAGAATTTTTCTATACCCGCGACGGACGATGGCTGATCAACGAGGTGGCACCCCGGCCCCACAATTCGGGGCATTTGAGCATTGAGGGCTGCGAAACCTCGCAGTTCGAGCAGCTGCTGCGCTGCGCCACCGGACTTCCGTTGGGGTCGACGGCCTTGCGCCAGCCGACCGTAATGGCCAACGTGGTGGGTGCCGAGGGATTCCGCGGCCCCGTCGCCTACGAAGGCCTGAACCAGGCGCTGGCCGTGCCCGGAGCCCACCTGCACTTGTACGGCAAAACCCAAACCCGCCCGTTCCGCAAACTCGGCCACTGGACCGCCGTCGGAGGCAGCGTAAACGAGGCCCGAAGCCGCGCCGCTGCCGCCCGCGATGCCTTGAAGGCCCAAAGCACCTCGAAACTATGAGCACACCGAATTCCGCCCGTGTGGGCATCATCATGGGCAGCCAAAGCGACCTGCCCGTTATGCAAGGCGCTGCCGACCTGCTTAAGGAACTTGGCGTTCCTTACGAGATCACCGTGGTTTCGGCCCACCGCACCCCGGTGCGCATGCTCGAGTACGCCCAAACGGCCGCCGAGCGCGGAATTCAAGTGATCGTAGCCGGAGCCGGCGGTGCCGCCCACCTTCCCGGCATGGTGGCCAGCGCTACACCGCTTCCTGTGATCGGCGTTCCGGTGAAGAGCAGCAACTCCATCGACGGTTGGGATTCCGTGCTGAGCATCCTCCAAATGCCGAAGGGCGTGCCGGTGGCGACGGTGGCACTCAATGGCGGAGCCAACGCCGGCATCCTCGCCGCCCAAATCCTGGGAGCCAGCGATTTGGCGCTTCGCCAGCGCATTGCCGACTACAAAGAAGGCCTGCGCCGCGCCGTGGAAGACATGGCGAAGTCGGTGGAAAACCAGTAACTAGTAACGAGTTACCAGCCAAAGGCTATAGCGCCTTCAACCGCGCCATCACCACATCCTTCTTGCGGTTGGCCACGGGCACATTGGAATCGTCTTCCAAAATCAGGTAGCCGCCGTCGCTCGGCACGTAGCGCTTGACCACGTCCATATTGACCAGGTGGGACTTGTGGACGCGCTCAAAATCGTAGGGCGCAAGGATGGCTTCGTAGTCTTTGAGGGTGCGCGAAGCGAGCAGTTTTTTGCCGCCGCGCATGAAGAACTGAGTGTAGTTCGAGGTGGATTCGCACCGGAGTATCTCGGTAATTCGCACGATGTGCATGCCTTCGGTGCTCGAGATTACGAGTTTTTTGTCTCCGCGGTCGCGGAGGTTGTCGACCAGCGCTCCAATTTGGGCGGCAGGCAGGGCCGCTGTGGCTTTTTTGACGGCGCGGGCCAGCTCTTCGGGGTCCACCGGCTTGAGAAGGTAGTCGACCGCACTCGCTTTAAACGCTTTCAGCGCGTAGCTGTCGTGGGCCGTTACAACGATAACTGATCCGTTCCATTCTGGATCGTCGACCGAAAGGCGCTCGAGCAAGTCAAAGCCCAGCTCCCCGGTGAGGTGCACGTCCAAAAACAGCAGGTCGGGCTTGTGACCCAGCAAAAGTTCCCAGGCTTCGTCTACCGTGGATGCCTCGTGGATTTCGCGCACTTGGTGGCAAAACAATTCAAGTTTGCCTCGCAGGGCCTTGCGGCTTGGGGCTTCGTCGTCGAGCAATAGGGCCTTCATACCTGCTAACCTACATTATGCGCCCCATACTTCGTCCTTCGGGAGCGCAAGGACCACGCGCGTTCCCTCATCCAAGTCGGCAACGTCAAGGACAAAAGGGCTTCCCGTTGCCTCAGTGAGGGCTTTGAGGCGCCGTTCGAGAATGCGCGTGGCCATCGAGCGTTTTTGGCCCTCGTCGCCGGTGCGCTGAACCGACGCGGCATGGCGGCCGATTCCGTTGTCTTCAACCTCGATGCGCAGCCGATTGGGTTCCACGGCATGCAGTACCCTAATCGTGAGGCGTCCGCGCCGATTGGCCAGAGGGCGGAGTCCGTGCAAAATAGCGTTCTCCACTAAGGGCTGTAGGAGCATGGGCGGAATCGCCAGATCGGCCGGTTCAAGCGACTCGTCTACCTCGAGCACGTGGTCAAAACTTTGGTCGAAGCGCATCTGTTCCAATACCACGTAGTGGGCCAAGGCTTCGAGTTCGTCGCTGAGCGGAACCCGCTCTTGCTCTGCCTTTTCGAGGGTGTAGCGCATCAAACGTGCAAAGCGATTGAGGTACTGCACGGCCTCGCGAGGCTTTTGCTCCATTACAAACGACGAAATGGATTCAAGCGCATTGAAGGTAAAATGCGGATTCATCTGAAGGCGGAGCGCCATGCGCTCGAGCTCTCCTTTTTCGCGAGCCCAACGCTTGGCCTCGCGGCGGCGGCGGACCACGAATACCCCAAGTAGGCTTGCCGCTAGGGCAAGCCCAAGCACCACGGGAACCCAGAATCGCGGCTGAGCCCACCACGGCCGCGGAAGGAAGAGTGTAAACCGCTGCACAGGAACGGATTCCAGTTCGAATACATGGGTGCCCGACGAAAGCCCCGAGAGCACCAAGCTTCTCCCGGCACCCAAATCCACCCAGTCTCCCGCGTCGAGTCGGTAGCGCAAGGCCCTTCCCTCCGCCTGGGGATCGCCAAGTCGGGCTACCCGAAGCACCACGTTGGCGCCTTGGCGGCTATCCTGAACTTCCCAGCTGCGCAGCACCCAGCGCGGATGCCCCAGCGGCGCCACACCGCGGGCCGACGCTTTCACGAAAAGTCCGCGCTCGCCCCAGTTCCACGCGTACCCCTCTTCAGGCCACTGGTTTCTGGTCAATGGCTTTGGTTGTGGCGGTACGATGTCGGTCAGCGCAGCACCATCCCAGGCGAGCCAACCTTCGGTCGTTTCAAGCACCGGTGTGGCGCCCGACCAGCCCGCGCTGAGCACCCAATCGCTTCGGCGCGTTCGCCAGGAGCCGCCTTGCCACTCAAGTGCACCAAATTCGCCGAAGAGCAGCCATCGCCCATCCGTGAGTTCGGCCAGGCCTTTGGGCACGCCCGAGGACGGCAATGGAATGGTCGTTCGGCCTTCGGGGCGAACAAGCTGAAGTCCGGCGCTTGAAAGGACCGCAAAGCAGTCGGGCGCGGTCCGAGCCACCGAGGTGATGCGGCCCACGTTGTAGGCGGCGGTGCGCACGTCGTACCACTGTTCTGGCCTCGGAATTCGAACCATGCCGTCGCGCCCAGCCAGCAAGAGGCCGCCGTTCCCGTCGGGTGCCAAGGCCACGGCAAGGTCTAGCGGAGTGCCGCCCAAAGCCGCCATGGGTTGCACCTCGTCGTCGACCCAAAAAAGGCCTTCGCGGCTGGCAACCCACCACGAATCCTTGTCGAGCGCGGGGATCCACTGGGCGTCGGTGAGGCTGCGCGCTGCGCGCTCCCAACCTTCGTCGGTGAGCCGCTCCAAGCCCGACTCGGTTTCGGCCCAAACTCCGCCGCCGTCAACCGCCGCCGACCGAACGGGCTGATCGAGCACTCGGGTCCAAAATCCCGAGGTTCCGCGCACCCAAAGTCCCTTGGTCGAGGCGACCCACCACGAGCTTCCACGGCGGCCAAACTGCGTGGCGCCGCCCAAACCTTCCATGGCCTGCTTGGTCAACGACGCAGTCCCGACGCGCATCCACAGTCCGTCGGTTTGGAGAACCCAAAGGGTGTCGCCGTGGGCATCGACGTCGACCACGGTCGCCTTCATTCCGGCTACCGGCGTGGCTTGGCCTTCGAGCGGAATCCAAAATAGCCCGTCTGAGGTCGCCGCAAAAGCGCCTTGGCGAACCGGGGCCACGCCGAGCACAATGGGCGGAACCTTTGGCCACTGAGCTCGAAGCAGCGTAACGCCGTCGTAGCGCAGCACCCCTTCATCTTGGGTTGCAAGCCACCACAGTCCGTCGGGCCCCACGGCAACGTCGAGCACCTCTCGGCCGCGTAGCTGCGCGTCCGTCGACCGGACGTCGACCGCAAACTCAAGCTGCTGGCCCCAAAACGGGACCGACGCGAGCAGTAGGACAAGTAGGCTCAGGGTGCGCACGAAGCGAAGGTAGCCCTTAGCCCGAAACATTCGTTTGCACGCACATGGAGCTCGCACCAAAGCAGATTCTTTGCTTCATGAAGCAGTTTTTAATCACCGCACTTGCCATGCTGGCCGCCCAAAGCACATGGGCCCAGATGCCCACCGAACCGTGGCACGACGCCCTTCGCCGCCAACGCTGGAGCGCGTGGACCCAGCATTCCGGACCCAAACCCGGCTTCACGCAGGCCCAGGCTGCTGCATTCGGTCCCAACATATCGGGCGGCCTGCGCCTCAGTCCCATGGATTTCGGCGTGTGGACCTGCGTGGAACGCACGATGGGTTCCGCACCGCTCACCCTTCCTGGACTCAAGCGGCGCGCCGAAGTGCCGGTGCAGCCGGTTCGTTGGTCGGTGGGCCTCGGCTGGGAATCCAAGCGCATGCAGGTAGTGAGCCGCGCCGCATGGGGTCCCTGGACCGTGACGGCCCAGCCCACGGCGGGTCAGTGGTCGGCGAGCTGGCGCCAGCTGCAGACCTCCGGCTGGACGCTGGTCGCCCACGTGCGCCAGGATCTTGGAGCGAAGCAGACGGAGTGGATTCTGGGCCTCGAACGCGAGCATCTGGCCCTGTACGCGAGCTCCCTTGGCCGCTGGCGGTTGGTCCTTCAGCGGAGCGGCGTTCGCCTTGCCGTCGGCGGCGGATCGGCACTTCATAGTGCGGTCGGATTTGGACTTCCCGCAACCGAACGCGCGCCGTGATGAAGGCTTTGCTGAACCCACTCCGCGTTGCCGTAGCGCTGTGTGCCCCCCTCAGTACCGCGGCCCAGCTTCACCTTGCGCCGCAGGGCAAGGCATTTGCTTTGCACGGCATGAATGCCGACGACGTCCTGATGGACCAAGGTTGCCGCGCCACGCACCCCGAGTGGAGCGACGTTCAGCGGGATTCTGCCCGCGCTGCATGGCAGCAGTGGTGGCGCACCGGGCCTCCACGCGATGCGGAAGCCTTGGCGTTTCTATGGCCAGCGCAGCAGTTCGCGCTCGAGCGCTACCAAGCCCAATTCGGCTGGCCGCGGGACAGCACGGAATGGCGCGCACTCCCCTTGAGCGGCGCGGAACGGGAACTGCTTCAGCGCCTCTACCACGGACCAAGGCAACGGTTTTCGGCTAGTCGCCACGACGGCAACCGCTGGGAACCCACATGGACAGCCGGATGGAGCTGCTCGGACTGCGCAGAGGGAAGCTGGAGTGCCCACCGCCTCGGTTCCGGTGCCCGGCTAGCTTTGGTGGGACCCACGTCGAATCTCAGCCTCCTTCCGTGGCTGCTTCGAAGCCCCTCAGACCGTCCGATTCGTCTGTGGCTGGGGCCCGAGTCGTTCGCCGCCGCGTTCCAGCCCGGCAAGCTCCCTGGCGGTGCGCCGCCGTGGTTGACGGGAATCGAGCGATTTTCAGTCGGACGGCATCCGACCTCTGGCATCCTGGGTGAAGTGGCGGTGCGGCGCGCCGCCTGGGCGGCCGCCGCAAGCCTGAGTCAGTACGGTTGGTGGTTCGCGAGCGGTACCTGGTACGGCCCGGGGGGCGTGCTTGTGCAGGCCCAACAGGAACGCCGTTCGGAGCCCCGCCATCCGTGGGAGCACGCCGCTGCCGACTCGTTGTGGGTGAGGCCGGCCGCGGGCGCCACGCCGTGGCGCGCGCAGCGCGGGAACCGCGCCACAGCGGCGTTGCCGCTGTGGGCCGGCCGCCTCACACTAACCCACGGCGCCACAGGGCAATCGGCGAGCTGGGCCGACCGCTCAAGCTCCATATCGTGGAGCCCTCACCAGCTGGCACTTGGACGGTATGTGGACGTGACGGCACCCGACCGCCGGTTGGTGCGCAGCGTACGGGTCATGCTGTACGCCGGGAGGGCCCAAGGCGCATCACTCCACCTTCGGGCGACATCGCCCCAATGGCAGGGGGAACTTGGCTTGGCCGGCATTACGGCGCATGACGCGGTGCTTCCGCGCGCCCTCGGTCCCATGAGCTTGTGGCGGCCAGGATGCACGGGTGAGGCCGGATTGTCGTGGATCCGTGGTCCGAACCGAGCAAGTATTCGCGTTCGGTATGCACCAAGTGGGTGGAGCGGAAGTCTGCGCGTGAATGGGTCGCTCGACTCACGAACGAAAGCGAAGCTGGCCCGATAGGCCCCACTCCGACCAAAAATTCGGAAAGGATTTGGCCACGGCGCCGGAACCGCGCAGTACCACCGGACAGCGCAAGGAAACCAGGGCCGCACAAAACGCCATGCGGTGGTCGTCGTAGCTGTCCAGTTCAAGCCACGACGTGGGCAAGGCTTGTGGTGCGTCCCACTCCAGCCAATCGGAGCCGCTGCGCACACGGCAGCCCAACCTAGTCAATAGGTCGGCGGTGGCATCAAGCCTCGGTGATTCCTTGGCATTCAAGGTTTGCAGTCCGGTAGCACGGCCAGAGCGTCCGCCCAAGGCCGCAGCCACGATGGCCGGCATGGCCAAATCCGGCGTATCTCCAAACGCTACACTCCAGGGCGCACTGGGCCACGGCGCGGAGTGCGCAGCCAATCCTGAGGCTTCGACCTGAAGCGTGTAGCCGAGCTCGCTACCCCATTGGGCACAGCGGGAATCCCCTTGGATGCTGTCCAAGGCAAGGCCGGGGAGGCGGATCGATGCTCCAGTGAGCCCCACCGAGGCGAGCACCACGAAGGCCGACGACCAGTCCCGTTCGGGAGGCCACGACCGTGCGCCGGCCCCGTGCATGGCCTCGGTCATGGCCAGGTAGGGTGCGCTCGTGAGCCCTTGAGGAAGTTCAAGCTGCACCGGCTCAGCGAAGCAGGGCGAACTCAGCAGGAGTGCGGAGGCGAACTGGGAACTCTGGCGCGCGTCGACGGCCACCGTTCCGCCGGTAAGGGTAACGCCTTCGATTTGCCAACCCAAGGGATCTGGTTCGATGCGCGCCCCCATCGACTGCAGGGCGTGAACCAGCGGAAGGATGGGCCGGTTGCGCAGCCGTTCGTCGGCGGTCAAGCGCACGCGCGCTCCGGGCTGGGCGGCCCAATAGGCCATGCCAAAACGGTAGGCTGTGCCCGCTGGACCCGCCGCCGCGGTGCGCCAACCGTCGCTGCCAAGCGTCGGCTCGAGCACCCGCTTCATGGCGTACATGTCGTCGCTCCACAGCGCGTCGGGTTCCGGCAGTGGTTCGCCGTGCACCGCCTTGAGCAGCAGCGCGCGGTTCGCGAGGCTTTTGGCGTACGGGAGGTTAATGCTTCGCATCCGCTTTCCAGGCCGCGTAAAATTGCGCCGCGTCGAGTTCCCAAACCGCCTCGGGCGCACCGGGCTCGGCGCTCCAGACCATGCGCAGTTGGCCTCCGCGCTTCTTTTTGTCGTGCTGCATCCTCGCCCACACGGCTTCGGGATCCAGACTGCGGTAGGCACTATGATCAAAATCGGCTTCGATTCGGGTGCGGAGCGCTTCGCGTGCCGAAGCACCCGGTAGCGCAAGCCCATCCAAAATCCGCGATTCCACCGAAAGCCCAAAGGCTACCGCGTCTCCATGGCCTAAATCCCAGTCGAGCTCGAGCGCTAAACTTTCGACCGCATGGCCCACGGTGTGCCCCATATTGAGCACGGCGCGGCGGGATCCGCGCTCAAAAGGGTCGGCAGCGACGACGTCGAGCTTGACCTGGGCTGCCTCGGCCATGAGTGCCCCGGCATAACCGTAGTCGTGGCGAACCGCCTCGTTCCAGAGGGATCCGCCGGCAATCCACGCTTGCTTGAGGAGTTCCGCCCAGCCTTGGCGCCATTCGCGCTCAGGCAAGGTTTCAAGCGCACGAACGTCGGCAAAGACGGGCGCCTCTGGACGCCACGTTCCGAGGAGGTTTTTGGTGCCTTCGGCGTCCACGCCGTTTTTTCCGCCCCAGGCTGCATCGACCATGGCGAGCAATGAAGTAGGGACCAAAACCAAATCGATTCCGCGCAGGTACAGGGTCGCGAGCAAGCCCGCCATGTCGCAGACCACCCCGCCGCCCAATGCGATCAGCAGCGCACCACGGTCGGCCCCTTCGTCGCGCAGTCCAAGCGCGAGCTGCTCAATTATAGCCAGTTCCTTGGAGGCCTCACCGGGCTCAATTTCCAGGACGTGGGCGTCACCTAGTGCGTCCAATTCGCCCATGAACTGGGGGAGCACGAGTTCGTGGGTCATGCTGTCCACCAAGATGTGCACCGACGTAAAATGCCCTTCGTGCGCTAAGAGCCACGCATTCAATTCGTTCCAGGCGATGGGGCCGAGCGAACGTACCGGATGAAGTTCCATAGCACAAAGGTCGAGCATCTCGGCCCATATCTTTGCACGAACCTTGAATCCTTAGCCCTGTGAAGCTCGATTTTACGGACACTGCCCTTGCCTTTCAGCATGCATCGAACGCCGACCTTCGTCGCGCACGATTGCTTTTTGGCGTCTTGGCCTCACCAGCCCTAGTTTCTGCCGGAAAAGTCCTGAGCCTTTGGGCCTTGCGCTGGCGACTTCCGGTTAAGGGCCTCATTCGAGCCACGGTGTTCCGGCAGTTTTGCGGCGGCGAAACCGTGGCCGAAAGCCGTCCCGCCATCCAGCGCTTGTGGCAGGCCAAGGTGGGCAGCATTTTGGATTATTCCGTCGAAGGCCAAACCACCGACGCGGCCTTTGACCAGACGGTGGAAGTCGCGCTGCAAACCCTGGCACTGGCCGCCCACGAACCGGGGTTGAGTTTGGGTGTCTTTAAAATGACCGGAATTGCGCCACATCACCTGCTCGAAAAAATGACCGAAGGTTCCGCGCTAAATGCCGACGAAGAAGCCCAGCTGGCGCGAGTTCGGCAGCGCATTCGCCGCATGGCGCAGTTCGCGGCCAAATCCGGACGGGTGCTGATGATTGACGCCGAGGAAACATGGATTCAGGGCGCCATTGACCAGCTGGCCCGTGAAGCCATGATGGAATTCAACGCCGATCGACTCGTGGTGATGACGACAATCCAGTGCTACCGCGTCGGCCGTCAAGTCCAGCTCGAAGCGGATTTGGCCCATGCGGCGGAAAAGGGTTACTACTACGGCGTGAAGCTGGTGCGCGGCGCCTACATGGAAAAGGAACGCGAGCGCGCCGCACAGCACGGATACCCTTCGCCAATCCAGCCCGACAAAGCCGAGACCGACGCCGAATACGATGCCTGCCTGCGCACGATGCTTGCGGCACTCGGATCCCCCGACCAACCCGGCCGCGTCGGAGTGGTCGTGGGCACCCACAACGAATCCAGCACGCGCCTCGGTGCCGAGCAGTTGGTGGCACAGGGATGGACGCCGTCCGAAGCCCCCGTGTGGTTTGCCCAGCTCTACGGAATGAGCGACTTCATCAGTTTTGTGGTGGCGCACCACGGATTTCGCGTCGCCAAGTACCTTCCCTTTGGACCGATTGTAAACGTCATGCCCTACCTGCTTCGCCGCGCCGAAGAAAACACCTCGGTGGCCGGCCAAACCGGGCGGGAATTGATGATGCTCCGAAAAGAAACGGCCCGACGGGCAACCAGGTAACTAGTTGCTAGTTACTCGTTAACTGGACAAGCCACGCACTGTCGCGGCGGACTTCCCAGAGTCCGCGCCAAGCCTGGCCTTCATGGTCCAGATCAATCCAGTAGGCCGGAACTTCCGCGGCGTGGCGGGTGCGCGTGCGGCTTGCCGAAAAATCTACTTCGCCCAAGATTAAAAACGCCTTTAGTACGCTGGAATCAGCGCCCAACTCGGCCCAGGCTGCTGCATCGGCACCGCGCACTGGCTTGCGGTTAAGTTCGGTAAGTACCCGGTCGTTGGGAAAGTAGCTGCACTCGAAGTCGCGGTCGCTGAACAGGGCGCCCACGAGAAGTACCCCAAGGCCCACGCCGAGGGAATACCAAAGGATTCGGCGAAGCAACTTCAAAGCAGCAAGTCTAAATCGGTGAACGGCTGATCCATGGACTGCGCCAATGGAGCGCTGGTCAACTGCCCGTGGTAGAGGTACACACCGCTCCGCCAGTGAGGTTTAGCTCGAAGGGCCTCCTCTACGCCCCCGAGGTCAGCGAGCTCTCGAAGCATCGGCGAGGTCAAGTTGTTTAGCGCAAAAGACGCCGTGCGCGCAACCCGTGAGGCGATGTTGGGCACCGCAAAATGGGTCACGTCAAATTTGGTGTAGACCGGCGAGTCCCACGAAGTAACCTCGCTGGTTTCCAGGCATCCGCCGTGGTCAATGCTCAAATCGACGACCACGCTCCGGGGCTTCATTGCGGCCACCATGGCTTCGGTCACCACCACCGGCGTGCGGCCATTGACCGGGCGCAAGGCGCCAATGACCACGTCGCAGCGGCGAAGCGCCTTAGCCAAAATTTGGGGCTGCAGGGTACAGGTGTAGACGTCGCCCACCCGCTCGCGCAAGCGCTGCAAGCGCGTTAGCGACGAGTCAAACACTTTAACGGATGCGCCGAGGGCCGTTGCTAACCGAGCTGCGGTGGTTCCCACGGTCCCGGCTCCCAAAATCACCACTTCGGTGGGCGGAACGCCCGTGACCGCTCCCATCGCGTACCCCTTGCCGCCGGACCACGTCGAGAGGTACTCCATGGCGATCGTAATGGCTTGGCTGCCTCCGATTTCGGCCATGGAGCGCACGAAGGGTGCGCGCCCGTCCTCGTCGAGGATGCTGCCGTAGCTGAAGGCGGTGCAGCGCTTGGCTTTGAGGGCGGCAAGAAACGGAGCCGTGAGCGTACCCGGCTGCAGCGTCGAAAAAAGCACTTGACCTTGGGCCATCAACGGCCATTCGGCCTCAGACGGCGCCTCGACTTTGGCGAGTACGGGGCACCCAAAAACCACTCGGCGGTCGGTGGTGATTTCGGCGCCTGCTTCAGAATATTCTCGGTCGCTGTAGCGCGCAGCAACCCCAGCATTCGATTCCAGCACCACTTCGTGGCCCTGCGAAACCAACAAATGCACTCCTTCGGGGGTCAGCGCCACACGGTTCTCTGCCCAGGTCGACTCCAGCGGAATGCCGATGCGCAAGCGCTGCGCCTTGGCGTCCACCATGAGGCGTTCTTCTTGTGTCTGAAAAACAGGAGCAGCTTCCATAACCAGGGCGTTAACGGTGAGGTCCTACGAAGGTAACCTTTCTGGAGCCATCGTCGCCGACCTCGATGCGCACTTCACCGGCGTCTTCGGGCAGCAAGGCCCCAGCGCGGTCGGCCCACTCCACCCAGCAGGGTTGGCCGCTGGCCGTGTACTCTTCAAACCCCATCGCCGCCACCTGCTCCGGTCGTTCCAGCCGGTGCAAATCGAAGTGAAAAATCGGCCCAATCGGCGACGAGTACTCATTCACCAGCGCAAACGTGGGGCTGCTGGCACGGTCAGAGGAACCCATTGCCCGAAGCCAGTAGCCGACGGCCGTGGTTTTGCCAGCGCCCATTTCGCCCCGCAGCGCCACCACGCCCTGCAGCGCCTCGCGGTGCGCCTCGGCCCAACGAAGCCAGTCTTCAGGCTGGGTGATGGTCACTTCATCCATGGCGGCAAAGGTCAGCTACGCGGGCGCAGCACCGCAAACGGCACAATCACTTCTTCCATCGAAATGCCGCCGTGCTGGTAGCTTCCGTCGAACTTCTCCACGTGGTGGTGGTACTGACTCTGGTACACAAAGTAATCTTGCTCGCCGGCAAACAGCACCTTATCGCCCAAATTCGTCGCCGGAATACCGAGGCGTTCGGGCTCCGCGATCAAGGCAACGTCGCGTTCTTTGAATTCCAAACCGCGACCCACTTTGTAGCGCAAGTTGGCCGTCAAATCCCGGCTTCCGCGCACGGTGACCGGCTTGCGGACGGTGACCGTTCCGTGGTCCGTGGTCACCACCAAGGTCACGCCGTCGTGGGCCAAATCGTCGACCCATGCGCGCAGCGGAGAATGCGTCCACCACGAAGCGGTCAGGCTGCGAAATCCACGGTCGTCGCGCGCCAAATCCCTCAAAATCACCTCGTCGGTCTTCGCGTGGCTCATGCGGTCAATGAAGTTGACCACCACCGCGACCAAATCCTTACCCCGCAACTCGCGCCATTTGGCCACGAAGCGTTGCTCGCTGGTAGCATGGGTTAATTTGGCGTAGCCTGGGGTCGGAATCCCGTTGCGCGCCGCCCAGTGACTCAGGAAAAATTCTTCGTGGGCATTGCGGCCGCCTTCGGCATCGAGCACGTCGCGCACCCAGCGGTCCGGATGGCGCTTCGCGAGCTCCGAGGGCATAGCTCCGCCCAACAGCGCATTGCGGGCGTACTGCGTCGCCGTGGGCAGAATACTGGCATACAGGTCATCAGACTCCACGCGGTACTTGCTCGTCATCAGAGACTGGATCTCTTGCCACTGGTCGAGGCGAAGGTTGTCAAAGACCAAGAGCACCACCTTTTCGTTGCGGTCAAGTAAGGGTTTGACGCGCACGTCGAGCAGTTGGTGGCTAAACAAGCAGGGCGCCTCGTCGTCGTGAAGAAGCACTGGATACACATCGGCCCACCAGCGGGTGAAGAGCCGGTTGGCCTCCTCGCGTTGGTGGTCCAGCATAGCGCGCATCGATTCGGCCTCTCCTCCGGCCAATTCCCGGTCCCAACGAAGCAGCTCCCGGTAAATTTCGGTCCAGGATTCCCAGCTCCCGGCGTCGGCGATCCGGCCGCCCAGTTCGCGGAACTCCTGCTGATAGCGGCTGGCGCTGCGTGCGCCCTGAAGCGCACCCTGGCCTAAAATTCGGGTCAAGGTCGAAAGTACTTGGCGTGGCTGGACCGGCTTGAGCAGGTAGTCCGCCAGCTGCGAACCCAGCGCGTCGGCCATCAGCCCTTCTTCTTCGCTTTTGGTCACCATTACCACGGGCAATGCCGGCTTGAGCGCTTTGATTTGGGGCAGCACGTCGAGTCCGCTCGGCCCGGGCATGTGCTCGTCGAGCAGCACGCAATCCAGGGACTCCGTGCGAATCAACGCCACGGCATCGGCCGCGTTGGTGGCCGTAACCACGTGGATTCCGCGCCCCTCGAGGTAGAGAATGTGGGGCCGCAGCGCTTCAACTTCGTCGTCGACCCATAAAATCCTCGAATTTTCCATGGTTTTGTGGTTAAGTTTGGGTATTCAAGCTCGTTCCATGCCGCCTGTTCCCGCGACCAACAAGTTCAAACTTTTTAACGATCCGATCTACGGTTTTATTTCGCTGCCGTCAGCTCGGATTTTCGACCTCGTCGAGCACCCCTACTTTCAGCGGTTGCGGCGCATTAGCCAACTGGGTCTGAGCTACTTGGTGTATCCCGGCGCCTACCATACCCGCTTCCACCACGCGCTCGGAGCCATGCATTTGATGCAGAAAGCCATTCAGGTTCTGCAGCGAAAGGGCGTCGAAATCACCGAGTCCGAGGCCGAATCCGCCCAGATTGCCATCCTTCTTCACGACGTCGGACACGGCCCGTTCAGCCACGCGCTCGAGCACACGCTACTCGACGGCGTGCACCACGAGACGGTTTCGCGCCTCATCATGCGGCGCCTCAACGCGGAATTTGGCGGGCAACTCGACGAGGCCATTGCCATTTTTGAAGGAACCCACCCGAAACGCTTTCTCCACGAGCTGATTTCGTCGCAGCTCGACATGGACCGCATGGACTACCTCAAGCGCGACGCGTTCTACACGGGCGTCATCGAGGGCGCCATCAACAGCGACCGCCTGCTTGAAATGCTGCACGTGGCCGACGGCCATTTGGTGCTCGAGCACAAAGCCATCACGTCCATTGAAAAGTTCTTGATGAGCCGCAGCCTGATGTACTGGCAAGTGTACATGCACAAAACAGTGCTCAGCGCCGAGAACATGCTCGTCGAGGTGCTGCGTAGGGCCTCGATTCTTGCCCAAGGTGGCCACGAGGTGTTCGCAGGACGGGAGCTGGCCATGCTGCTGTGCCGCAGGCCCAACCACACTGAATTCACTGCGGAACCTGAACTCCTCGAGCTGTTCACCCGGCTGGACGACAGCGACATACTGAGCGCCATCAAGCAGTGGCAAGACCACAGTGATCCAGTCCTTAGCGCGCTGAGCCGTCGACTTATCGAGCGCAAACTCTTCCGCATCAAGTTTCTGGAAGTGCCCCTGACCGCCACAGACCGAAGGGCGCTTGAGGCCTCGGTGAGCGAATCCATGGGCCTATCGCTCGAAGACGCGACCCACTTTGTCCTCGAGGGCGTTGCGTCCAACAAAACCTATGCATCTGACAAACAAGAGATTAAGCTTCTAAAAAAGAACGGAAGCATTATTCCGCTTACCGAAGCATCCGAAATCCTTCCGTTGAGCGTTTATAGTCAAGTAATCACCCGACCCTTCGTTTGTTGGCCCAAAGAACTTCCATGGATCCGCTAGGGGCGAGCCCCTTGCCCCCGCGCCGCGCCTCGGTGTGGGCTAACGCCTTAGGCGGCAGCCTTCACGGGCCCGACGCCGAACTCCGTTTTGCATGCACGCTCGAAGCCGCCAGCGAAGGTGGGATCAGCTTTATCGCCAACGCCAGCTACCGAAGGGCCTGGGCCAAGACGGCCGCGAGTGTGGTGCTCGCTTCTCCCTCAGAAACGGTGCCCGAAGGCTTCGCAGGCAGCGTGCTTCGCGTTGCCAACCCCTATGCCGCTTGGGCCGCCGTACTGTCGAGTGGGCAAAAAACCGTCGCTTGGGCGAGTTCGCGTCCCGCGGGCGTTGACCCCAGCGCCATCATTCATCCTGGAGTTCACCTCGCTGACGACGTGGTGGTTGGCGCCCGCACGGTGCTCTACCCCGGCGTAGTACTGTACCCTGGGAGCGTGGTTGGATCAGATTGCATTCTCCATGCTAATGTGGTGCTGGGCGCAGACGGGTTTGGCTTCGTTCCGCCCCATGGCACCACAGCGGGTTGGACTAAAATTCCGCACCTTGGCCGAGTGCGCATCGGGAACCACGTCGAACTTGGCGCCGGAACCTGCGTGGACCGGGCCGTCGTAGGCGAAACCGTCGTGGGCGACGGATGCAAAATCGACAACCTCTGCCAGATCGGCCACAACGTGCGGCTTGGCGCCCACTGCGTGCTCGCAGGGCAAGTCGGAATCGCAGGATCCAGCGTGCTTGAAGACTACGTGGTCGTCGGCGGCCAAGCCGGCATCGCGGGCCACCTGCGCATCGGCCGCGGAGCCCGAATCGGCGCCCAAAGCGGTGTCGGGAAATCTGTTCCCGCTGGCACTGAAGTACTTGGAAGTCCCGCCGTGGATGCCCGTGAATTCCGCCGTTTATTTGCAGCCCAAAAGTCCGCGCGAGGTTGATTCAATACGCCCTTATTCAAGAATTTACGGCCAAAGGTCGCGGAATCCACCGAGGCATTGACTGCTGTGTCACCGTGAAGCCCGGCGAACTCGGGAGCGGCTACCGACTTTTCCGAACGGACCTAAACGGAAGTAACGTTCTTGAACTGAACCCACAGCGCGTGAGCGAAACGGACCGCTGCACAACGCTTAGCGACGGCGACGTGCTGGTACACACTGCCGAACACCTGCTTTCAGCCCTTTTTGGCATGGGCATCCTGGACGCTGAAATTCACTCTTCCGCGCCCGAACTCCCCATTTTAGACGGTTCTGCTAAGCCTTGGGTCGACGCCATTCTCGGTGCCGGCCGCATCCCCCTGGGGCCGATGCACGGGCACCGGTTGCGCGAGGCCGTGCGCGTCGAAGACTCCGAAACCGGAGCATGGGCCGAGGCCATTCCCGCCGCACTGCCGCAGTACCGGGTGGTCCTTAGCCACGACGAAGCATCTGTCGGCCCCTGTACCGCCGACTTCACCTATGGCGCAGACTACGCCAAACTGGTCGCCCCCGCGCGCACCTTCACGCTCGTCAGCCACCTGCTTCCGATGATCCATCGCGGACTGCTTCAAGGCGCCCAAGAAGGCGCGGGCATCGTCATCATCGACCGCAACCTTGAGGACTGCGATTGGACGGCCCTCGAGCACTTTATTCAGCAACCCCTGGAACGCAGTACCAACCTTGGCGCGCTTCCCCTCACCCCTGTGCGCATGGCCGCCGAGCCGGCTGCCCACAAAATGCTCGACGTCTTGGGCGACCTTGCCCTGTTAGGCCGCCCTGTCGCTGCAGAAATTCGTATTTTTAAACCTGGCCACCGCATTAATACCCTGCTAGCCCAGCGCCTTATGGAACACATTGACTCTGCCAACCCTGTGCCGTTCTTTGACCCGAACGCCGCCCCGCTGATGGACGCCACCAAGATCATGTCGATTTTGCCGCACCGCCCCCCCTTCATGCTGGTCGACCGAATCCACTCGATGAGCGAAACCGACGTGTGGGGCAGCAAGGCCGTCACGATGAATGAGCCGTTTTTTGTGGGCCACTTCCCGGGCGCGCCCGTGATGCCTGGTGTCCTCCAGCTCGAGGCTATGGCCCAGGTGGGCGGAATTCTGGCGCTCAGCACGGTTCCGGACCCCGAAAACTACCTTACCTACTTCCTCAAGATGGACGAAGTGAAATTCAAAAACAAGGTAGGTCCGGGCGACACGCTGTACTTCCACCTGACGCTGACCCAGCCGATCCGGCGCGGAATCGTGGTGATGCGCGGCGAAGCCTACGTGGGCCAAAAGCTCGTGAGCGAAGGCGTGTTCACGGCCCTCATTACCAAAGACAAGTAGTACGGTGATTTCTCCCCTAGCCTCAGTACACCCCGACGCGAAAATCGCGGGCAACGTGCGCATCGATGCCTTTGCGGTGGTCGAGCACGACACGGTTTTGGGTGACGGCACGTGGATTATGAGCGGAGCTCACATCATGGCAGGCTCGCGACTCGGTAAAAACTGCCGCATCCACCAGGGCGCCGTTGTCGGCGGCATGCCCCAAGACCTGAAGTTCAGCGGCGAATACAGCGAAGTGTTTTTGGGCGACGGCTGCGTAGTCCGAGAATGCGCCACCATCAACCGCGGCACCAAGGCCTACGGCAAAACCACGCTCGGCAAGGAGTGCCTGGTCATGGCCTATGCCCACGTGGCCCACGACTGCATCATCGGCGACCACGTCATCTTGGTCAACAATGTGGCCCTGGCTGGCCACGTCGAAATCGGCGACTGGACTATTTTGGGCGGACTCTCCGCCGTGCACCAGTTCGTGAAAATCGGATCCCACGTGATGGTGGGCGGCGGATCCCTGGTGCGCAAGGACATTCCTCCCTTCATCACCGTGGCGCGTGAACCGCTCACGTTCGAGGGCGTGAACGCCGTCGGTCTTCGTCGACGCGGATTCAGCAATACCCGCATCGAAGAAATTCACCACGCCTACCGCCTGCTGTACCAGAGCGGATTCAATACCACCCAAGCGGTAAGCGAAATTGAGCGCGAAGTCACCGCCAGCCCCGAGCGCACCGAGCTCATCAAGTTCGTCTTGGCCTCTGACCGCGGCATTGTCCGCAAGCAGTAAAACCATGATTGGCCTCCACTGGAACGGCGTCGGCAAGCAGATTTCGGGAACGGAACTGATTGCGCCCTGGACTGCCCAATGGGGCCCCAGCGACCGCGTGGCCATTTTGGGCGCGAACGGATCAGGCAAAAGCACCGTGCTCAGCCTGTTGAGCGGTCAAATGCCCCCGTCGGTGGGCGAACTCCAGTCAGACGTTCTCTCGAGCACCTCCTGGACGCGCGAGGTTAGCTGGGCCGGCCCGAACGTGCAGCCTCCGCTCGACGCCACTGGCCTCGAATGGGTGGCGCTTCACGGCTCGATGCGCGGCTGGCGCCGCAGCCCATGGACCTACCTCGACCCCGAACAGCCCCTGTGGAAGCGTCCGCTCCGCAGCCTTTCGAGCGGGCAACGCCAGCGCCTGCTCTTGGCGGTGGCCATTTGTACCGACGCACCCTTGCTCTTGCTCGACGAGCCCTGCAACCACCTTGACGCCGAAGGCCAAGCCTGGTACCACGCCACCTTGGGCGCCGAACTGGCGGCTGCGCCGGGGGCCGCCCGAATGCTGTTTGTGGCGAGCAACCACCAGGCCATTGAAGTGGCTCACTGCCAGCAGGGTTTATCGCCGCAGGGCGATTCCGTACCTTTGCCAAAATTTTAGCGATATGGCATCGACTGCAGACATCAAGAACGGCATGTGCATCCACTTTAACCACGCGCCGTACCAAATCATCGAATTCCTCCACGTGAAGCCCGGCAAGGGCGCCGCGTTTGTGCGCACCAAGATGCGCAACCTCAACGACGGCCGCGTTTTGGAGCACACCTTCCCGAGCGGAACCAAGCTCGACGAAATCAAAATCGAGTTCCGCACCTACCAGTACCTGTACAACGACGCCGACGGCTACCACTTCATGAACATGGACTCCTACGAGCAGATTCCGATGCCCAAGGAAGTGATCAACGCCCCCCAGTTTCTGAAGGACGGCATGGAGTGCATGGTGATGTTCCACGCCGACGAGGATCGCCCCCTTTCGGTGGAGCTCCCCTCGACGGTCACGCTCGAGGTTACCTACACCGAGCCGGGAATTCGCGGCAACACGGCCACCAACACCCTCAAACCAGCCACGGTCGAGGGCGGAACCGAGATTCGCGTTCCCCTCTTCGTTGAAACTGGCGAGCGCATTGTGATCAACACGGCCGAAGGAACCTACAAGGAGCGCGCTAAGTAAGCGAAGCCCCACCCAAATCGTTGAACCCGTCGGAATTCCCGACGGGTTTTTTCATTCCCAAAAACCAGTTACTAGTTACTAGCAACTAGCTGCTCTTTGCCGGTTGCCAAAAAAGAAGCCCCGCCGTTTCCGGCGGGGCCTCCCCGTTGCCAATTCCGTTTCGGAATTAGTTCTTGTCCCAGAAGATCGGCGCAGTGTCCTTGTCTCCTTGGTAGTTGTCACCAGCCGCAGTAACGTTGGCGTTGTTCAAGGCGTACTCGTCAACTCCGTAGCTCATGCGCTTCGGGGTTACGCGCTGAGCCTCGGCAGCAACGTTCATTGGCAGGTCGTACTGGCGCTGAGCAGCCCAAGCTTCGTTTCCGCGCGTGAAGAGCGAAATCCACTTTTGGGTTCCCAGACGGGTCTTCCAGTTGGTAGCATCCCAAGCAACCGAAGACTGAGCCAAGTAGGCTGCAGCATCCGTGGCCGTTCCGCCCCAGTTCAGGATTGACGCCGTAACAGCCGCTTGGTACAATCCTTCAGCCGTGGCACCAGGAATCGTTACACCGCGTGCCGCCGCGTCTGCCAATAAGAAGTGAACTTCTACGTGGTCGATCAGCGTGTGGGGCAGTGTAGGATCTTCCAAAGCGTCACCCGGCTGCGAAAACAGGGCGTACGAAGAAGCCAAACCGTAAGGAGCACCGTTAACGGTACCGTCGGTGTTGTTGTTGCGGAAGTAGATCGCACGGCGCGGGTCGTTCAACGTATTCATAACGTCGCCAAGCGTGTTGGCGGCAATGAAGTCTGAACGGCCTGACTGCACGAGGTCATCCCACAAGGGGTTCGTGTGGGGAGGCGCCGAGGCGTAGTGCAAGGTTGCCGCGTCAGCAGCATCCAAAATCACTCCACCAGACAGTGCCGCAGCACCCCAAGTTGTAGCGCGAGCCATGTCGTGGTCAGCTACACGAACCGCCAACTTAAGCAGAAGTGACGAAGCGAACTTCTTCCAACCGTCTGAGTTGCCGCCGTAGAGCAGGTCGTACGATCCAAGGCCGTTGTCGCCACCCAGCACCGCGATATCAGCCGTCAAGCGAGCGGCCAAATCGGTGTAGATGTCTTCGCCTTTGTCGTAGGCCGGTACTACCGTCGAAGCGTCAAGTGCCTCAGAGTAGGGCACGTCGCCGAAGATGTCCACCAACACATGGTAGGTGTACACTTCGAGTACGTCGATTACCGCATGCTGCTGCTCTTTTTGGTCAGCAGTCAAGTTGATGTCCTCATCGACAGCTAGCTCCGCTTCTTGTAGGTCGCGTAGCACGTCGGTGTATAAACGGTCAAACGTATTGCCGTTGACATCGCGGTTGTCGTAATCAAAATTGGCTTCGTCTGTGTACGTAGTCTCGGTAATGTGCTGAGCCCACAGATTGAAGTTGTTCAAGTTTACGTTGATACTTGCCAAGTAGTCCGTGAGGCTCACGGTTGCGTTGGCAATCAGCGCACCTGCGGGCACCTTCTCAGGTGCCTTGGGGTTGACATTGAGGCTGGTGATGTCGCTGGTGCACGAGGCCACTACAGCGGCAATGCCTGCAGATAAAAGAATCTTTTTCATGGCTCGTATTAGAATTTCAGTTTAGCATTCAAACCAATCTCGCGAACCGCGGGGTAGGCACCTGACTGGTAACCTTGAAGGTTACCCGCAGAAAGTCCGCTCTCTGGATCGGTGTACGGAGCGTTCTTCCACAGGATAGCCAGGTTGCGGCCAACCAGTGAAACGTCCAGTCCTTTGATAGAACCCTTAGGATCCATCGGGAAGCTGTAGTTAACAGCCACTTCGCGAAGCTTGATGAACGAGGCATCCCACACGTGGTACTCTTGCGGAGCGCGAGCGTAGCCAAATGAGTTACCGTAGTAGTTCATGTCGCCGTAGATGGCTTCCGTATTGGGGGCCGTAATGGGGTTTCCATCCTCGTCAACCGAAGATCCGTCCCAAACCGCAACGTTACCCATGTTCACACCGCCGTTGTTGGCAACCAGTTCGCGACGCTCCGTTCCGCGGTCGTTAACGCCGGCAGTCCAGTCGTAAATACCGGTAGCGTAACCGTACCAGGTATCAAGGCTGAAGAAGCTTCCGCCCATCTGCATGTCAAGCAACACGCTAGCAGTCAACTTCTTGTAGCGGAACGAGGTGTTCAAGCCGCCGTACCAGTCAGGGTTGATGTTGCCAATGGTCTCAGGTGCCGTAGTGCGCAAGTAGCGGTAGCCGCGGCTAGCGCTGATGGGGTACACAATAGGCAAACCGTTCTCGTCGCGCTGGTGAGCGATACCGAAGATGGTACCGTACGCCTCACCCGTCTTGGCAAGAAGCTGGAAACCACCTTGGTTCGAAGTCAACTGAAGGCTTTCGGCATCACCAAACAGCTCAACAACCTTGTTGCGGTTGCGCGTGTAGGTGAGTGCAAAGTCGAGGCCCATGTCTTTCGAGCGAATCGCTGAAGCATTGAGAACCAATTCAACACCGCTGTTTTGAATGACTCCCGCGTTAACGTACTTGAAAATCGTACCTGTAGCTGAAGAAACGCGAGCTGGCATGATTTGGTTTTCTGAAATGGCGCGGTAGGCGGTCAAATCAAAACCAAAGCGGTTGTCGGCGAACTGCATCTCCAAACCAGCTTCGAGCGACGTGGTCGTCTCGGGAAGGAGGCCTGGGTTGTTTGACGTGGTCGGAGCAGTAGCCAACGGCGTTCCGTTGAACGGCGTGCCCATCACGTAAATGTTGCGGAGTGAGTTTGCCGGAGCATCTGCACCTACGCTTGCGTAGTTGGCGCGAACCTTACCGAAGCTAATTCCATCAACGTCCATCAGCTCAGAGAAGATCAGACCCAACGAAGCGGATGGGTAGAAGTACTTGTTGCTCGCAGCAGGAAGCGTCGACGAAATGTCGTAGCGACCCGTCAGGTCAAGAGACAGGTAGTCCTTGTACAGGAAGCTAGCGCGACCAAAGTAGCCATTGATTCCGATCGCGTAGTGCTGCTCAGACGGTGCGGCCGGAGCGCTAACTGAATTGCTCAGTGAGTAAACACCTGGGACAACCAAACCACCGTTCGTTGATGCTCCGATGTAGTCGAAGTAGGTACGGCGAATGTTCGAACCCAAGTTACCGTTGAAGTTGATGTTGCTGCCGATCATGCGGTTGGCAGTCAAGATCAGGTCGAGGTTGGACTCGGTGAAGTTGCGGTTGCGGCGCGTGTACATTGGAACGTCAACAGAACCGTAGGCAATTCGCTCTTCTTGGATATCTGTGTACGTGTCAATGTTGGCACGGGCCGTCAAATCCAACCAGTCGTTCAAGCGGTAGTTGGCCGTCATGTTACCGATCAAGCGGTTGCGCTCGTCATTTTGGTACGACTCGTTCACCATGAAGTACGGGTTGTCGAAGTAGTGCGGCTGCGTGGGGTTCGCGTAGAGCGGACCGTAGGGGTTCCACGTAATGTTGCGCTTCGTGTCGTTGTAGTACTGCTTCAGCTTGGCCATGTCGGCACCCACGTTAAACCACTGGCGGAACGACTGGTTCACGTTGCGCGCATCATAGCCCGTACCTGAACGGCCACGGCCTTTTTGCTGCGTAAACGTTGCCATCGTGCTAACCGTCAAGCGGTTTGAAGCCTTGAGGCTACCGTTAAAGTTGAAGGTATTGCGCTGAAGGCTTGAGTTGGGCTGAATACCCTTCATGTCAAACTTGGTGGCGCTCAGGCGGAACGAACCGTTGTCGCTTCCTCCGTCAATGGCCACGTTGTTGTTGAAGGTCGTTGAGTTCTCCCAGAAGGTTGTCGGGTCGTTTGCTCC
>JACCDS011336893.1_pt1 | contig 42898 bp, 34 predicted proteins | sample 7446441 | NCBI WGS metagenome assembly JACCDS01 (sample SAMN15323445, study PRJNA562643) | freshwater metagenome | isolation source: river surface water | place: USA:Blue River Watershed | collected 2017-08-17 | reverse complement strand
CACCTGGACAACTTTATTGTTACATAGGGAACAAACAATATACCGGCACCGATATTGAAAAAGCCGGATTAAAGGGAGGAGCCCTTTATGGCATATCGGTGCTCGGTTTCTATAATGAATCGAACACCAACACGCCCGCAGCTAATACTAGCTTCACCCTTATTAACATGGGTAATGTGGCCACTATGACCGGTGCAACCTTGAACACGAATAGCAACAATGCTGGAGTAACTAATTTTCTTCGTCCCGAAGATGGTACCTGGGACCCTGCTAATCCGCGTGACTTTTATTTTGTAACCACCAATGGTTTCGGCTCTCCGAGTCGTTTGTGGCGCTTACGTTTTACCGACATCAATAATCCTGAACTGGGTGGCACCATTACGATGGTATTAAACGGCACACAAGGGAATCAAATGTTCGACAACCTTACAATGGATAACAGCGGTCACCTTTATATTCAAGAAGATCCAGGAAATAACGCCTACTTATCTCGTGTGTGGATGTACGATGTTAATACCAACGTAGCAACTCCGATTCTAGAACACGACCCATCGCGTTTTATTACTGGTGGCGGGAATTTTTTAACTCAAGACGAGGAATCTTCTGGCATCATAGATGTACAAGCAATTCTCGGTCCTGGCAAATTTATCTTCGTTGATCAAGCGCATTACAGTCTTGGTGGTGAAGTGGTTGAAGGTGGACAAATTCTTTTGTTAAACAGCGCCATCAGCGCTACTTCTAATCCTGAAATTGCTATCAAGGGTAATAATACCGCTATTGCTGCAGGCAATACGGTTGTGTCTACTAACGATCACACCCAATTTGGTAATGTGAATCTTTTAAGTGCGTTAACAAGAACTTTTACCGTTGAAAATAGCGGAACTGGCACTTTAAAAGTAAGTGGTATTCAAATCAGTGGAACTAATGCTGGTGATTTCACAGTACTCAACCCATTTACCTTCCCTCTTAATGTGGCTGCTGGCGGCAGCGCACAAGTTATCGTGAAATTTGCACCAGCAACAACTGGTACCCGCTCCGCCACAATTAACGTGCTTTGTAATGATCTTGATGAATCGTTTTATACATACGCACTACAAGGTAATGGTACTGTTCAAGAAATTAAGGTTTCTGGCAATAGCACTGAAATTATGGCTGGTACCACCACCGCTTCAACAATTACCGCGACAGATTTTGGAAATGTTCAATGGAACGACACCAAAACCTATACTTACGAAATTGCAAACACCGGTAATGGGGTTCTAACCATTCAAAGCGTTCAAACGAATAACACCGCGTTCGCCGTTATTCAGCCGTCTAGCCTACCGTTGACCATTCAAGCAAATGCAACTGTTGCTCTTGTCGTTACCTTTGCTCCAGCTTCTCCAGGCAGCAAACAAGCTACTATCACATTGGTAAGCGATGATAGCGACGAAGCTAATTATGCATTTACAGTTAGTGGTAATGGCACAATTGATACAAGTATTGAAGAAGCTATCAATAATAACATGCAGGCTTACCCAATTCCTGCCGATCAAGTCGTGTTCTTACAAGTAGGAAATGCTGCACAAGCGTTTGTCACCATTACTGATTTGAGTGGTAAAAAATTATATCAGAACTCCTTCCGTGCCGAACAAGGTCAAGTTAGTGTTCCAACGGGTTACTTTGCTAATGGTACTTACTTGATTCATGTGACTACAGAACATGGCACAGAGTCGGTAAAAATTATCATTAGTCATTAATTTTTTGCGTGGTTTGGTTAGTTAAAGCCGGGGGCAAGGGTCCCCGGTTTTTTCAGTTATGAAAAAAGAACTTGTTATAGTCATTGTTACCGTTTTAATTCTTCTTGCCGCTTTTAAAAGGGCAAATAAAGAACAACCGTATACCCAGCTTTACTTTGAACAACTGCAACTGCTCAAGCAGGGGGTCGACCAACTAAATACGCTTGTTACGTTGGATACTGCAAACGCCCTATCAAGGCAAAAAATTCAACAAGCATTAGAAAAATCACGATTGGCTGTAAAACAAATGGACTTTTGGTTGCGTTACCTCGAGCCGACTGTTTACAAATTGCTAAATGGTCCCTTACCTGTTGAATATGAAACAGAAGTACACGAAAAATTTGAAAAGCCATACCGCCGAGAAGGGGCTGGTTTAACCTTGTTTCAATTGGCATTTGACGAGCAACAACCCTATGCTTCGCTTCAACCGCTTATTCAATCTGCTCAAAAAGGATTGGCCATTTTCGAAAGTGATTCTATTACTGCTCTTCTTAAAAATGAAAACCACTTGTTGCTTTGCAACCGTTTGTTTCTTTTAAATCTAGCGGCTATTTACACCACAGGCTTCGAATGTCCCGATACCAACCGCATTTTACCAGAATTAAACCAACTGGTTGGTGGTGTAAATGACATTTATAAAACGTGGACAATGGACCATCCAAATTATTTTGATGCGCGTTACTTACAGCTATACAGTAACATGTACGCTTATATTCAAACGTGTCGTAACTATCAACAATTTAATCATTTTGCCTTGATCAGGGATTTTGTAAATCCCTTGTTTCAATTAAACCAGCAAATGATTCGGACTAAAAAAATTGTGAGCAGTTCGTTTATCGACTATTCACTCAACACGACTGCTTCTAGCATATTCTCTAAATCACTCTACTCGGCACAAAACACAAAAGGAATTTTTGGCAAAATAACCGATCGAAACATTCTCAATGAAATTAAAGAAGTTGGCCGACTGTTGTTCCATGACCCTATTCTTTCTGGCGACAATCAAAGAAGTTGTTCGTCGTGTCATTCGCCCGAACAGTTCTTTACAGACACAACGGTTGTCACTCATTTTGAATTTGGTAAAAAACAACGGTTAACCCGCAATACACCATCCCTCCTTAACAGTTCTTTCAACCACTTGTTAATGTATGATGGCAAGCATTACTCGTTAATTGCCCAAGCAAAGGCGGTAATGACCAACCCCCAAGAAATGAACAGCAAGGAAACCGAAATAATGGAAAAGGTGTTGAGCTGCCGTGACTATAATAAACGTTTTACAAATTGGTGCCAATACACACCCGCCTATCCTAAACCCTCGTTCGAACACCTAGCTTCTGCTCTCATTATGTATTACACTTCCTTTGATCAGGCCGTAGCTCCTTTTGACCAGATGATGAATCAACAACGCGCAACCGACACCGTGGTTGAAAAAGGCTTCAATCTGTTTATGGGAAAGGCTCAATGTGGCACTTGTCACTTTGTTCCACTATTCAATGGTGTTAAACCGCCTTATACGGGCTCTGAATTTGAAGTGTTAGGGGTGCCTGCGGACACGAGTTACGCAAAGGGCGATACCGATTTAGGACGATCATTGGTATTCGATGCGCCTGAAATGCGTTATGCGTTTCGCACCGGCACAGTAAGAAACGCAGCTGTAACCGCCCCTTACATGCACAATGGGGTGTTTACTACGCTTGATCAAGTTGTTGAATTTTATAACCAAGGGGGCGGTGCTGGCAAGGGTTTAAATTACCCTCATCAAACACTGAGTGCAGAAAAGCTCAATTTGAATACCCTTGAAAAACAGCAACTCATTGTTTTTATTCGTAGTTTAACTGAAAACCTTCGCGATTCAACAGCCATTAAAACTTTGCCAACTTCTAAAAGAAAACTACTTACCACACGAACCGTCAATGGCAGTTACTAAATCACCCTACTGGCAGGAACTAAAAAAATCCATCAAACAACCCTTCGGGTTATTCGTTATCTGTGCACTAATTCTTGTTCCATTAGCTTGTCACCAACAAAAAATATTGTTTGAACTTCCAACAGCCATGAAGGAAGAGGTTAAAACCGAATACCGTCAAATGTGTGAAAAAGGAGCGCTATTGTACACAACACATTGCGGTGGGTGCCATGATAAAGGAAGTGGAAGAAAAAGGGTCATCCCTGATTTTACGCCCGAACAAATCAAGGGTTATGAAATTAGAGTTTTGAATAAACTGCATGAATCTGCTATGCCCGACAGTTTGCTCTCTGCCGATGAACTCGTGCTGATTAGTACCTTCTTGATGTATAAAATTCCATCGGGAGTGCCGCTTAAAAAGTCGGCCACCAAGTAACGTTATTGGCCGTATTGTCCGCGAACCCCACTGCGTTGATCCATTTCAAGCATCGCAGCGAGAACCAATTGGGAGTAGTTCTGCGAAGCGCTTTTAAATTTACCGGCAGAAGTGCGCCACAAAGTGTAAATCATGGCCATATCGCCTTCATTGGGATTAAATGTGAAAACCGCCTTTTGAACATTGTAATAGCCTGCATGGTAAACGTGCATTACCAATAGTCTGAACCATAATTCGTCACCCACCACATTGGAAATGCCTAAAGAGTCCAGTATTAAACGGGCTCTTGGAATACAGATGTTCTTTATCAAACAAGAAGCCGCATAAGCGCTTCTTTCAAAGCTGGCGCGCTCATCGATTTTACGATTCACCTTCAAGCCATACATACGTGCCACATCGGGCATCAGCTGAAAGGCCCCGTAAGCGCCTACATTCGATTTTTGAAGCTTATTTGGACTTTCAATTAATAAGATGGCTTGTGCATACCAAGGATCCACATTGTTATCCATAAAGGCTTGAATGCCGCGATGGAAATTGCCTGAAGTTTTTTCAAAATCGTAAAAAAACTTTTTACCCGCGGTCATCAAAATTTTCGAATTCGTATCCAAGCCTCTATTTAATCTGACGCTGTCGCGGTAGTACTTTTTTTGAGCTTCGGTCTGCGCTTCCCATTCCCGTATTTTCACACGGCTAATGACCTCCCGGGTATTTCCAATCGAAATCAATGCCGAATCTTTATGAAGGTTCATAATGCTGCGCCAAAAAATCACTTGCGGCAACGTATCCACCCGTTGTTCGTACAATTCGGTGTCGTAAATATAATGTTCGCTAAATCGGGTATTCGGATTCAATACCCCAACAACGTTACGGCAAAGTTGAAAAGGACGAATGACTTCATCTGGACCATTGTGGGGCTTCCTAGCCAAACTATCATCTTCTCCCGGAAATGCAGGAGCGAAAAATGGCAACAGGCACATGGCACCCAGCAAGGCTGTTTTTATGACTCTTGAGTAGTTCACGAATTACTAAGATAACTAAAAAGGTGCCATTCGTTACACAGTCGCTGTGTATTTTTAACAATCTGGTTGTTAAAACTGATGTAAACCACACTGTTGCTGATAATCCACTCGTGCTGGTCGATTCGTTTGCGCCTCATTAAAGCCAAGATTGGACATATTTAATACATGCTATTGCGCTTAAGTTAAATAAAGCTGTGGGCGCCCCCCGCTCAACACGCCCAATTCCTTCTGCGGGTCCCGCCTTCCGCTGTAGCCACCACCGCTGGGGTCAAGCAGGCTGTTAGCGTGCGCGGTCCCCACTCGTTTCAGTCGTGGGGCCTGCGCCGCTTAACGCCTGCTAACCCCCAGCTGCGGTGGGCTGCCGCTTCAGTCGGTGGCGCACACTGATCTACTTCATTTACGCCAATTTTGCCTTTCTAATTGCCTTAGCTGTCCTGCTTAAATTCGTTGCCAATTTCTCCTTTCTAAATCGTTATACAAACTCACAATGGCGCCGTCTACGACAAACAAAGCCCCCTCCTCGCCAAAAAATTCATAAAGGCTGTTTGTGAAAGCAAAAGGATAAAAATAAAAAAGCCGCTTTACTCGAGGTAAAGCGGCTTAATAAAATCAGTGAATATTATGGGTTAACCAATACGGAGGCGGCTCCACCAACAGAACCAGCATCTGCAATAACAATGGTTGAACCAACTTTTCCTTGAATAGCTTCAACTACTACTGAGGAATTGGTTTTGTTTTTCAAGGTAACTACTTTGAAAAGGTTATCAATTTCAGCGATACCTGTTTCAGGCAAAACCCAATTCAAATTAGCTGGATTTGAAATCAAGGTAAAAGCATTCGCTTTATCTGAACGGTACTTGGTGCGATCAACCTTGTAGGTTTTAGCAGTCATGGTCACAGAGGTAACCGTTTTTGGGTTAAATGGGTCAGAATAATCTGTGCCCAAGGTAGCATTAAATGGCGTTACGAAAATAGCAGTATCAGGGTTCACAACGATTTCAGCTTGTCCGCTTACACCTTGTGCAGTTACTTTAATGTAAGCACCACCCAACGCATTAGCCGTTACTAAACCGCTTTGATTAACAGATACAGGTACTGGCATGCCAGCATCGTCTTCTTCTTCTTTTTTCAATACTGCGTAAGAGAAGTTTAATCCGGTTACCTCAGCACCTGCACTGTTGTAGGCTTTAGCAGATAATTGAAGGGTTTCATTACGGAACATTTCACCTAAAACCGGAGTAACAACAACACGGGTTACAGGAAGTGGAACTTCAGGAACACCAACAACCATTACCGGCACAACAATTGTGCTTGTTTTTCCGTCAATAGTTCCTGTTACTTTAATATTCGTATTACCTACTGCATTAAACTTAACTAAACCAGTTGAGCTCACGCTGGCAATATTAGCATTATCTGATGCGTAAGCATAAGATGCACTTGACATGCCAATGTAAACGGGATTCAATTGAATATCACCTGAATTGGTTGACCAAATAATAGCCGATGGTACTACGCCAAAAATACGGGTGCTACGAAGTGGCTGAATGCTAATAGGTACAGCGGCTGTATAGGTTATGCCGTCCTTAGTACAACTAGCAGAAATAGTGCCTACGGTTTCAGTATTACAAGTAAATGCACCACCAACCATAGTTCCTACTGAAGAGCTCCAAGATACGTTAGAAGCTGTTTCTACTTCACCGGTTTTTGAAACCAAATGAGCAGTAAATGCTAAACTCTGACCTTGGTCCATGGATTGGGCTCCATTATCAATTACTAAAACGTAACTTTTGTCAGTACTGGTCGTGTTGTTATTGTCGTCAGTGGTTGTTTCGTCTTTTTTACAACCGCCCGCAAACAATACAGCGCAAAGGGCGCCTACTTTTACAAGATTGTTAATTTGTCTCATGTTTGTTGTGTTAAAGGTTTAAAATTATTGATTTTTTTAATGCTATTCGGCGTTTTACTAAAACAAGGCCGAAAATTGTGACGAAATGTTAAAATCAAGTCCTTCCTTTTACTAAACCGCCAATTTCTTTCCCAATGCCGGTGAATGAAACAATGTTGAGCGGAAATTCCAGGAAAACATGCAGGAAACTCAAAAAGAACAACACTTGCAACCCCTTGTTATAATCATACGCATAAATGCCTACAGCTAAAAGCCATGCCAAGATGGTACCAATAAGCATGGGACGAGGCACTTGGTGCCATTTGATTACCGAGGTTTTTGAAAACCAGTTCAAATAATGATAGGTATAGGCAAATGCAATAAAACGCATTATAATAAATCCCGACTTGGTGGTGAACACCTGTGAGACTTCTGTAAGTTGATCGAGATTAAAGAAATTAATCAATCGGAAATTTAGTTCTGCAAACATACCGTAGGCTATTCTCGAATACTCACTAACTTGGTACAACAAACCTTCGGCTGGCATGGTGACTAGTAACACCGAGCAAATAACCAGTATCACAATCGGAATCATGCCAACCCACGACTTTTCTTTTAAAGTGCCATACAACATGAAGGCCCAAGTAAAAATAAATACATGGATGATGGTTGGAAGAAAAATGCCTACCCAAGTATAGTATTGGGACATGTCATTAAGAAATGCCACTGATATCAACGCCATCACAATTACAACGAAACGGTATAACCAATCCTTTATAAACACAAAGGCTATACACGATAACAGGCTAAATAAGATAATATCTACAGGCAAATTGCTTTTGCGGGGTGGAAAAAAATTCCAGTACACCAATAGCGTACAAGCAACACATAAAAAAAGGAAATCATACTTGCCCTTTGTGAAATAGCTCTTTTTGTGCAACCACCCAATTTCGGTTAGGTAGTGCAAGGGCCCAAGCACACCGTATGAAAACAAGAATAATTCAAAAGGCACAAAAAAGGCAACAATGCAAGAAATAATTATCAAGGCACTGTTTAAATGATGTATAGTGTTCGGCTTCATTTGGTTTTCTTTTTAGGGGGTACGTTCCATTCCTGCATAAAATCAGCGAATGATTTCTTTTTGTAAATATCCCCTTGAATGTAGTAGAGAATTGGCTTTAACCGACTTGCTGGCTGATAAAAATTCAACACGTCAATAAAATTCAACTGCTCGTCAAGTAAACAAACTGCCGGAAAACTAAACCGGTTATTGCTGAACTTAAATGCCAAGGTATGGATAGGAAAATTATTTACAGGCGTAGGAAAATACTTCTCGCCTTTAATTTTGATAGTATCGCTACGGGTCGCATCCAATTCCACTAAATAGAAGTTCTTTTTAATGTAAGCGGCAATGCTAGTATCAACCAACACGGCATTCGACATCACCTTACCTGAATTGGAAAAAGGTGCGTTGATAAGCACAATGACTTTTTTAGGTTTTTTCTTTTCCGCTGCTTCAAGTTCCTCAGGTTTCAGAACAGGCACGCGAATTTTTGGAAAAGCAGTGTCTGTAAATGTGCGTTTGAAATTGACTGCAAACTCGTCGAATAGGCTGGTCTGCCAAACATTTTCAGTAAAAAAAATCAACAACGGCTCAAGTGCCTTTTCATCTAAATACCCCTGACTAAGCAAATTGTATTCGTAATTGTTCGTCACAAAAACGGTAGAAGGATAACTCAACCGATCACCTAAAAACTTAAGGGTTAATTCATGGGCAGTTCTGGGCTGTGGTGACAGTGGTTTATAAGTTTTGCCGTTGTATTCAATGGTATCCTTGGTCTCCGCATCAAACTTTACTGGGTAGAAATTAGAATTGATGTATTCGGCGATGGCTGGATTAGAATACGTGGTGCGCATCATGTGTTTGCACCATCCGCACCATCCAGTATAAAAATCAATAATAAAAGGCCGCGGTTGTACCTTGTTTTTTTCTTGTGCTTCCTTAAAAGTAAGCCATTTAACAAGTCCGTTTTCTTCCTGTGCACCAAGGCCCAATGAACAAATCAGCAAAAGTGAAAGAAAATACGCTTTAATGGTCATAGTGAAATTGCCAGACCAGTAAATTTACGAAACTTTAAGTGGAAATTCAGCGGGACTTTTTTACGGTTGGTTTTGGGGCAACTTTTCTTAGTTTCTTCATAAAAAGTTTGCTTGCCGACATGTGCAACAGTGTAAAAATCACCTGCGAGGTTTTAATTAACTTTTCTTCACCTGCCAACGGATGCCCCTGCTTAAGCCCTTTGAAATAATTATTCATTTCTCGTGCCCATGGTTTTATCGACTTAAGGCTGCGGGGATGAATGATGATGCGGTGTTCGGGGTGGGTACTTACCTCAACACAGAAATGTTTTACCACTTGAATCAGTTTTTTATCCGCAACCTGTTCATCCCCCGAAAGATTCCCCACAATGTAACGCAACAACTCCACATTCAGTAGGTACTGACGTAGCAAGGCCTCGTGCATATATCCCTGTTCGAGCGCCTTTGTGATTTTAGTCATTGCCAGCGTTACCTTCCTTTCTGTCATAAGTCAAATTTATAATGAAGATTTGTTTTTGTAAATTTATGAGGTACCGCATAAATACGCTGTTACCCGCCTCTAAACTTAACTTTTACTTAACGTTAATGCCGCTCCTTAAAGGTAATTTTGTGAACATAGATGAAGCAAGCCTCCATATTACTTGTTGATGACGAACCAGATATCCTTGAATTCCTTGGATACAATCTCCGTAGGGAAGGATACCGTGTACTCACCACCAACAACGGTCGAGATGCAATTAAGATTGCTAAAAAAGAGCACCCAGACCTGATCATCATTGATGTAATGATGCCAGAACTGGATGGTATTGAAACCTGCAGGGAATTACGTTTGCAAGAGGGCATGAAGGACGTGTTGATTGCGTTTCTCACTGCAAGAGGCGAAGATTACACTCAAGTTGCTGGTTTTGAAGCCGGTGCCGACGATTACATTACTAAGCCAGTTAAACCACGGGTATTTATCAGCCGCGTAGCCGCCTTATTGCGTCGGGCTAATAAACTCGAACAAGAAAGTGAAAAACTTGAGTTCGGCGATATTCGCTTGGATAAAGAAAAACACGCTGTTTACAAAGGCGATCAAGAAATTGCCCTACCGAAAAAAGAATTCAAACTCTTTGCACTACTGAGCAGTAAACCTGGCAAGGTATTCACCCGTGAATACATCCTTGAACAGGTATGGGGCGATGATGTGGTGGTTGGCGATCGCACCATTGACGTGCATATTCGGAAACTCCGCGAAAAAATCGGTGAAGATTATTTTAAAACAGTAAAAGGAGTGGGTTACAAATTTGAGTTCTAATTACTTCAACCGTAATTGCATAAACTCACTCGCAAACACAAATTCTCTTAATTCCTGATTGTTAGGTGTAAGAATGTCCTTTTTATCGCCCTTCCACCAGGCTTCGCCTTTGTGCACAAAGAGAATGTTCTCGCCAATTCCCAACACACTATTCATGTCGTGCGTAACTACTATGGTGGTGGTATTGTATTCGTGAGTAATGTCACTAATCAACTCATCAATTACGATGGATGTTTTTGGATCAAGGCCTGAATTGGGCTCGTCACAGTATAAATAGTGGGGATTGTTCGCTATAGCTCGGGCTAACGCCGCGCGCTTCTTCATACCCCCACTTAGTTCTGAGGGGTATAATTTGTTTTTCCCTTCGAGTTTCACGCGCTCGAGACAGAAATTCACACGATCGTTCTTTTCTGCCTTGCTCATGGTCGTAAACATATCCAAGGGGAAACGCACATTCTCTTCAAGCGTTTGGGAGTCAAATAACGCACCGCCTTGAAACAACATCCCTATTTTTTTTCTCACTTCTTGGCGCGCACGTTCGTTCATCGTAATGAAGTTTTCACCATTATAAAGAATCGCTCCTGAATCAGCCGGATGCAAACCTACCATGAGCTTCAGTATCGTGCTTTTCCCGCAACCACTCTCCCCAATAATTAAATTGGTTTTTCCTTGATGAAAGGAAAAAGATACGTCCTTAACAATTTGACGTTCTCCAAAGGACTTGCTTATGTTTTGGATTTCAATCAACGGTTAAAGAACAAGTAAGTAAGCGTTAGGTCAAATAAAAGAATGAGAATACTACTATAAACCACCGCATTGGTGCTACTGCGCCCTACTTCTAATGCACCGCCATTCGTATAATAGCCAAAATAGGAAGAAACCGAGGTAATTGTAAATGCAAAGATGACCACCTTGGTAAAAGAGTCGTATAGTTTTTTGGGCTCAAAATAGGCTTGAATGCCATACACATATTCATAGGGCGTACAAGCTCCAGAAGTCACTCCCATTACATAACCACCTACAATTCCCAAAAACATACTTAACATCACTAAAAAAGGCACAATTAACACCGCTGCCGCTACTTTTGGGAAAATGAGGTAACTCGCCGAATTAATACCCATTATTTCCAAAGCATCAATTTGTTCGGTTATGCGCATCGCGCCTATTTCAGAGGCAATGTTGGAGCCTACTTTGCCCGCTAGAATAAGTAAGATAACCGTTGGACTGAATTCAAGCAACATACTTTCACGGGTTGTAAAACCAACAGCGTAAAGCGGTATTAGGGGGCTAGTAAAGGAGTACGCAGCTTGAATGGCAATGATGCCACCCATAAACACCGAAATAATGGACACAATGGTTAGGGAAGAAATGCCGATTTTGTCCATTTCATGGCCAATTTCCCTAATATACATGCTGTATTTTTGAGGCTTACGGAAAACCTGCCTCATTAGTATAAAATAGCGACCAATATTATAAAATGGCTTCATGGAGATGAAGGAACTAAGGTACTAATTTCCGCTCAAGTAATATGCGTTTCATGGTTTACCTCGTTTATCTTGTTGAATGTCCGTTCTGATTTTCCTACTTTTGCTTCTATGCGTCGCAAATTGATTTTTCTATCGCTGCTCTCAGCGTTGGCATTGGCCTCTTTACAAGGGTGCTTTTTGAAGAAAAACCGGTGCGACACCTGCCCTTCTTTCGACCGAAAAAGAAAACACTAACTCCTGCGTTAATAGCCTTGCCCGCCTGAGATGCCACTCTCAACAGCGTGCCAGGTGGTTTTCAATTCCTGAAAAGCAGATACATGATACAGACTGGGTGAAAGGTAGTTGACCTTGTTCCAATCATTAAAACGCATAACGTGTTCGCTACCAGCCGCCATCATCGCCGTCTTAATGGCGGCATCGCCTCCGGTAAGCAACATGGCTTGTATCTCTTGATGGCCCGATAAGTGTAAGTGAAGTTCCTTCAATCGTCCCGTTAAGACATTCACCACCCCAGCTGGCACATCCGATGTTGCTATGCATTCTGCAAAAGTGATGGCGGTTAGTGGAAAATATTCACTGAGCACAACGGCAGTATTGCCCCCTGCAATTACCGGAGCCAATACAGCCACTAAACCCAATAAGCCATCCTTCGGCGCCACAATACCAACAACTCCTTGCGGCTCTGCCGAAGTAAAATTATGCATGCCTGCTACAGGGTTAATTGAACTTATAACTTGGTTGTATTTATCACACCAACCTGCATAATAAACCAACAAATCAACTGCTGCTTCAATATTTTTTACAGCCTGAACCTTTTGCATGCCTTGCAAAATCAACTCATCTACGAATTGCAACTTTTTGGTTGCAGTCATTTCGGCAAGGCGGTACAAAATCTGTCCCCGATTATATCCCGAACGATTCATCCACGCCGGAAAAGCTTTACGCGCCGCTGAAACCGCCTCACGCAAATCTTTACGGGAAGCATTCCCCACATTGGCCAATAATTTTCCTTTCGAATTTCTTACTGCCAACACTTTTCCATTTTCTGCCCGCGGAAATTGACCATTAATAAACAATTTATAGGTCTTTAGGACTTCAAGTCTGTTTGCCATCGTTTAATAATTGATTTTTAAGTAAGCTTGTAATCCTTGTAATCCACCTTCTCTGCCAAATCCACTCTCTTTGTAACCTCCAAAAGGAGAAGCTGGATCAAATTTATTATACGTGTTCGCCCACACCACACCCGCTTTTAATTGCCGGGTAATTGCAAAAATGCGCGAAGCCTTTTCACTCCAAACACCAGCACTCAAGCCATAGCTAACATTGTTGGCCTTTTCTACAGCCTCCTCAACTGTTCTGAATGTTTGTACCGTTAACACCGGTCCAAATATTTCCTCTTGAACCACCTTGCTGCTTTGCGCTGCATTTAACAAAAGGGTTGGCGCAAAATAAAACCCGTTTGCCGGTAATGAATGGTGGCATTGAAAAACATCCAACTCCTCCTTTCGGCCAAGTTCTACATACTGTTGTATGCGTTTTAATTGGGATTTATTATTGATAGCGCCGATATCCGTGTTTTTATCAAGAGGGTCTCCGACCACCAATTTATGCATCCGTCGCTTTAGCTTTTCAATAAATTCTTCGGCCACACTTTCTTGAAGTAATAATCTCGAACCTGCGCAACAAACATGACCTTGATTAAAAAATATGCCATTTACAACACCTTCTACCGCTTGATTTAAAGCCGCATCTTCTAAAACCAGGTGTGCCGCCTTACCTCCCAACTCCAATGTCAATTGCTTGTTGGTGCCGGCAATTTGCCGTTGAATATACTTGCCCACTTCTGTACTGCCTGTAAATGCAATCTTTTCTGGAATGGGACTATTGACAAGTGTTTTGCCAACATCGGGACCACCCGTAACAATGTTCACCACACCCGGTGGTAATTCACAGTCCTGAATTATTTCCGCCAGTTTTAGCGCAGTGAGCGACGTTTGTTCAGCAGGTTTGAGTACCACTGTATTACCACACGCCAAGGCTGGTGCAATTTTCCAAGCAGCCATTAATAAAGGGAAATTCCACGGAACAATCTGAGCAACTACTCCCAATGGTGCCGGCTGGCTTCCCGGAAAAGCATAGTGCAGTTTATCAGCCCAGCCTGCATAATAGAAAAAATGAGCGGCAGCCATGGGCACATCAAAATCACGGGTTTCTCGAATTGGTTTGCCGCCATCCATGCTTTCTGCTACGGCTAATTCACGAGCACGCTCCTGAATCATGCGAGCAATGCGGAACAAATATTTTCCACGTTCGGCTGCCGGCATTTTCTTCCAAATTCCCTGCCCTGCTGCTTGTGCTGCTTTTAACGCCTTTAATACATCGGCATCAGAGGCAGCCGCTATTTTAGTTAGTCCTTTTCCAGTTGCAGGGCTCGTTGAATTAAACGTCTTCCCATCCGACGCTTTTACAAACTTTCCATTGATAAAAAGTCCGTATTCTGCCTTAATCTCTGCTATATCAGCGCTCTCTGGCGCAGGTGCAAATTTGAACTCCATGTTAATCAATCGCTATTTTATCTCTGTTGTAATAGGTGCCCAATTGTAGTTTCGACAATTGTAAAACTAAATCATTCACTAAACTGCTAGCACCAAAACGAAACCATTCATTGGTGAGCCACTCGCTACCCACTATTTCATAAACCATAGTGAGGTATTGCAGCGCTTGTTTTGATGTACTTATACCTCCAGCCGGCTTCATGCCTACTTGTTTTCCCGTCTTAAAATAATGGTCGGCAATCGCTTCTAACATCACAAGTGTTACGGGAAGCGTAGCCGCTGGTTGAATTTTTCCGGTGGACGTTTTTATGAAATCAGCGCCAGCAGCAATAGCCAAATCACTCGCCTTTCTAACGGTTTCCAAAGTGCCTAATTCTCCTGTTTCAAGAATAACCTTTAAGCGCGCCTTACCACAGGCCTTCTTTATTGCAGCAATTTCATCGAACACAAAAGCGTGTTCGCCAGCTAAAAATTGACCGCGACTAATTACCATATCCACTTCATCCGCTCCATCCCCAACCACTTGTTTTGTCTCTTCCATTTTAACACTTAATGCCGTGTTGCCAGAAGGGAAACCTGTAGCAACTGAAGCCACCCTTACAGGTGAGTTGTGAAGCAACTGCACGGCTGTTTTTACATGATTCGGATACACGCATACCGCAGCAACAGGCGGCACTCCCTCTATGTTGGATGGCTGAAGGGCCTTTCGGCACAGTTGTGTCACCTTTCCCTTTGTATCCTTGCCTTCTAACGTTGTTAGGTCGGTCATGTTCACCGCCAACTTTAATAAATCGGTTTTCAAATCGCCCTTAATGCTACGAGCTGTGATGCGCGCAATGCGGTCATCAATGGTGGATTGGTCTACCGGAACCCATTTGATCATGGTCTAAATTTAACGGTTTTAAACAGAGTCGCCTTGGTTAAAAAATTACCTTTGAACCAACTATGTTTTCGCTCTGTAAACCAGTCACCTCCCGGAAGCGTTTTCTTCCCCACCGTTCACTCAATTCTAACTATACTTTTACGCTATTTGATAAATCTGAACGCGTGCCTGCTGATGAATGGCATCAGGTAGTATCTGCCGAAGATTTGTTTATGGACCTGCATTACTTGGGCGTTGTAGAGCAATGTGTACACACCCGTTTACAGGCACGTTACGTGGTCGTATATCATAAGAAAAAAGTGATTGGCGCTCTTTACTTTCAAGTAGTAGATTTTAGAGGGGAAATCTTTTCAGAGGTGATTCAACGGGAGATGAAGGAACAGGCTTCGAAACGGCTGGGTATTTTCGAACATTACGTTGAAATGAAGAAGGACGACGTGCTTATGCGTCTTGTTACCAATGGCAACAACCTTATCAGCGGCGAATACGGCTTTCGTTTTTCAAACACTTTAACCAGTGAACAACAACTGGAAATCGTTTTACAAGTCACCGATGTGGTAGCCAAGGAAGAGCGTTTAAGCAAGACCATTTCTGCGGTTTTAATCAAAGATTATCATCAACCACTCGAACCCGAATGGTTATTGGAAGAGGACCATTACCTGCCTTTTGATGTAGAACCAAACCTGGTGGTGGATTTGCCTTTCGGTACATCTACACTCGACGCTTATATCGGGTTGTTTTCCAAAAAATACCGTAATCGCGCAAAGACCATTCTCAAAAAAAGAGATAATTTACGGGTAGTAAATCTAACAGCAGAAGAGACCACTCAACACGAACAAGCGATATACGCCCTTTACGAACAGGTATTTAATAATGCACAATTCAAATTAGTCAAACTTCCAGTTTGTTATTTTCGAGAGGCTAAAAAACGATTTGGCGAACGTTTTGTAATGAAGGCCTTCTTCCTTGATCAGCAATTGGTGGCTTTTGCATCAGGATTTATACTGGCCGATAAATCATTCGAAGCTCATTATATTGGACTAGATTATGAATTCAATCAACAGTACGAGCTCTACCAGAATATTCTTTACTGCTTACTCGCCGAGGCCATGGCACACAACTGTGTGAAGGTCAATCTTGGCCGTACTGCCGCCGAAATTAAAACAACAGTGGGCGCTCGTGCGCAGCCCCTGCATTGTTATTTAAAACCACAAAATGCGGTTTCCAAACTTATTCAAAAACCATTTGTCAAATTGTTGGCACCCTCGGCTTTTACGCCACGAAATCCATTCAAAGAAACAGAATTGGCTGAAAGCACTGCCAGTTAATGAGAGAAAAGAAACTGCAAGCGTTTAATACGCTTGCAGCATCTGTTTAGATATCAAATTTTATGCCTTGAGCCAGTGGCAAATTGCTGCCATAGTTAATGGTATTGGTTTGACGGCGCATATAGGCTTTCCACGCATCAGAACCACTTTCTCTGCCCCCACCGGTTTCTTTTTCACCGCCGAATGCTCCGCCAATTTCAGCACCACTGGTGCCAATGTTAACATTGGCAATGCCACAGTCGCTACCAGCGTTACTTAGGAATTGTTGGGCTTCACGAAGATTTAATGTCATAATCGCACTCGACAAGCCTTGAGGCACATCGTTCTGCATGGCAATCGCTTCATCTAACGTTGAATACTTCATGATATAGAGAATAGGTGCAAACGTTTCGTGTTGCACGATAGCCATGTTGTTGCGCACCTCAGCAATTGCAGGTTTCACATAACACCCGCTTTCGAAGCCAGCACCTGATAACACGCCACCTTCAACTACCATCGTGCCGCCTTGTTCGGTAATCGCTTTTAAAGTTGCGTTATACGCCGAAACAGCGTCTTTATCGATAAGCGGACCCACGTGGTTTTTTTCATCCAATGGGTTCCCTATGCTTAGTTGGCTATACGCCTTTGTTAAGCGTTGCTTAACCGTTTCAAAAATACTTTCATGAATAATTAAACGACGGGTAGACGTACAACGTTGTCCTGCTGTACCAACTGCGCCAAACACAGTACCGATAATCGTCATATCTAAATCAGCATGTGGCGTAACGATAATAGCGTTGTTGCCTCCTAATTCAAGAATCGATTTTCCAAAACGTTCGGCTACTTTTGCGCCAACCTGGCGCCCCATGCGGGTTGAGCCTGTTGCAGAAATAAGCGGCACACGTGTATCTGCCGTCATCAATTCACCGGTTTCGCGATCACCGTTGATGATACAAGAAATTCCCTCTGGTAAGTTGTTTTCTTTTGCTACTTCATTCCAAATATGTTGGCAAGCGATAGAACAAAGCGGCGCCTTTTCAGAAGGTTTCCAAATACACACATCGCCACAAACCCATGCCAAGGCTGTATTCCAGCTCCACACAGCTACTGGAAAGTTGAACGCACTTATTATGCCAACAACACCAAGTGGGTGCCACTGTTCCATCATACTGTGGTTTGGTCGCTCGGAAGGAATTTGTAAGCCGTATAATTGGCGGGAAAGTCCCACAGCAAAATCACAGATATCAATCATTTCTTGCACTTCGCCCAAACCTTCTTGAAGCGATTTTCCCATTTCCCAAGAAACGAGTTTTCCAAGGTCTTGTTTTTTCTCGCGGAGTTTGTTGCCAAACTGGCGGACAATTTCCCCGCGTTTTGGTGCAGGCACAGCGCGCCAATAAACAAAAGCGGCTTTAGCACTCGTAATTATTTTTTCATAGTCTGTTGCGGTACCAGTGGTAACCGACGCGATGGCGTTACCATCTACAGGAGAATAAGATGTTAATTCACTTCCAGAGGCGAACCAATTTTGTCCGGTTGAACAACCTAAATTAGTTGAAGTAAGACCTAATGCCTTAAGTGTATTTTGAATCATAGTACAAAGATACTAAGGAAATGTGGCTCTATCAACGTCGGCTGCGGTGCTGAGTTTGAGGGCAAAAAACAATTTTATATCTTTGCCGCCCCGCCCGCGTGGCGAAATTGGTAAACGTTGCGGTCTCAGAAGCCGTTGGTGTAATTACCTTGGGAGTTCGAGTCTCCCCGCGGGCACGTCCAAATCCAAAACTCCCCACTCGAAGAGTGGGTTTTTTTTTGATGTGCCTAGATGGAGCAAAATTCATTTTGCGACAGATAGGCACATTAAAAAAAATGTCATCCGAAGGATGGCAGTTTTGGATTTGCAGGACTGACTAGGGGTAGTCCAGCGCGAAGCGCTAATCTCCCAAACAAAATTCATTTTGCGACAGATAGGCACATTAAAAAAAATGTCATCAGAAGGATGGCAGTTTTGGATTTGCAGGAATGGCTATGCGAGGCGTGCGCAATAACTTTGTTGGCTGCGCTGCATAAAATCCTCATTTACGTTTAGTAAACTCCGGTTTTATGCTGCTTGCCGCCTCGTTCTTGCGCACGCCTCGCATTGCCACGGACTCTAAAGTAGTACCGAATAACTTCGTTGGCTGCACTAAATAAAATTCTCATTTACGTTTAGTCAACTCCAGTTTTATGCTGCTTGCCGCCTCGTTCTTGCGCACGCCTCGCATTGCCACGGACTCTAAAGTAGTACCGAATAACTTCGTTGGTTGCAATCCGTAAAATCCTCATTTACGTTTAGTAAACTCCCGTTTTCTGCAGCTTACTGCTTCGTTGATAGTTGTTTCTATAAACAAATGAAGGGTTAAATTTGACATTTGTTTTTTCCGATCAAGTTGCATAAATTTGTTATAGTGTGAAAAAATCAGGTATTATACTTTTATGTCTATTCTACTTTTTTGTAGCATGTGGATTTCACATAAACCTGCATTATTGTGGCGGAAAATTAAAATCAATATCATTTCTCGAAGGTAACGAGGATGGGTGTTGTGGAAATAAAGAACGGAGTAAGGGCTGCTGCAAAGACAAGGCCTTTGTTTACGAAGTCAAAGCTAACCAGCAAATATATCAGAAAATTGCAACACCAGATAATCCAGTGTCCAGATTGCCGGAAGCATTTTTTTCTACGACATTTTACATTTTCAATCCTGTAATTGCGCTCTTCTCTGTACCTGAATCACATGCTCCTCCGTTTAGGCATTTAGACCCTGTTTATCTCTTAAACGGGAATTTTAGAATTTGAGTGTTTTCTCTCTCAGTTAGTCCCTGCTGTATGCTATACAGGGGGTATACTCATTTTACATAATTCGTAATTAACCATCAAAACAACAATGAAATATCACACATTATCTATTATTGCAGTTTCCTTATTAACTTTAACTGCAAGTGCACAAATCCCAAATAATGGGTTTGAAAATTGGACAACTATTGGCTCTTATGAACTGCCAAATGGATGGTCAACTCTAAATAACGCAACAGCTACCAACAGTGTATTTACTGCAACTAAAGGCACGCCAGGTAGTCCCGGCAACTCATACTTAAAACTAACCTCCAAAACCAATGGGGCATCGATAACAAATGGAATTGCTGTGAGTGGTAGACTTGATACAATTGCCTTGAAACCTATCTCAGGCTTTGCCTACAATCAGCGTCCGGCAACCTTTGCAGGAAAGTGGCAACACATGATTTACGGCAGCAGTCAGGGCTCGATAAAAGTACTTACTACTAAATGGAATCCATCCCTGATGATGCGCGATACAATAGCGCATGCGGAGCAAACATTGTCTGGAATGGCGATGAGCTGGGCTAATTTCAATATCAACTTAATGTACATGGACTCGGTGAACTATCCCGATAGCTGTATAATCGTTCTTCAATCAAGCGGTTCAAATCCAAAAAATAATGATTATCTATGGGTAGACAATTTAGCATTTACAGGCACTGTTGCTATCTATTTAGATACTACATCAACTGTTGGTATCAATGAAAATAAACAAATTTCTAGGAGCCTCTCCTTATTTCCAAATCCCGCAAAGGAATTTATACAAGTACACTACACCTTAGATCAAGCTCAATCTGTTCGTATTGACGTTTATGACGTGGCAGGAAAACTGTATCGCTCTGAAAAAAAGGATCATCAAGTTGGAGAGGTAATTGAAAGGGTAAATGTAAAAGATCTTCCTCCCGGAAACTACTTTATTAAAATTACAGCTAAGGATTTTACAGGGACAAAGAAAATAATTATTGAGTAATATGATTTCAGTTATTCGGAATTATACGTTGATATGTTTTGGTTTGCTACATTTTTTATGTGCGGGCCAAACACCTCTTCCTGTTCCCGACACATTGGTGGGGCCAAATTTTGTACTAAATATGCATAAAGACAGTGTACAGTTTTTTCCCGGAAATAAATCAAAAACCTATGCATTTAATCAATTCAAATACCTGGGTCCTACTTTGATCTTCAATAAAGGTTCAAATGTGAGTATCACAGTAAACAATCAAATAGGAGATACAACAACAGTCCACTGGCATGGCATTCATTTACCAGCAAAGTGGGATGGTGGGCCGCACTCTCCCATTCTACCTGCTACCAGTTGGAATCCCCAATTTACTGTGATGGATCACGCGGCCACATACTGGTACCATCCGCACATGCATATGGAAACAGCAGAGCAAGCGATTAAAGGAGCAGCTGGTTTAATTATAGTACGTGACCCAGCAGAAGCAGCTTTGGCTTTGCCAAGAAAATATGGAGTTGACGATATTCCTTTAATTGTTCAGTGTCAGCAATACAATAGTCAAAACCAAGCCATGCCGAAAGGAATGGAAGACAGTACTATTCTGGTAAATGGTGCTAGAGCAAATTACGGGTATACAGTTTATGCGAATCTTCCGGCACAAGTTGTAAGAATAAGAATACTCAATGCCTCAGGTGAACGTACATTCAACTTTGGATTTGAGGGCAATAAACCATTTAAACAAATAGGCACTGACGGTGGCTTGCTCAATACACCATTAAATACAACACGTATTCGCCTTGCTCCCGGTGAGAGAGCTGAAGTCTTATTGGATCTTTCAGGACTGAATGGACAAACATTGTACTTGAAAAGTTTTGCGTCTGAACTTCCAATGGGTATTCAAGGTGGCCCAACAATGCCAATGCCTCCAGGTTCACCACCAATGGACAGCCCATTAAATGGTGTTGATTTTAACATATTGAAAATTAATGTTGTTGCTCAAACTCCAAATCCCATAGTGTCGGTGCCTGTAACGCTAGTAAATAACACGCCTTATCTTCCAGCGAGTGCAAGCGTTACAAGAACTATTCGTTTTACAGCAGACAGCCTAATGGTGATGGATGGGCCTTTCTACTTTAACGACAGTTCATTTAACATGATGCGAATTGATTATCAGATTCCATTAAATCAAGTTGAAGTTTGGAAGTTGGTTAATGAGACAATGGTTGCGCACCCCTTCCATATTCACGATGTACAATTTAATGTGATAGATAGAAATGGAAGTGCTCCGCCGCCATCTGAAAATGGCCGTAAGGATGTTGTGCTGATTCCTTCTGGTGACTCACTAATGTTTATTGCAAAATTTGAAGACTTTGCAGACGATAATATCCCTTTTATGTACCATTGCCACATTCTAATGCATGAAGATGATGGTATGATGGGGCAGTTTATTGTTTCAGAAAATGCGGCGGGCTTTCCAAAAAACACTTTAAACTCGAAAAATATAGTCTACCCAAATCCTACTTATGATAATATTACTATTGAACTTGAAAATGACAAAGTTTTGTCAGTGAAAGTAGTGGATGAACTTGGCAGGACGGTGTTGAATCAAGATTTAGACGAGGTCACAAAAGCCACCATAGATTTAAAGGGTTTACAAGAAGGTTTATATATCATATTACTACAAAAGGAGAATGGAATAAGTGCTTACCATTTTATAAAAGAAAAATAGTTGATAATTGTAATCAATATAACTCGAAGTAAATAAAATAAACCAGAACGAGCCTCAAGCACTTTTTTTGCTTGATTTACACTTTTTTAATAATACGATTGCTAAAGTTGAAATCCAATAAGAATGGGAAAAGAAAAAAAATACCTTCAACTTATTATTTGTTTCGTTACATTAGGTTTTGGGTGCGCAGATAAATCATTAGATGGTTTTACTGCAAAAACAGTGACTGTTAATGAAGTTTCAACTTCCACCTTTCGAGTGTGGGGAAATTGTGAAATGTGTAAAGAAACTATTGAAAATTCAGTACATCTAAGCAGTGTACTGAATTCTAATTGGGATACAGATTCAAAAATTATGACAGTAGAATATAAAGAACAAGATATTTCTCTGCAAGATATTCAAAAACAAATTGCTAGTGTTGGATACGATAACATCGGATTTAAAGGCAATGATTCAGCGTACAATGAATTGCCAGAATGCTGTAAGTACGAACGAAGGTAGCTTAAATCAAAAAGAGATATTGAAAGGCTAGCAGTATTTCACATTAAACATGGTTTGTGAGAAACAAGAAAATTACAACAAGTATCTACCAAATTAGAACTTCACCTTTTTATCAAAACCTACTCTCATGATTGCCATTTGACGAATTCGTTCTGAAAATAAATTTAACGCGATTTTCTTTCATATCACTCTGTAACAATTGCCCCAAAACAGAAAATGAATTCGAAAAAAATAAAAGGAAAAGTCGGCCACACTGCTTGCCCCCGATTGCAGCGAAAAGCCTACCGCAGACTGACTGACCACATTGTTTTTTTTGGCTACAGTTGCTATGGCTTGTAGCGAAAAGCGGGATTAGGCCCAACAAAAATTTGTTCTAAAAAATCATTGACCAGTTACAACTGCTCCAAAAAAACAGTGAGTAAAACAACAACGTTTTACAAAACTTGTTTCGCCTTTAAGTTCCCGCCAACTCTACTAAACTGTGAAACGATTCTTCGGTACTGTGCATCACATCTAATTCCCAACCAGCTGGAAATGGCGCTTCGAGTAAGGCCCCCTTTAACATGTAGGGATACATTTCGGCATAGGTTTGAATTTGGTTGGCGCTAACGCGTCTATAAATGTGCGAACGATGAAGTTGATTCGGGTGTTTAAGTCCTGCTGCCGACAACAACTCCACCGCAGCTTTAATGGTCTCGTGCTGGAAGTTAGCTACCCTAACGCGTTTATCGGCAACATCAAGTCCCTTAAATAAATTGGGGTCTTGTGTGGTAACCCCCGTGGGACAACGATTGGTGTGGCATTCGAGTGCTTGTATGCAACCAAGCGATAACAACATGGCACGCGCGGCATTACACATGTCGGCACCCAGTGCTAAATTTTTTACCAGGTCAAATCCTGTGTGAACTTTTCCTGAAGCTATAATGCGAATGTGTTTTCGTATACCAAATCCGTTGAGGGTATCCGACACAAATGCCAATGCTTCTCTAAGGGGCATGCCCACTGAATTACTGAATTCTACAGGCGCCGCACCGGTGCCACCTTCACCACCATCAACGGTTATAAAATCAGGATAAATACCTGTTTTAATCATCGCCTTACAAATGGCAATAAACTGAAACTTTTGTCCAATACACAATTTAAAACCAATAGGTTTCCCTCCGCTCAGTTCGCGCAATTTTTTAATGAAGGCAGTTAATTCTAATGGTGTAGAAAAAGCGCGGTGGTATGAAGGTGAAAGTACATCCTTGCCTTTTTCAACCAGACGAATTTTTGCGATTTCATCAGTAACCTTTGCCGCAGGTAAAATGCCACCGTGTCCCGGTTTTGCCCCTTGTGACAATTTAATTTCAATCATTTTCACGTTGGGCAATACAGCCCTTTCAGCAAAAGCCTGGTCATTAAAAGTACCATCGGCATTACGGCAACCAAAATAGCCAGTACCAATTTGCCAAATGATATCGCCACCAGGTTCGAGGTGGTAAGGACTCAACCCGCCCTCGCCCGTATTGTGCGCAAAGCCACCCAATTTTGCCCCTCCATTTAACGCCATGATGGCGTTTTTGCTGAGAGAGCCAAAACTCATGGCCGAAATATTGAGAATGGAAGCTTTGTAAGGCTGCTTGCAATCTGGTCCCCCAACCATTACTCGTGGATCGTGGTCACCTTTGTCTAATGGCAATGGCGAAATTGAATGGTTGAGCCATTCGTAACCTGTTTCATATACATTGAGCTGCGTGCCAAAAGGCACACTGTCGTTTACTTTTTTCGCCCTTTGATACACCACGGTACGGCTAATGCGGCTATAAGGTGCCCCTTGTGTATCTGATTCTACAAAGTACTGCTGCACTTTTGGCCTGAGCCATTCCGCCCACCAGCGCATTCGGCCAAGGACAGGAAAATTGGATCGCAACGAATGTTTAGTTTGCAGCAAATCAATCCAACCAACCAACGCAATTAATAATAAGGGCACAAAAAGGTAGAGCACTTCTGCAACATAGTAACTTGCAATTCCAAGACCTAGTGTTAATGCAATAGATAAATAGATAAATTGTTTTCTCATAGACAGGTTTTAATTAATCGAGAACAACAGAACGAGAACGGGTGCGCAGTCGACAGGAAACGACCGACTAGTAAATCTAGTGAACAGTTCTCGTTAAAGCAAACTTACAGTTTTAACACCGGCCATGTTAAAAAACGAAAAAACGGCATGTTTTTTGCTGTTGTTCACCGACAATTATCCAACCAATGCAAATTAGACTCCCACTTTCAATTTTACTACTACTGTTTGCCTTATTAACTGCTTGTACCAAGGAGGTAGAGGGGCCAAAAGGCGACAAAGGCGACCCCGGGGCGGATGCCTTGGTGAGTAGTACTGCTACATTTCCGGTTGCATCAAGTGAATGGAAGCACGACTCTACCGACAACAAGCACAAATGGCGATTAACGCTTTATTCTGATTTGATAACGGCCGACATTGTAAAAACCGGGTCTATAAAGTTATTGATTGAAGTAGACAGCAAGTGGTACGAATTGCCCTATTTATTTGGTGAAGAAGTGATGCAACACGCCTGGAAACAAAACCTGATAACAGTTGATTTATTCAGTATTCACAACGATTTTCCTGATCAACCAAAACCTTCTAATTTTAGGATTGTAGCTGTGCCGGGGAAGTCTCAGTAACACTAAGTTGCAGCAAAAAAAAACGTATATAATATCCCTTCGCTGATAGAACCCTTTAAGAAAAAAGAAAGGCAATACTAGCACATCATTGTTCCTTTAATGGCTGTTTTTTTGGGCGCCTAATCCCGCTTTCCGCTGTAGCCACCACCTCCTGGGCCAAGCAGGCAAATGGCGTGTGCGGTTGCCGCAAGAAAAGTGCGGCACCTGCTCCGCTCATCGCCTGCTAAGCCCATTAGGTGGTGGGCTGCCGCTTCAATCGGGGGCGCACGCTTACACAAAACGTTGTCGATGTACTTGCACTATTTTTTACAACGACCTTTTCTCTTAAAATCCTTTCACTGTAACAAAATGTATCGCTTTCTTCGCAAAAGTGCTACACAAATTGCACCCTGTGTTTTGTATAATTCTATTATTTGTATCTTTAATAATCATCCCTACTACTAAAATGAAAAAATACTTGCTTCTCATTTTTTGCTTTCCGCTTTTAGTGCAGGGGCAGCAAGATAGTCTTGTCCTAAAGCCCGACAGTCAACTGGTAGCGAAGGACACGGTTATTGCCAGTTACTACGCAAAAAAATTTGAAGGTCGTCGTTGTGCGAGTGGTGAACGGTTTCATCAAAATAAATTAACAGCCGCTCATAAGTCCCTCGCCTTTGGCACATGGGTAAGGGTAACGAATTTGAGTAATGACAGTGTGGTGGTTGTGAAAATAAATGATCGCCTACCGCCAAAATCAAAACGCGGTATTGACCTCACCTATGCCGCTGCCAAGCAATTGAACTTTATTCGAAAGGGGCTTACACGTGTAACGGTAGAAATCATACCTCCACCAGTGGTAATCGAAGAAAAAGAAAAGAAGGATTAACACCATAAAAAAAGGGCTGCTTGTTTAAGCAGCCCTTTTTTAATTGAGTGGAGTGATTATTGTTTAATCACACGGACATGTCCAACGTATTCTCCAGCTTGGTAGTGAAGGAAGTACATGCCTGAAGACAATCCTTGTAAATTGATAGTAGCTTCAGTTGTTGAAGGTTGTGCTGTTGCCACCACACGGCCCGTGCCATCATAAATAACTACTTGATTTATTACAGAAGGCGCTGCAATCATTAGAACGTCAGATGCAGGATTCGGGTAAACCTTAACAGCAGCATTTGCTACCCCTTCGTTAATACCGGTGCAAGCACCTACGATAAAGGAAACAGAAGCACTGCTGTGACAGCCATTATCATCTGTACCTGTTACTACGATGGTTTCGTTTTTAGGGATGTTAGATGAATAGATGACCTGTTGACCAGTGTAGACCATACCATAACCTGTAGAAATCCACTTGAATGTAGTTGCACCATTAGCACTCAAAGTAACTGTTTCACCGGTACAAAGGTTGGCATTAGAAGCTATTGCTGTGACTGTTGGTGTGTTGTTCACGAATACAGAAACAACAGCTGTTCCACTACAGTTGTTAGTAGCAGTACCTGTTACTGAATACGTAGAATTCGACGAAGGCGTAACGGTTTGAATGGCTCCTGTACCGGTGTTCCACACATAGTTAACGGCACCATTAGCACTCAGTGTTACCTTATCACCTTGACAAACGGTGTTCGGTGTAGCCATACCTACAACAACAGGTGAAGGTTTAACTTTAACGCTAACCGAAGCAGTTGCAGAACAACCGGTAAGTGTATTAGTACCTGACACCAAATATACGATGTCAGAGTTCGGTGAATCAGACGTTGCCGATGAATTGGCACCAGTACTCCACGTATAGGTACTTGCGCCATTAGCAGTCAACTGCACGGGGGTTCCACTACATACATTTGTATTACTAGTAGTAGCTGTTAACGGAACAGGATTGATGGTAGAAGTACAAGGCACGTTTACAAATAAATCATCCCACGAAAGGTATTGTGCTGTACCAGCACTTGAAGTAGCGCGAATAGCTAAATTGTAGGTGCCTGTTGTAGCAACTGAGAAGGTGCCTGATAACAATTTGTAAACTGGACTCACCGCTGCGCCACCTGTAGTAGCAATGGTTGTGGTGGTTAATCCTGTTGTACCTGGTGATGTAGCAAGAATCAAGGAAAGATTACTCCAGTTCGCTGCTCCAGTCAAATCTGTCTTGTATTTTAATCCGGCAGAGTAGGTAACACCAGAATTTAAAACAATTCCGTTACTGAATACATGCGACGTGCCCGAAGGTGCGTTGTAAAATGCAGCAAATTTACTGCCTGAATTAGCGGTGCGGTTCAATGTTTGTGCACTTGTATACGTGACAGCTGTAACCGTACTGGTTCGCCCCCAATCACAGTTTGGTAAACGACCTGAGAAAGTAAGGCTCTCGAAATCTTCGAGATATGGCACTGTGTTTACAACACTTGCTCCAACATAAACTGGACCAACATCAATAGCTGTGCTTAGGTTTGAGTTAGTGCAAGTAACAACCACTTGGTAGTAGGTAGTTGCAGGCACACTGAAATTAGGTAACGCGCTTAGGGTAGCGTTAGAAACTGGTGTCCAAGGACCAACTGCCGATACAGTTGAACTTTGCCATTGGTAAGTAATGCCGTTAACAGAATACGAGCCAACAATGTTAAAGCCCGGCTCATTAAAGCCAGCACAAGTTGTATAAGCACCTGGAGCTGTAGGCATGATGTTAGGTGTACCACTGCAAGGTGTTGCAGAACATGGTCCACTGTAGGTAACAGTTAAATTTACCCCTTGGTAAACCACCGATCCATCGGTAATAAACTGAACCGTTAATGTTTGACCAGGTGTACTGGTGTAGTTAATAACACCCGTACCCGATACGTTTAACAACAAGGTGCCGCCTGTACCGGAACCGTTGTAAATACGCACGTAGTCAAAGCTACTTTCAGTGATGTAGTTACCGCTAATAGTGATAACAGAAGCAAAACCCGCGTCCAATACAACAAAGCCGTTGGCGTTGTTAGAATAAGTGGTGTAGTTAGCGTGGTCGCGCAATACAGTGCTTGTTCCACACGAAAGTGTGCTGGAACCGGAAAAAGGAATGAGGACCTGGGCCTTCAACGTGGCCAAAGAACCAAACAAGACGAATAGAATCGCCAAGACTTTAATTGTAGATGTTTTTTTCATGTTTAAGTGTGACTAAAATCTAAATTACTAAAAAAGGTCTTGATAATCAAGTGTTTTTTAGGAAAGAAGGGTAAAACCTAATAACATTCAGGTTTTTACCCACGATAGAATTCGGTTTTAATCATTTATAACCCCAAACTACTCAAATGTGTATCGTTACATTACTAGAGCGCATTAACCTGACAACAGCGATTTCTTTGTTAGTGATTGCCTTTTACCGATTCTATGGTCGCATTTACTAAACTTTCGAGCTAAATTTCGTCGCCTTTTTAGCTGGTTGGGTGAATACTAAACGATTTACTGAAATACACGTTCTATTAATTAGAATCTATTTGAACGAATTATTTAACTAAAAAGACAATTGAAATATTGAATTTATTTACGTTCGCGACTACTATTCGCTCTGCATTCTCTCTGAATAAGATGCGCTTTTAAATAGTTTGTAAATAAATCCCCAACTGATGAAAGCCACTTTGTGTACTTGCCGCTTTTTAGGCATAAAAAGCCACAAAGGGGGCTTTGGGGTGGAGAATATTCCCACGCAATACTGCGGGGACATAGCTGCCCCCGCAATGCTGCGGGGGCATTGTTGCCCACGCAATACTGCGGGGATACCGATGACCTCTACCATGCCATGGTAGCGTTCCCCGCACTGCTGCGGGGACATTGCTGCCCGCAGCAGTGCGGGGACCATCTGAGCTAACCCAAATAAAAAAGCCCCAAAAGGGGCTTTCGTGTGGAGAATATCGGAGTCGAACCGATGACCTCTACCATGCCATGGTAGCGCTCTAGCCAGCTGAGCTAATCCCCCAGGATTATTGTGCTGCAAAAATACACATTTTATGGGTCTAATTAAAATGGCTGTTAATTTTCAAGTGGCGAGTCGCCAATGTATCGGGCCGTCTTATATACAGCAATTCGCTGCAAGATGCCATTGGAATCATAAATATAGACCTTGCCTTCAATAAGTAAGTTGTCCTTGAACAACCCTTCCTTAGCTACTTGCCGATTCTTATTATACAAGGTGTACCTGCCATTCAAAACCTTTATTCCCTTATCAACCATGGCTTCATTGGGTTGCTCATCGGGGGCTACTTTTATCGGTGGCGCCGTTGCCACTTCTTCTCGCTTGGGCAAGGGCTTGGTTGCTGGAAATTCACGAACAGTGGTTTCATTTACTGCTCCTTCGTTGTATTCACGAGTGGACTTCAATTCGCCATTCTCATGGTATTCCTTAAATAGCCCTGCCTCCTTCCCATTCACAAAACTGCCTTCAACAGCTAATTGGCCGTTTTCGTAATAATACCGCTGGGCACCTTCACGCTTGCCATTGGCACTGTATAAAAACTCATGCTGCACCTGGCCGTTAGGGTAGTACAATTTATAAGCACCAATCCACCGACTGTTCTTCCACAAGCCTTCTTCGTGAATCTTGCCGTTTTCATGGTACATCCAGGCATAACCTTCGGGACGACCATTTAAAAATGTAATGCGGGTTTTGACCTTACCACTGCAGTAATACTCAATCCACACGCCTACCCGCCGGTTGTCTTGAAAATCACCAATGGCAACAGTTTGATCTGGACGATAGCATTTACCGGGCCGGTCCTTACCACGAATAATCCAGTGGCCTTGTTTTTTACCCAACTTGTCGGTGCGGTTCACCGTGTCCTTACCCAATAGTTCAAACGTTTGGGCATGTGTTGTTAAACACATCACCAACAATAAAACATATAGTGTACCACGCAACATGCTGACCAATCAAATATAACGAAAATAAAAAAGGGGGTGCTGTACACACCCCCTCAATTTTTTGTTTTGAAAAATTATTTTTTAAGGAATGGGATTTTGGTCACAACCGCCTTCACTGGTTTTTCGCGAATGATGACAAAAATTTCAGTGCCTGCTTTAGCATGAGCCGTTTCAACATACCCCATGCCAATCGGTTTATTGAGCGTAGGCGACTGGGTGCCTGAGGTCACTTTTCCAATCACTTTTCCAGTTGCATCAGCAATGGCGTAATCGTGGCGAGGAATACCACGCTCTACTAATTCAAAACCTACCAATTTGCGTGTTACCCCATTGGTCTTTTGTGCTTCAAGCGCAGCGCGGTTGGTAAAGTCCTTAGTGAATTTGGTGATCCATCCTAAACCAGCTTCGATTGGTGAAGTGGTGTCATCAATGTCGTTACCATACAAGCAGAATCCCATTTCTAAACGCAAGGTGTCACGAGCGCCCAAACCAATAGGTTTAATACCAGCGTCCTTGCCTGCTTCGAAAATGCTGTTCCACATGGCTGTAGCATGCTCATTAGCGAAATACAATTCAAACCCACCAGCACCTGTATAACCTGTATTACTGATTACCACATTATCAATGCCGTTAAAGCGGCCTTTCACAAAACTGTAATAAGGAATGTCGGACAAGTTTACCTCCGTTAATTTTTGCAATACCTCAACGGCTTTTGGTCCCTGTACTGCCAACAACGACGTTTCGTCTGAAATATTTTTCATGTCAACACCCTTTGTATTGTGTTGACTGATCCAGTTCCAATCTTTATCAATGTTGCTAGCGTTTACCACCAGCATGTATGTTTTTTCGTCGATGCGGTAAACCAACAAATCGTCGACAATACCACCTGTTGCATTTGGCAGGCAAGAGTATTGCGCCTTACCATCGGTAAGTACCGACGCATCGTTGCTGGTTACACGCTGAATAAGATCAAGCGCATGTTCACCTTTCAAAATAAATTCACCCATGTGGCTCACGTCAAATACCCCAACAGCGTTACGCACGGTAGCGTGTTCTTCGTTTAAGCCAGAGTAAGATACGGGCATGTTGTACCCTGCAAAAGGCACCATTTTAGCGCCAAGCGCGATGTGTACATCAGAGAGGGCGGTTGCTTGTAAAGTTTCGTTAGACATGGGATATAGCGTATTTGATTGGTTGAAATAGAACGTCAAAAGTAAAAAAAAAGCAGCACCCATCATGAATTATTATGGCAGTGAAGGGCCGACTTGCCCAAGCGTTAATTTTTGTAAGTGCTGCGCCAGGGACAGCAATGGAAATAGCGACCGGCAGACGGGCAATGCACGTTGGGTGAGGAGGCTGAGCCGCCACTGCAGGCTAAGACCCCGCAGCCCTACGTGCATGGCCGTATGCCGGTTGCTATTGGAATGGATGGCCCGCCCGGGCGCCCAAATAAAAAGAGGGATAATCGTTGACCATCCCTCTTTATATATAATAGTGAGACGTTTTACAACCGTTCAATCACCAACGCTGTAGCTCCACCGCCACCGTTGCAAATGCCAGCAGCACCAAAACGTGCGTTGTTTTGACGCAGGACGTTTATTAAAGTTACTATAACACGCGCACCCGATGCACCGAGGGGGTGACCTAGAGAAACCGCACCACCGTTGACGTTAACGCGATCGGGATTAAGGTTCATGAGTTTCATGTTCGCCAAACCCACTACGCTGAAGGCTTCGTTAAGTTCGTAGTACTCAATATCGCTCATTTTCAATCCCGCTTTTTCTACGGCCTTTGGCACTGCGATACTTGGTGAAGTGGTGAACCACTCGGGCGCTTGCTCTGCATCGGCATACCCGCGCACACGGGCAATGGGTGTAAGGCCTAGTTCTTTTGCTTTATCTGCACTCATTAATACCAAGGCGGCAGCGCCATCGTTCATGGTAGAAGCGTTGGCCGCAGTAACTGTTCCGTCCTTTGTAAATACCGCTTTTAACGCTGGTATTTTTTCGAAGTTGACATTTTTGTATTCTTCGTCTTCAATGAATTCAACATCGCCCTTCTTTGTTTTTACGGTAACAGGAATAACTTCGTCCTTAAACTTACCCGCAGCCCAAGCAGCAGCTGAGCGTTTGTAAGAATTGATAGCGAACTCATCTTGTTGTTCGCGGGTGAACTTGTATTCGCTCGCGCACAAGTCAGCACACACACCCATGGCATTGTTGCTGTATACGTCGGTAAGACCGTCTTTTGCCAAACCATCCACCAAGGCTGAATTACCATACTTGGCGCCCCAACGGTTCGATTCTACATAGTAAGGCACTTGGCTCATGTTTTCCATGCCGCCGGCAACTACGATGTCGTTATCGCCGAGCATAATGCTTTGTGCGGCAAGAGCGATGGACTTCATGCCACTCGCGCACACTTTATTTACAGTAACGCAATTAACGGTGTCAGGTAAACCCGCGAATTTAGCGGCTTGCCGGGCAGGCGCTTGTCCGAGATTGGCTTGCAACACCGAGCCCATAATCACTTCATTCACTTGTTCAGGTTTTACACCGGCGCGCTCGAGGGCCGCTTTAATGGCTGTAGCGCCAAGGCGGGTTGATGAAACGCTGGCAAGGGTACCACCAAAAGAACCCATCGCTGTGCGTACTGCAGAAACTATAACTACTTCTTTCATAAGACGATTTAAACTATTCAATAAAGGGTTCTAATTTACGGATTTATCTGCGTTTAGCGACCCATCGTTTTAGTGGTTTTTTGGCGCCTGCCTCCGTTAACCTTGTATACGCTCATCGGCACCGCGCTCTTCGGCTGTAGTCTGCTTGTCAGTCCTAACCGGCTCAACACGGTACGGGGTCCCCGCATCTGAAGCTGCGGGGCCTCCGCCCCTTTGAGCCGGTAAGGCCTGCCTGCGCAGAGCTACTGCCTGCGATCGCTGGCGCGGCGTTAACAAGGGCTTTAACGCCAATTAAATCGATAATTTGTTTTAAATAGTTAAAAAAAACAATTCAAAATGTTGTACCAAAGGGCAACTTTCTTAATTTTGTAGTATGAGCACCTCACCCAAGGTTCGAACCATTATTCTCTACAAAAACTACTTTAACGAATTTTTTATCAAACAGCGGCAAAAAGTAAAAGATAAAATAATTTGGACTTTTTCATTGATTGAAGAACTCAAACAAGTGCCTTCTACTTACTTAAAGCACCTAGAAGGTACAGATGGGCTTTATGAAATTAGAGTGCAATCAGGCAACGATGTGTTTAGAATTTTCTGCTTCTTTGATCAAGGTAAGTTGATAGTAGTGACCAGCGGCTTTCAAAAAAAAAGCCAGAAGACACCACAGCAAGAATTAGAGAAAGCATTAAAACTAAAAAGAGACTACTTCAATGAAAAAGGGTAAAATCATTTCACTCGAAACGTTTAAAGAGGTTCACTATGGCAAACGTGGTACACCAAAGCGCGACAAACTTGAAAAAGGCTATGAGGCATTTAAGATTGGTGCCTTAATTTTAGAGGCGCGACTTGAAAAAGGACTTACTCAAGACGAGCTAGCATTAAAATGTGGCACAACAAAATCTTATATCTCAAAAATTGAAAATGATATTAAGGAGGTTCGGCTCTCTACACTCCAAAAAATTGTAGAGATTGGCTTCGGTGGACAGCTTGAATTGTCGATTAAGTTATAGCCACATTTAGCTGACATTGACACGCCAATTAGTCAGACTACTCACTAAAATTTCGGGGTTTATTTTCCTTCCTGACTTTTACCTTGCATTTTCCATTTTCCCACCTCCTCATTTATGAGTATTTTCGGGCTGTGCAGCCCACAGTTATAAAATCGACCGGAAGCCGTTACCTCGTGCAAACCGCACAAGGGGTCAAGGAGGCTACGTTAAAGGGGCGTGTTCGGTTAGAGGGACGAAAATCTACCAACCCCATTGCGGTGGGTGATCATGTAGAACTCGAGACAAACGAACGGGGCGAATCGGTTATTACAACGATTCATCCCCGCAAGAATTACATCATTCGCAAATCACTGAACTTAAGTCACCAAACACACATTCTCGCCAGTAACCTCGATCAAGCGGTATTGGTGGTTACCATCGTGGCGCCCCGCACCAGTTTAGGATTCATCGATCGATTTCTTATTACTGCCGAAGCGTACAGCATACCGGCGGTGTTGTTGTTTAATAAATCGGATTTATTAGATGAAGAATTGCTGCGCATGCAAGAGGAAATCATGAACCTTTACCGCAAGGCAGGATACACGTGCATGGCCACCAGTAGCTTTGATGCAACTGGTGTAGAGCAGTTACGTAATTTATTCAAAGATAAAATCACACTCGTGGCCGGGCACTCTGGTGTAGGTAAATCATCACTGATTAATACCATAGAGCCCTTGTTACAATTAAAAACCGGCGAAATTTCAGCAGCGCATTTAAAAGGCATGCACACCACCACGTTTGCCGAGCTCCACACCTTATCGTTTGGCGGTGGCATTATTGATTCACCGGGCATTAAAGAACTCGGACTAGTCGAAATGCGCAAGGAGGAAGTGGGTCATTACTTTCCGGAGATACGTGCGCACATGCACGCTTGTAAATTCAATAATTGCACGCACACCAACGAACCCAAATGCGCCGTGATTGCTGCCGTTGAAAATGGCGACATCAGCGAAGAACGCTATCATAGCTACATCAGCATTTTAAGCGGTGAAGAAATGGATTGGGAAAGCTGGGAGTGAGATGAGAGTTAACTTCCAACTACGATTGAATGGTGAATTGTTAATGGTAAATGGCGTTAACAAAATATACGCTCTAAATTGAAAGTTGAAATTAATTGTTAATGGTAAATTGATAATGGTGAATGGCGTTAACAAAATATATGCTCCAAATTGAGAGTTGAGAGTGGAGAATTGAGGCGTTGACGAATGACGTTTACATTAGACTGTTTCTTGGAGAAAGCACAAACGCAAGTAGGTTGACGTCAACGTTCCACCCTCCACCTTCCACCCCCACCCTTTTTTAAATGGTGAATTGTAAGTAGTTAATGGCGTTTATCTAGACTTCGCGTCCATTGCTACTTTGTGTCCTTTGCGCCTTAAATTAATTGAAAGTTGAGAGTGGAGAATTGAGAATGCGTTTGTCTTGACTTTGCGACCTTTGCTACTTTGTGTCCTTTGCGGCCTATAATAGTTGAGAGTGGAGAATTGAGAATGCGTTTATCTAGACTTCGCGGCCTTTTCACCTCCGCGTTGTCACCCTGAAGCGACAGTCACGAGCATTTTCATTCACCAATCACTTTCTGCTTGAAGGGTCGCGCCTTAAATTAATTGAAAGTTGAGAGGGGAGAATTGAGAATGCGTTTGTCTTGACTTTGCGACCTTTGCTACTTTGTGTCCTTTGCGGCCTATAATAGTTGATAGTGGAGAATTGAGAATGCGTTGAGCCTCACTTTGCGCTCTTTGCATCTTCGTGCTGTCACCCTGAAGCGAAAGTCACGAGCATTTTCATACACCAATCACTTTCTGCTTGAAGGGTTGCGTCCTATTGAATTGAAAATTGATAGTGGAGAATTGAGAGTGCGTTTATCTAGACTTTGCGGACTTTGCTGCTCGGCGTTCTCTGCGTGCCTTATTAATTGAGAGTTGAGAATGCTTTGTACTTGACCTACCGCAATCAATTGAAATAACGGCACTAAGAATTAACACCCGATTTCTTACCTAAAAAAATGCAAATCTAACTTAATCGGTTTTGATGAGTTTCGCGCCATGAACCAAGGTACCGGACTGCGTGATTTTTACCAAGTACAAGCCAGCTGGTAGTGCATCTATTTTTATCATCTGATGATTAAGCACATTGGTTTGTTGTAGAACTTCCCGACCCGAAATATCAATTAGTTTAATGGTGTAGACTTTATTGCTTTCTTCAGGAAGCGTTACTTGCAATACATCATTAGCGGGGTTCGGAAAAAGCCCAACACCTTCTTTAACCTGCTCCTTTAACCCAACCGTTAAACAGTAGTTTAAGGTTGAATCACAGCCGTTGGCGTCGTATTTGTAATACCGTGCAATTGTATCATTGTATTCGTTGCTGATGGGCACTATCCAGCCACCATCTGATGTTTTAATGATAGTGCGAGGGTACTGGGAAAAGTCAGTGGTTTTATTAGTATTATAATCGTAGATAAACTCTCTCTTAATATGACCACTAATATTCATGAATGAAAACTTTGTGTGGACATTATAAAGCCCAGTTTTAATGGCAGTGCTATCAATCATGCCTGCTATAATAAATGTACTGTCATTCCATCTTTCAATGCTATTAAAAACATTGGTTAATTGTTCTGTGCCATATTCATATTGCCATATTGGGGCATTAATGTTGTTAATGTTGTACATTAGGGCGTGTGGCTTTCTGGTGTTATATTGAGCATACCAATCCGTTTCACCTACCATTAAGTACTTGCCCGAACCACAATAAATCATGTCCATATTCAAGCCAGAATAATGGTGCTTCATGTCAATTTGATTTCCACTGCTGTCAAGTACAATCACCATCGATTTTGTATCACTTAATGATCCGCCAGAATAGCTTAACATGCCTGTGACAATAATTTTCTTGGTAGCACTATCCTGTAACAAACACCGTGCTTGTGAGCGTTTAATATCCAATAAGTAGTTCTTCAACCAAATTTTATTACCAAGGGAGTCTGTTTTCAAACAAAACACGTGTTCGTGCGAGCCCTTTTGCGCCATGCCTGTAATCAAAAACCCGCCATCTATACTGCTTACTACCCGCATGGGGAACAATTGCTGGGCGGTGTCTTGGATTACCTTTTGCCATAGCAAATTGCCTTGGAAGTCAAATTTTAGAAGAATAGCAGAATAGTTGTTTAAACTATCGAGCAGGGTCGTTGCGATATACACATGGTTGTTGTGCTTGTAAAAAGATCGGTTGGTAAAGTGGTAGGAAAAGTAGCCCCAGTTGGCAGTGCCATACTCTTTCATGAATTTTTGCTTACCGTCCTTGTCTAATCCAAACATATTTATTTTGAATTGAGCCTTGCTGTTTTCAAACGATAGTCCAACCGCCCAACACAAGTAATTCCCTGGTGAGGTTTCAATAACATCCCTATTTACACTCATTGATGTGCCAGAAGTTTCACAGTATGCCCTAAAGCCCTGCGAGTATGCAGGGCTGAAGAGCATAAAGAGTATCGAGAAAAGTAAAGTACGCATTAATCTACTTTAATCAGTTTAGTAGTGAATACTAATTTCGAATCTGCATTTACATTCACTATATACAAACCAGCTGGCAAATTTTAGTGATTAATCCTAATTTCATGCTGTCGGTTGGTAATATTTAAACTAATGCAACCTGCAGTAAATACTTCATTAAGATAAAATTACTGCTTTTTTCCTAAAAGAATTCAAATAGTACCGACTTAATGGGGTATCTTTAAAAATTCCACCAACCTCTTCACTGCTGTGCTGCGGTGACTGATACTATTCTTGATATCAGCGCCGAGTTCGGCAAAGGTGCTGCGGTAGCCGGTGGGTATAAACAAAGGGTCGTAGCCAAAGCCAGTGGTGCCGCGGGGAGCGAAGGCAATAGTGCCTTTTACTTCGCCTTCAAATTGCTCTAAAGTGTTTTCACCTTGTAAGGTAATGATGGTTACGAAGCGGGCCTTGCGGTTCGAATGCGGTTTTAGCGCCTCCAATAATTTTAAATTGTTGGCTTCGTCGTTTTTGGCTTCGCCTGCATACCGCGCGCTGTGCACGCCTGGCGCGCCATTCAGGACTTCAACTTCCAAACCACTATCGTCGGCAATCACCGCTAAATCGCTGAACACGTGTTTTAATTTTTGATACACGTATTCGGCTTTTAACTGCGAGTTCTCAGCAATGGTGGCGCCTGGCTCGGGAATGTCGTCATCAATCCCCGCTTCCTTCATGGTCACCAAAGTAAAACCGTTTGGCAGCAACGCCTTTATTTCTTCTACTTTGTGTTTGTTAGCCGAAGCAAGGACGAGGTTCATTTGCGGAGTTCAAAATTTTGTCCGAGATACACCTTGCGCACTTGTTCGTCTGCCGCTAATTCTTCAGCTGTTCCGCTTTTAATCACGCTTCCAGAATACAACAAATAAGCGCGATCGGTAATAGACAAGGTTTCGTGTACGTTATGGTCAGTGATGAGTATGCCAATATTTTTTTCCTTGAGCTTGCGCACCACCGATTGAATGTCTTCAACTGCAATAGGGTCCACCCCTGCAAACGGTTCGTCGAGCAAAATAAATTTAGGGTCTACTGCCAAGGCGCGTGCGATCTCTGTTCGGCGGCGTTCGCCCCCACTCAATTGATCGCCCAAGTTTTTGCGCACATGCTGCAAGGCAAATTCATCCAACAAACTTTCCGCCTTCATGTGTTGCTCCTTCTTGGTGAGTTTGGTCATTTCGAGAATCGCGTATAAATTGTCTTCAATACTTAATTTCCGAAATACCGATGCTTCTTGTGGCAGGTAACCAATGCCCAACTGTGCACGGCGGAACATGGGTTCGCGAGTGATATCGCGGTCATCCAAAAATATTCTTCCACTGTTGGGTTTCACCATACCCACAATCATATAAAACGAGGTTGTTTTACCGGCACCGTTCGGTCCCAACAAACCAACAATTTCGCCCTGATTCACCTCCACCGACACGTTGTTAGCCACCGTGCGGGTTTTGTAGCGCTTTACTAAATTTTCACTTCGTAGAATCATGTTTACAAGGCAATAAAGAATCCGAATTTTAAACCAAAGTTATCAATTGCGCGTTCGTTTTTATAACTCAAGCGCCAGAAGGCATCGAGACGGAAAATTTTAAGGATGTTTTCCACCCCAATACTTGCTTCCATGTAAGGTCCATGATCAAGGGCCTTAAGTGAAGTTGGGAAAATAAGCACTTGTCGGTTTTTATCGTCCACCGACCCCCACACCGCTTTAAACGTGGCCACTTCGCGCCACTTGGCTTTGCGTAAGAACGGCACCTTGTTAAAGAACAACCCTTCAAAATGGTGGAACGCAGCAAAACTCACATACTGATCACTGGTGAATTCATAGTACTTCATCATGTTGTAAGCAAGGTAATCGTATACATACGTTTCATTACCCCCATGCAATTCCATTAGTGGGAACGGCAGGGTGCCCCAAATTTTTCCACCTTCGAGAATAAAATCAGTGTACCCAAGAATTGGCGTGATGCGAATACGGTCGTTGATATTGATAACCAATTTTTGGTAATTGTATTCCGCCTTGAAAACGTTTTGTAGGGACTTTACATAATTCAATTGCACAATCGGCCAGGTTGTACCTAGCCAAACACGCGAGAAATGATCGCCCACGTATTTTTCCTTCCAGGCAAAGCGCACATTCAACCGCACCTCGGTATTGAAGATGTCTTTTTTATCTTTTAATTGTCCGTAGTTATCGTAATACTGATATTTGTTAGAACCCAACGGTAGGAATTGTTTACCCGCCAAGGTGAGTTTAGAAATCAAACCTGGAAACCATTCACGTTCATACCACGCAGTAGCACCACTGACTTCAGTGAGGTTGGTGAGCGGATTGGTGCGGAACAAGGCTGCAATGAAATTATCTTGTGAAAACCCATTCGCACTCTGTCCGAGGATTTCATAATCACTCTTATACGTCATGCCTACAATTTGGCGTGGCGAGCGCGACAAGAAACTTCTGAAGCCCAATTGGTACTTCCATTTTTCATCCTGTAAGCCGTAGGCTACATACCCATTTAACTCGTACCATTTGCTAAAGATGTCGCTGGTACGGCCACCAAATCGCAAACGAACCCCTTCCACCTTGTTATAGGAAACGAGGTTGCTAATTGGCCCTAATTCAAAATTATTGTATTTTTTATAGCCAATCGCGATCAGGTAAAACACATCCACCCATGTTTGGTAAACCGGTAATGACTGGATGGTATCAATCATTTTAAAAATTTTCTTCTCACGGGCGGTTAGGCTATCGTGACGGTGTTGTGCCCAGAAGTCCTCCGACTTTTTTGTCGCGTCAGACTCCACATCAATCGCATCGGCGAACTCATAAAATTTTTCGTCGCGCGGTTGATTCAATTTAAAATCCTTGTAAGAAGTCGTTTTTCTGCCATAGAAGCCCATGGCCTTTTTAGTGGGGGCAAAATCGATAACTAAGCGATCTTTAATCAGCATCCATGAGCTATCAAGGAAAGCAAACTCTTGCACCACATTAGCAGCGTTGATAAAGTTGATGTTCGCATCCTTTGGCAGACTCATTTCAAGACGTTTGACACCCCAGGTGGTGTCGGCTATCCAGATGTTGCCAGTAAAGCTCAACTCTTGTGTACGTTTTGGTTTAAACGTGAGGTGGTAAATGTATTGGTTGCCTTCAAAAGCGCTGTCCTGCAGGTAGAATTTATAATAGAACAACGCATTTTCGCTAAGCGGGCTTGGCAGTTGTTTATTGAAGATAAGAATGTTATTGTCGTAAATGTTCACGTTTTGGTACATATCACCCAACACTTGTGACACAGTAGGATCTTCCATGCCTGTGATTTTGCTGGCTATTACCACTTCCTTTTTACGAATCGGGTTGTTGCGGAAATAAACATTGGAAAGGTTTTCAATTATAAAAAACGGGAGTGATGGTTTTTCACCACTGAAGGAGCTATCTACATTATCGAACACAAAACTAATGGGTTTGAGCACCTTCTTGTTTCGCATTTCTTTAGGGATGCGGGTGATGTCGAATTCAATCTTGTTATAGGTTTCGTATTCGTAGGCCGTTAGTTCGTTGCGGTTGTTTTCATTTTTCTTTTTAACCGCATTGCGCACGATGCGGTGTGCCGGATTTTCACCTGCTTCTACGACCACTTCCTCTAGAGCATTCCCTTCATTCGTCAGTGGAAAATTGATTTCCTGATCCGTAAGCGATTTATTAATGGCGCGTGCCATCCGTTTGTATCCCACATACACCGCAATGATAGAGTCGCCCAATTTTGGGGCATTAATCACATAATTTCCATCAAAATCCGTTTGCGCGCCGTAGGTTGTTCCCTTTATAAGCACCGCCACAAAGGGAAGCGCTTCCTTGGTTTCACTTTCAAAAATCTTACCCCGTATTTTATACTGCCCGAATGCTGGCACAACCAACAGGAGCAGGAGTAGTTTTAAAACAAAGGCGTTAATTCTCACAAACAGCTAATTTAACAAAACTAGGGTAGCTAAAGCACACAATCAAACAGTAAAATCGACCAATTAAGCGAAAAATTGTGCTAATATTGCATAACGGCATGAGAAAAATCTTCCTATTCATTCTTCTAACCCTTTGTGGTTTTTTTAAGGGGCAGGCACAAGATAAAGTCCTTGTACTCGAAGGCACCTATATGGGCAAAAACCTGTATGTTCAAAACACCAGCACTATTGGCTTTTGTGTGACCTCTGTAGAGGTCAATGGCAATGTAACCACCGACGAGACCAATTCTAGCGCCTTTGAGGTGGACTTTAAACCGTGGCAATTAAAGCAGGGTGACAAAGTAGAAGTTAGAATACACTACAAGCACGATTGTTTGCCAAATGTATTGAATCCCGAGGTGCTTAAAACCCGCAGTACCTATACGATTGTAAGCATAACCGCCACCGAAGACGGCACCGTAAAATGGAGCACTAACAATGAATTGGGAAAGCTCACCTTTCAGATAGAGCAATTGCGATGGAAGAAGTGGGTAAAAGTAGGTGAAGTAGAAGGAAAAGGCATTCCAAGCACCAACGAATACGTATTTAAAACAAAGCCACACAGTGGCATAAATGTGTACCGCGTTCAGCAGACCGATTACACAGGCAAACCCAATGCTTCACCGCCGGCAGAGTGCAATAGTCATTTACCCGCCATTATCTTCCAACTTGAAAAAGAAGTCATCCGGTTTTTTGTCCGCAACAAAACACTCGCCGCCGAGACCCTTTATGAAATTTACGACCAATACGGTCAGCTTTTAAAACAAGGCTACGGTTCATCCGTTGAGATAGGCGATTTACCCAAGGGCAATTACTACCTCAATTACGATAACAAAACAGAAGCGTTTAAGAAAACGTGACAAGAGTATAAGCGTTGACGCCAAACTGCGATGAATGGTGAATGGCGTTGAGATCAATTGTTAATGGTGAATTGTAAATGGTTAATGCATTGAAATCAATTGTTAATGGTGAATTGTAAATGGTTAATGCGTTGACAAAATATGCTCTTTAAATTGAAAATTGAGAGTTGAGAATTGAGAGAGAAAAATTGTTAATGGTGAATTGATAATGGTTAGTGCGTTACCGCTGAGATCAATTGTTAATGGTGAATTGTAAATGGTTAATGCATTGAAATCAATTGTTAATGGTGAATTGATAATGGTTAATGCATTGAAATCAATTGTTAATGGTGAATTGATAATGGTTAATGCGTTGACAAAATATGCTCTTTAAATTGAAAATTGAGAGTTGAGAATTGAGAATGCGTTTATCTAGGCTTTCGGCCTTTGCACCTCCGCGTTGTCACCCTGAAGCGAAAGTCACGAGCATTTTCATTCACCAATCACTTTCTGCTTGAAGGGTTG
>JACCDS011552887.1_pt1 | contig 43091 bp, 38 predicted proteins | sample 7446441 | NCBI WGS metagenome assembly JACCDS01 (sample SAMN15323445, study PRJNA562643) | freshwater metagenome | isolation source: river surface water | place: USA:Blue River Watershed | collected 2017-08-17 | reverse complement strand
TTGGCAAGGTCGCGCTCTACCAACTGAGCTATTTTCGCATTTTCAATTCTTATGAAAGAATCGCGATACTTGTTCTGTATTGCGGATGCAAATTTAATACATTAATTCAATTACACAAGCCTTTTCTGGAAAAAAATAGTCCTAGAATGGTAATCTTCTGATAACGTAAACTTTAAAATCAAAACTATTTTTTTGTCAGCATTCTTTTTATTTCATTCAGCTTCATCAAAGCTTCCATTGGGGTAATCGTATTAATATCTAAATTCAGGATTTCATCTTTAATTTCTTCTAAAAGCGGATCGTCTAAATTGAAAAAACTCATTTGCATTTCTTCTTTAGCGTCTTTGATTCCGTTGAGCGCTTCATTCGAATGATTCTTTTCTAATTTCTTCAACAGCTTTTGCGCTTTCAAAATCACAATCTGAGGCATTCCAGCCATTTTAGCAACATGAATACCAAAACTATGAGCGCTACCTCCTTTAACCAATTTTCTAACGAAAAGAACCGTGTCTTTCAATTCTTTGACAGCCACATTATAATTCTGAATCCTTGGCAATGATTCACTCATTTCATTCAATTCGTGATAATGTGTGGCAAATAACGTTTTTGGCTGCGTTGGATGTTCGTGCAAAAACTCGGCAATAGCCCAAGCTATCGAAATTCCATCATACGTACTTGTTCCTCTTCCAATTTCATCCAAAAGCACCAAACTTCGGTCTGAAATATTATTCAAAATAGAAGCCGTTTCGTTCATTTCGACCATAAAAGTGGATTCTCCCATCGAAATATTGTCACTTGCTCCTACTCTGGTAAAAATTTTATCTACAATTCCCATTCTTACGCTTTCTGCGGGTACAAAACTTCCCATTTGAGCCAAGAGTACTATTAAAGCCGTTTGACGTAAAATAGCTGATTTTCCAGACATATTGGGTCCAGTAATCATAATCAGCTGTTGAGTTGTTCTATCTAAGAACACATCATTTGAAATATAAGGAGTGCCAACAGGCAATTGCTTTTCTATAACGGGATGCCTACCTTCTTTGATTTCTAATTCGAAACTATCATCAATTTCAGGGCAAACGTATTTATTTTCAATAGCTAATTGGGTAAACGAACACAAACAATCCAATTGTGCTATCAAATTAGCATTCATCTGAACGGGTTTGATGTACGTAGCAATCCAATGCACTAGTTGCTCAAATAATTCAGATTCTATTTTATGTATTTTCTCTTCAGCACCTAAAATCTTAGTTTCGTATTCTTTTAACTCCTCGGTAATGTAACGCTCTGCATTCACCAAAGTTTGTTTACGGATCCATTCTTCAGGGACTTTATCTTTGTGCGTATTCCTTACTTCGATATAATATCCAAAAACATTATTAAACGAAATTTTCAATGATGAAATTCCCGTTCTTTCTGATTCCCTTCTTTCTATTCCTTCCAAAAACTCTTTTCCTGAAGTAGAAATCGCGCGTAATTCATCTAATTCGGCATTCACACCTGTAGCAATCGCATTTCCTTTGGCAATTGCAACAGGGGCTTCTTGATTTAAGGTAGTTTTAATTTTTTCGCGTAATAAATCACAGCTATGTAAACTGTCGCCAATCACTTTTACCGCCTCTTGTGGACTTTGTAAAGCCAAAGTTTTAATAGGCAGAATAGCATCTAAAGACTCTTTCAAATAGACTACTTCGCGTGGCGATACTTTTCCGGTCGCAATTTTCGAAATCAAACGTTCCAAATCGGAAATCTGCTTGATTTGATGTTGTATATTTTTTAAAATTTCTTGGTTTTCTTTCAAATAGGCCACCACCTGATGACGACTTTGTATTTTAGTAGCGTCTTTTAAGGGCAAAGCTAACCAACGCTTAAGCAAACGCCCTCCCATTGGAGACAACGTTCTATCAATAACATCTAAAAGTGTAACCGCATTAGGATTATAGCTATGATACAATTCTAGATTGCGAATAGTAAATCGGTCCATCCAAACATAAGCATCTTCAGCAATACGTTGAATAGAGGTAATATGCTGTACTTTATTGTGTTGCGTCTCGGATAAATAATACAAAATAGCTCCCGCAGCGATAACCCCTTCTTTCAATTCTTCAATTCCAAAACCTTTCAAGGAAACCGTCTGAAAATGCTTCGTTAAAGTTTCAAAGGCGTAATCTTCTTTGTACAACCAATCTTCCAAATAAAAGCTGTGATAATCTTCTCCAAAAGCAGCCTTAAAATCGTTTTTGCTATTCTTTGGAACCAAAACCTCACTCGGATTGAAATTCTGAAGCAGTTTATCAATGTATTCTGCATTACCTTGAGCGGTTAAAAACTCACCCGTTGACACATCTAAAAACGAGATTCCTATATTTTTATTGGCAAAATAAATCGATGCTAAAAAATTATTGACTTTGGCTTGTAAAACTTCATCATTCATTGAAACCCCAGGTGTAACCAATTCCGTTACGCCTCGTTTTACAATAGTCTTAGTCATTTTTGGATCTTCCAATTGATCACAAATAGCAACACGCAAACCTGCTTTAACTAGTTTAGGCAAATAGGTATTTAATGAATGGTGCGGAAAACCAGCCAAAGCGGTTTCTGTTTCAGATCCTGCACCTCTTTTAGTCAATACAATTCCTAAAATTTTAGAAGCTCTAATTGCGTCTTCTCCAAATGTTTCGTAAAAATCCCCTACACGAAACAACAAACAAGCATCAGGATATTTTGCCTTAATTTCGTTGTATTGTTTCATCAAAGGAGTTTCCTTTACTACTTTCTCTTTAGCTGCCAATTTGTTTTTTTTAATCGATTAAAATATGTGAGCGAATTTATAGATTTTATAGCGAATAAAGAACTGTTCTAAAATTTTATCTATTTTTAAGGGAAATTTAAGATTTAGTTTCTGTTTTTTTATATAGATTTGTGTTTCAAATTTTAATTTAAGTAAATCATGAAAAAAATAATTGTTTTAGCTTTATTAGTTTTAGGATCTGTAGCTTCTAACGCACAAGAAACTAAAAAAATCACTTCAAAAGCTGCTAAAGTAGAAGGCGCTGGGATGGTATTTGTAACAGAAACTATCGATTACGGAACAATTGCGCACAATGCTGACGGAAAACGTGAATTTGTTTTTACTAATAATGGGAATGCGCCATTAATCATCACTAACACACAAGGATCTTGTGGATGTACAGTGCCTACCACTCCAAAAGAGCCAATCGCTCCAGGTGCTAAAGGAATTATTGGTGTAAAATATGCTACTGACAGAGTAGGTCCTTTTACAAAAACCGTTACTGTTAGTTCAAATGCAGCAGGACAACCAACAAAAGTGTTGACTATCAAAGGAACTGTATTGGCTGATGCTCCTGCAAAAAGCTAATTATATTTGCAAATATATCATAAAAGCTTCCTAATAGTTACGGAAGCTTTTTTTTTACCTATTTACTTCAAACTAAAAAATGAGAAAACTCGAAAATAGCGAACTCGATAGAAAATCAATCGAAGATTTCAAACAATCTGAAAAAACACCTTTGATTTTGATTTTGGATGATATTCGTAGTTTACACAACATTGGATCTGTATTTAGAACGGCAGATGCGTTTTTAATTGAAAAAATTTACTTGTGTGGGATTACTGCCACTCCTCCTAATAAAGAAATTCACAAAACAGCCCTAGGCGCTACTGAAACTGTAACTTGGGAACACGCAGAAAATGTTCTAGACGTTATCAAAAAACTAAAAACCGAAAACATTCAAACTTTTGCCATCGAACAAGTGGAGAGTGCTATTTTTCTTCAAGATTTTGAAGTAGAAAATAATCAAAAATATGCACTAGTTTTTGGCAATGAAGTTTTTGGTGTAGCCCAAGAAGCCGTAGCGCTTTGTGATGGCGCTATTGAGATACCGCAATTAGGCACTAAACACTCTCTCAATATTTCTGTGAGTGCTGGTATCGTAGTTTGGGATTTGTTTAAAAAATTACATTTTGCAAAATAAATTCGGCTATTCAGCTGAAAAAACTATATTTATAGCATGAAGAAAAGAAATACCACTTACTTCTTAATGCTTATCCTTTTATTTGGAACCCAATTGGGATATTCAAAGAACATCCCAATTGAACCACCTACAAAAAAACCAACCACTATAGTAGCTCCCACGATTACAGCAACAGGGAATGCATTTTACTGTACATCTTCAGAAACTAAAATTGTTACTACTGTAATTATTACCCATGATCCATTAGAATTAACTACTGACGCTATCTCAATTCAAATTGCTTCTGGATATGTTTTTGGAGAAGATCAATTAGCATTATCAAATACTTTATTACATCCAACAATAACATCTTCTTGGAATGCAATAGAAGGAAAATTAATACTTTCTAGTCCTGTGTCTGGAACACCCGTAAACTATTCTGAGTTTGAAGCTGCTATCAAGGATGTGGTATATTCAAATTCTAATTCAAATCCTACTGGAACCAGAAATTTCTCTATCACATTAGGAAATAGGAAGGCCAATTATTTACCTAGTAACGGTCACTATTACGAATATTTTTCTAGTCCTGGTATTACTTGGCGGGATGCAAAAGCTGCCGCTTCAACTAAAAATCTGTACGGTTTACAGGGATATTTAGCGACTTTAACTGCTACTGACGAGGCACAATTAGCAGGAAAACAAGCTCCCGGAACTGGATGGATTGGAGGGACAGATGAAGCAGTTGAAGGGGTATGGAGATGGGTTACTGGACCCGAAGGACTTGCTAACGGAGGAACAGGTATTGTTTTTTGGAATGGCACCGCAAATGGTTCTACTTCTAACTTTGCTTTTTGGAACTATAATGAACCTAATGATGCTGGAGGAAATGAAGATTTTGCTCATATTACAAATCCTAATTTACCTGGATCCAAAATAGGCTCTTGGAATGACTTACCAAATGCAGGAGGTAGCGGTCTGTATGCTCCTCAAGGTTATATTGTAGAATATGGCGGAATGCCCGGAGACCCCTCCTTGCAATTTTCCACAAGTACTACACTAACAATGAGTGGAAAAATAACCACAACTAATCCTAGTTCAAATTGCGGAGCAGGGTCTGTCACTCTAGGTGCTACAGCTTCATACGGCGCAATCGAATGGTATACTACTGCTACAGGAGGCAACCCATTCGCAACGGGTAACAGCTTTACTACACCCAATCTGACTACAACTACCAATTATTATGTGAGTACAGGCTGCCCAACTAATAGAACCTTAGTTACAGCAACTATAAACCCGTTACCTGTAGTTCAAAATACAGCAATTACGCAATGTGATACTGATTTAATTTCTGATGGTAAAACTGTTTTTAATTTAACCGTGAACAATGATTTAATTTCGTCAAATTATGCAAACGAATCTTTTGCCTATTATACTACATTGGCTGGTGCAATTAATAACAATTCAGTAGCTGATGTAATTCCAAATCAATTTGCGTTTGAAAACACCACACCTACCTCAATGCCTATTGGGGTAAGAGTTTTTAATTCGGTTACGGGATGTAGTGCTGTTGCCCAAATAACATTAATTGTACCTACTACTAATTTTCATCCATCTTCAAACTTCGAATTTACAATTTGTGATGATTTTTTAGATACTAATGGCAATAGCACCGCCAATAACAACAATAGAGACGGTATTGCCACATTTGATTTTTCTTCCACTAGAGGGGTAATTTTGGCGCAATTACCAACAAATCAAACCTATACTATTAATTATTATAAAAACCAAACGGATGCATTATCGCAACTCAATCCCATTGCAGATAGTGCTAACTATAGAAATATTGGATATCCTAATACACAAGATATCTGGGTCCGTATAGAAACTAATATAGCAAATTCTTGTGTTGGCATTGGCCCTTACATCCGTCTAAATGTTGAAGCACTTCCTATTGCAAATCATGTAATTATACCAAGAACATGCGACACTAATCACAATGGAATCGTAGCGTTTAACACCACAATACTAGAATCAACTCTTTTAAACGGGCAATCTAATGTTAGTGTGCGTTATGTAGATCAAAATAATAACCCCTTAAAAGACGCTAATGGAATATTAATTTCAAGCCCTTTCCCGGCCACTTTTTCTAGTACCACACAAACCATAAAAGCAATTGTTACCAATACTTCTCCGCAACATTGTTTTGACGAAACTAGTATTTCATTTTATGTAGATGCCATCCCAACCGCAACTGCAATTTCTACCAATCTAACCACTGTATGTGATGATGAAGTTGACCCCGCTAATCAAGATGGTAAATACGCCTTTGACACATCAACATTTGAGACGACAATTCTTGCCGGACAAACTGGAATGACTGTTAAATACTACGATCAAAATAATATTCTTTTACCAAGTCCACTACCCAATCCATATATATCTGCAACACAAAATGTAACTGTAGTAGTAGAAAACCCAATTAATGCCAATTGTTCAGCAACTACAACAATCCCTTTTATTATTCATCGAATTCCAAATATTGAGTTGAACTCAACCCAGTTAATTTGTTCCAATATTCCTACATTTTTTGCAACATTAGACGCTGGTTTTCTTGACAACTCTTCAACGGCTAATTTCAATTACAACTGGAAGAAAGACGGAGCTATTCTAAATATAACAACTCCGACTTTAGGTGTCAATTCGGAAGGGAACTATACTGTGGAAGTAGTCAATCAAACTGGGTGCAGTAGAACTCGTTCCATACAAGTTACTGCTTCCAATATTGCTACTATTACTTCAATAGATATTGTAGATTTAGTGGATAGTAATACCGCTACAATCAATACCACAGGACCCGGTGATTATGAATATAGCATGGACTATTTAAACGGACTTTGGCAAGATTCTAATTTCTTTTCTAATGTTCCAGGAGGAATTCACGAAATTTTTGTCAATGATAAAAATGGATGTGGTGTGGTTTCAAAAGAAATTACCGTTTTAAGTATTCCGAAATTTTTCACCCCAAATAATGATAGTTATAACGACTTTTGGACTGTAAAAGGGATGATTTCCTATCCTAATGCTGAACTGCGAATTTTTGATAGGTACGGAAAATTACTAAAGGAATTAAGACCCACAAGTTTAGGTTGGGACGGTACTTTTAACGGACAAGAACTACCCGCTTCCGACTATTGGTATGTCTTTAAAATGGATGCCACTGCTCCCGAAAAAAGAGGACATTTTAGTTTGAAAAGATAAGTTATTACGAATTTATCTTATTTTGGATTTCACCTAAAATATACAAATAATCTTCATGATTTTTTACAAAATCGCGATCAGAAACATCAATAATTAAAATATTCAAATCCGTTTGTGATTTGATATAATCCAAGTAACCCGTATTGATTTTGTCTAAATATTCGGCTGGGATTTCTTGTTCGTAACTTCTGCCACGTTTTTTAATATTGTGCAACAAACGCTCTGAATTTTGGTACAAATACACATACAAATCAGGCTTAGGCATTTCCTTGTAAATAATATGAAACAGATTGCTATACAAGCGGTATTCATCATCTGCCAAAGTAATTTTAGCAAAAATCAAAGATTTGAAAATATGATAATCGGCAACAATAAAGTCTTTAAACAAATCAAATTGAGACAAATCATCCGACAATTGTTTGTACCTATCGGCTAAAAATGACATTTCTAAAGGGAAAGCATACCGATTTTGATCTTTATAAAATTTAGGTAAAAATGGGTTGTCAGCAAAGCGCTCCAAAACAGATTTGGCATTAAAATCTTCGGCTATTTTAGTAGCCAAAGTAGTTTTTCCCGCCCCAATATTGCCTTCGAAAGCCACATAATTAAACTGTTCCAAAGCAATTTTACGCAACGGACTTTCTAAATTTTGAATGGTCTGACAATCACTTTCATCCTGACACGATTCGAGTAATTCCAGAACCGATTGGTTTAAAACAGGATGAATCCATTCCAAATTCAAATCCATCATTGGTTTTAAAACAAAAATCCGTTCTTGCATCATTGGATGAGGAATCTCCAATTGATCTGAGCTTATGATTTCAGTATCAAAAGTAATCACATCAATATCAATAATGCGCGATTGATACCCCAAGCCTTCGCTTCTTACACGACCCATCTGCTTTTCAATTCGCAATGCTTTTTCTAAAATAACAGCAGCCGAATCAAAAGTATGTATCAAAATAGCAGCATTATAAAAAGCATCACTATCAAATCCCCAAGAAGGGGTCTCATACACTTTAGAAACTTTGACAACCGTAGCCACCTCTTCATGAATCAATTGCAAACATCTTTCGATATTTTCCAAACGATTCCCTTGATTAGTTCCTATAGATAAAACGACCTGATGCTGTGATTTCATATTAGCTGCAAATTAACTAAAAGAATGTTATATTTGTGTGAGGTGTTAATAACTAAATTTCAATTCAAATGAAATACGATGTAACATTTTAACACCACAAACTACTTATTTAGAAAAATAGATTATTATGAAGTTTTTAGGAAATGTTTTGGCGACCATCGTGGGTATTTTTGTTTTCACTATGTTATTCTTTTTTGGAATAATTATCATCGGAGCTATTTTTGGTGGCGAAGAAGAAAGTATTGATGTGAAAGAAAATTCAGTTATCGAATTGAATCTAGAAGAAATTCAAAACGATTACGCAGGTAAATATTCCGACCCATGGGTAACGGCTTTTTCAGATAAAAAACACATCGGCTTGACAGATGTCATCAGTGCGATTGAAGCCGCTAAAACTGACACCAACATCAAAGGAATTTCAATTTTAAACAATCATTCTTCTCTTGGAATGGCACAAAGCAAAGCAGTTAGAGATGCCTTAGAAGACTTCAAAAAATCAGGAAAGTTTGTTATGGCGTATGCCAATATCTATTCGCAAAAAGAATATTACTTAAATTCGGTTGCCAATACCATTTATCTGAACCCTGTTGGGGATTTAGATTTCAAAGGATTGTCTTCAGACTTGCTTTTCTTCAAAGATTTTCAGGACAAAACAGGCATTAAAATGGAAGTCATTCGTCACGGAAAATACAAAAGTGCCGTAGAACCTTTCCTTGAAAATAAAATGAGTGATGCCAATAGAGAACAAATAACAGCTTTACTCAATTCTATTTGGAATTCTGTTGTAACTGACATTGCCAAAAGTAGAAATGTATCTGTTCAAAAATTGAATGAAATTGCCAACGGTCTTTTGGCACGAACTCCAGAAATGGCTAAATCGCAAAAATTAGTAGATATAGTGGCTTATGAAGATGTGTACCACAATGCCATCAAAAAAATGCTAAAAGTCGATATTAAAGACGATTATGAAAGCGTTTCTATTGCAGATTATGCAAGAAAATTCACTACCACATCGATTCCAACTGATGCTAAAGACGAAATTGCTATAATATATGCACAAGGCGAAATTCAAAGCGGAGAAGGCGATGTCAATATCATCGGAGAAGGTGCAATGCGCCGTTCTATCAACGAAGCTAGAAATAACGATGATGTGAAAGCAATTGTACTTCGCATCGACAGTCCAGGGGGAAATGCCTTAACATCTGATTTAATTTGGAGAGAAATTGAACTGACTAAAAAAGTAAAACCTGTTGTAGTTTCTATGGGAAATTATGCCGCTTCAGGAGGATACTATATTGCGTGTAACGCAAGTAAAATCTTTGCAGAAAACAATACCATTACCGGCTCTATAGGTGTTTTTGGTATACTGCCTAATTTTAGTGGATTGACTACTAAAATGGGTATTCACTCTGAACAAGTAAAAACACACGAAAATGCAGGTAACTACAATCCGTTTGCGCCAATTGATGAAAAATTCAAAGCCGTTACAACGGAGGGTGTAGAGCAAATTTACAAGACGTTTGTGGCTCATGTAGCTCAAGGACGAAAAATGACTTTTACTCAAGTCGATGCTATTGCTCAAGGAAGAGTTTGGACAGGATCAGATGCTATAAAAATTGGATTGGTAGACAAAATTGGAGGCTTAGACGACGCCATTAAAGAAGCGGCACGCTTGGCGAAAATCACAACCTATAACACTCAAAACTATCCAGAATACAAGAAAAATTTTGATGAATTCTTAGAAAATTTGCCTTTTGCAAAAAGCAAAGAACGCCTAATCAAAGAGGAAATTGGAGAAGAAAACTATAGAGTAATGGAACAAATCAAACGTATACAAAGTTACAAAGGAATTCAGGCTAGAATGCCATTTGAGATTACTATTCAATAATTAATTACGAGAGTGTTTAGAAGGAAGTATTTTGTCATTCCGAATTTATTTCGGAATCTATACAATATTCAATTATAATAGAACCTGACCCGAGCGTTAGCGAATAGACGAAGTAAACAAGTTCAGTTTGACAAAAATAAAACTTTTATGATGTTCAACTATTTTTACACCTCTAGTTTCACAATATATCCTTCTGAACCTCGAATATTAAAAACTATCCCTCCTTCAAAAAGCAGGTATTGCCCTTTGATTCCTATAAGTTTCCCTTGAAAATTAGGGGTTTTGTCTAGGCTCAAACTAGATACCTTAGTTGGATAGTCTAGAACCGGATAATGCATTTGGTATAAATCAATTTTCTGATTGTAAAAATACTCCTGAACCTCAGTTGGAATTAAATGTTCTACTTTCAATCGCTCTGCAATCAAATCAACCGATTCGAAAGTATTGGTCAACATTTTTCGCCAATTCGTTTTATCAGCATAATGATTTTTCAAAGCGACCTCTGTAATCCCCGCCAAATAACGATTGGGTACCTCAACAATCGAAATTGCCTGACTCGCACCTTGATCAATCCATCGGGTTGGCATTTGTGTTTTTCGGGTAACCCCAACTTTTACTTCGCTTGACAAAGCCAAATACACAATATGCGGTTGTAATTGCACTTTTTCTTCGTAGGCCAAATCACGATCTGCTACCCCTAAATGAGCTGTACTCAACTCGGGTTTCATAATCCAATCCCCAACAGCAGGACTCGAATAAAAACAATCGTAACAAAAACCTTGTCGAAAAATTTTTTTCTTCTTCCCACAATTCAAACATTGAAAACCTACAAATTTGATTTCCATTGGTTTACCCAATAATTGATTTACATTCAAAAAGCTGTCTTCAAAAACAAGATAATACTGAATTGGATCTCCAAATTCAGTTTGCATTTTGGTTAATACCCCTTCGTATGTCATTAGATTTGTAATTTCAGATTAACGATTTATGAATTCAGATTTGAAGTGTGATTTTTGTATTTACAACTCTCATCTCAATCGGATTTTTATGAGAATCTATTTTTTATGAAAAAAAACACTATTTTTGATACTGATGCAAAGTTAGTATTTGTTATTCTATAACCAAATCTAAAATCTAGAATCAGCATTCTAAAATCATAAATCACTATGCCCATACCCATTATTAATTCCATTGCTTCTTGGGTTTTAAAGCAACGGATTCATCAAATCGAATTGTTCTTAAAGTACCCCAATGAGGTGCAAGAAGAGTTATTGATGAATTTGATTCGGAGAGCGGAAAATACGGTAGTGGGTACCCAATACGATTTTAGTTCCATTACCTCCTACACCACGTTTTCAGAAAGAGTTCCAGTTTCTAGTTACGAAGATTTACAACCTTTAATTGAACGTACCCGTCAAGGAGAGCAGAACGTTTTTTGGGACACTCCTATCAAATGGTTTGCCAAATCCAGCGGGACTACCAATGCCAAAAGTAAATTCATACCTGTGAGTAATGATGCTTTAGAAGACTGTCATTACAAAGGAAGTAAGGATTTGTTGTGTTTGTATTTGAACAACAACGAAGCATCTGAAATGTTCTTGGGCAAAAGTCTTCGTTTGGGAGGAAGTTCCCAAATCTATGAAGACAAGGATACTTTTTTTGGCGATTTATCAGCCATCTTGATTGAAAATATGCCTATTTGGGCAGAATTCAGCAGTACGCCAAGTAGTAAAATTTCATTGATGAGCGAATGGGAAACCAAGTTAACCGCCATAATCAACGAAACCAAAAATGAAAACGTAACCAGTTTTGCCGGTGTTCCTTCTTGGTTATTAGTGTTAATGAATCGATTATTAGAAGAAACGGGGAAAGGAAATTTATTAGAAATTTGGCCTAATTTAGAAGTATATTTTCATGGTGGAGTCAGTTTTGAACCCTACCGAGAACAATACCAAAAATTGCTCCCAAAATCGGATTTTAAATACTACGAAATATACAATGCCTCTGAAGGATTTTTTGCCATCCAAGACCTAAATAATTCTAGCGATTTGTTACTAATGCTCGATTATGGTATTTTTTATGAGTTCATTCCTATGGATACTTTTGGCACCCCTGAACAAAAAACAATTCGACTAGCTGATGTAGAATTATTTAAAAACTATGCGGTTGTTATCACTACCAATTCAGGTCTATGGCGTTATTTAATCGGCGATACCATTCGTTTTACCTCATTGAATCCGTATCGAATTCGCGTTTCGGGTAGAACTAAACATCATATCAACGTTTTTGGTGAAGAACTAATGGTTGAAAATACCGATCAGGCTATCGCCAAAGCCTGCCAACTCACCCAAACAGAAATCGTTGATTACACGGTTGCTCCTGTTTTTATGGACGGAAAAGAAAAAGGCGCTCACGAGTGGATGATTGAGTTTAAGAAAAATCCAACCAATCTAGTTCAATTTCAAAAAATATTAGACGACACGCTACAAAGCCTCAACTCTGATTATGAAGCGAAACGCTATAATAATATGACCTTAAATCCTTTGATCATTAATGTAGCACGAAAAGATTTATTTTATGATTGGCTAAAAGAACGAAATAAATTAGGCGGCCAACACAAAATACCGAGATTGTCCAACCAAAGAGACTATTTAGAGCAATTAAAATCATTATAATTAAAATAATTTTATAACTTTATCCCTGTAAAACAAGTAGTTACTGATAATTTAAAATACAAACCTTTAAATCCTTTTTACCCCCAAAGAAAAAACAATAACTTAACGATCCCATTTCTATGAAAAAAATCACCCCACTTTTTTTTGTAATTACAACCTTATTGGGTTGTGCAAGCGAAAACGCTCCTACAAAAACAGCCCCACAAGTTTCTACCTCAACTATTTCAAACATTACTTTAAACAGCGCTACTAGCGGAGGTACCGTTAGCAATGACGGAGGTGCCGACATCACATCTAAAGGAGTAGTATGGAATACTGCCACTTCTCCCACCACCAATTTAAATACCAAAACAATTGAAGGAGCTGGCTCTGGAAGTTTTTCAAGTTCCATAAACAATTTAACCCCTTCAACCACCTATTATTTAAGAGCTTATGCCTCTAATAGTGCCGGTACTGGATATGGAAATGAAATTTCTTTTGCGACCAATGCTATTCTACTACCAACACTTTCTACTATTTCCATTAGTGATATAACAATAAGCTCTGCTATTTCAGGTGGAACTATTACAAATGATGGAGGAGGCTCCATCACAGCAAGAGGAGTTGTTTGGAGTACTACCCAAAATCCAACAATTGCATTAGCTACAAAAACAACTAACGGAGCTGGAATTGGAAATTTTACAAGTACAATAGAAAACTTAAATCCTACTACCACTTATTACGTAAAAGCTTACGCTACAAATAGCGCTGGAACTGCTTATGGAAATGAAATATCATTCACTTCTCTTACGGATATCAAGTCCGCAATTGGAATCGTTTTTGATGCCGATTTTAATATCTATCAAACGGTCAATATTAATGGTCAAATTTGGATGACAGAGAATTTAAAAACAACCAAATATTGCAATGGAGATGCTATTCCTAATGTAAATTTCAACCAATGGGATAATCTTACTTCAGGAGCTTGGACATACTATGATAATAATTCGGACAACAATGACACCTACGGAAAATTATACAATTGGCATGTAGCCTCAAGTGATAAAAATCCATGCCCGTGTGATTGGAGGGTGGCTACTCGAGACGACTGGACTACACTATCTAATTTTTTAGGAATTCAAACCGCTGGAAATGAAATAAAAAGTGCTGGGAATATTGAAATTGGCACCGGTCTATGGCATAACTCTATAAATCCAGGGACTAATTCTGTTGGGTTTAATGCCAATCCTGCTGGATGGGGAGACGTAACTAACTCTAATTTTGCTTTCAAAAATTACAAAACTGCCTTTTGGTGTTCTAATCCTGTTTCTGGAAATTTAGGAGAAATAATGCAACTCGATTACAATTATGCTGATTTCTATTTCAATTTAAAAGATAAAAAATCAGCTATGTCAATTAGATGCATTAAGAATTAAAAACAACTTGTCTTTGGTTTATTAAATCAAAAGCCCGACAAATTTCTTTGTCGGGCTTTCGTAATTTACAACAATAGTGGAATCTACTCTTCCATCATATCAATATGACGATCGTGGTAGCCTAACAAGTATAAAACGCCATCCAAACCTAAACTAGAAATAGACGTAGCGGCATTTTCTTTTACTGTAGGTTTGGCGTGGAAAGCAATTCCTAAGCCCGCTAAGTTCAACATCGGCAAATCGTTTGCTCCGTCACCCACCGCAATCGTTTGGTTAATGTGAATGCCTTCTTTTTCGGCAATGGCTTGCAGGTATTCGGCTTTCTTTTGACCATCCACAATTTCGCCAATATAGTTACCCGTTAATTTCCCGTCTTTGATTTCCAATTGGTTGGCATGAACATAATCAATGCCCAACTCTTTTTGCAAATATTCTCCAAAATAAGTAAACCCTCCAGATAAAATAGCGGTTTTGTAACCGTAGTATTTCAAAGCTCTCATCAAACGATGCGCTCCTTTGGTTATCGGTAAATTGATAGCCACATTATGTAATACTTCTTCGCTCAAGCCTTCTAACAAAGCCATACGTTTTTTGAAACTTTCTTTAAAGTCAATTTCGCCATTCATCGCTGATTCGGTTATCGCTCGTACTTGTTCCCCTACTCCAGCTAAATCAGCCAATTCATCAATTACCTCTGTTTGAATTAAGGTCGAATCCATATCAAAACACACCAAACGGCGGTTTCTTCTGTACATATTATCTTCTTGGAACGAAATATCAACATCTAAGGTTCTCGAAATTTCCATAAAACTAGCCGTCATTGACGTTTTATCTTCGATAGTTCCCGTTACAGATAATTGCACACAAGAACGTGGATATTCTTCTTGTTCCACTACCGAAGTTCGACCTGTCAATCGGATAATCGAATCGATATTCAAATGTTGGTCTGACATGATTTTAGTTACCGCAGCGAGTTGAGTTGCAGTTAACACTTCTCCTAAAATATTGATAATGTAGCGTTGTTTACTTTGTGCTTTTACCCAATTTTCATAATCGGGAATAGAAATCGGAATAAACTTCACTTTAATTCCCAATTCATATCCTTTAAATAGTAAATCTTTTAGCACAGGTCCCGAAGAAGACCCTGCTTTAATTTGGAATAAAATCCCTAACGAAAGCGTATCGTGAATATCGGCTTGACCAATATCTAAAATAACGGCATCATAATTAGCTAATATAGACGTTAAACCTGCTGTTACCCCCGGTTTATCTTGACCCGAAACTTTAAGTAATATGATTTCTTTATCTTCTGTTGTCATTTGGTTGTATGTTATTAGAGTAGACAAAAATCGGTATTCTATCTTTTCTAAAAAATTATATTATGTTTTTTTAAGAACAAACTTCCTTTTTAAATTAAAAAACCTGTCCAAAAGAACAGGTTGTATACTACTTTTTATGAAGCAATTTCTAAACGCTTTAATAAATTTTTATTCAAGGTTTCTTGAGCATACTCTAGATCAATCGCTAATTTTTTATCCTCAGAACTAGGCAATTCATACATAGCATCGGTCAATATCGCCTCGCATAACGAACGCAATCCACGAGCGCCTAATTTGTATTCCAAAGCCTTTTCCACAATAAAATCTAAAGCATCATCTGTAATGGTAAATTCGACCTCATCCATCAAAAACAATTTAACATATTGCTTAATCAAGGCGTTTTTCGGTTGGGTCAAAATGGCACGTAACGTAGCTTTATCCAAAGGATCCATGTGCGTTAATACTGGTAAACGACCAATAATCTCTGGAATCAAACCGAAATCTTTAATGTCTTTTGGAATGATGTATTGCAACAAGTTGTCTTTGTCAATATTGTCCACATTTTTAGAAGTACTATACCCAACTGCCTGACGATTCAAACGTTTCGAAATAATGCGTTCTACGCCATCAAATGCACCTCCTGCAATGAACAGTATGTTTTGGGTATTCACCTCAACAAATTTTTGATCGGGGTGTTTACGTCCTCCTTTAGGTGGCACGTTAACAACCGTTCCTTCTAATAATTTCAATAATGCTTGTTGTACCCCTTCTCCCGAAACATCACGAGTTATGGATGGATTATCACTTTTTCGCGCAATTTTATCAATCTCGTCAATGAATACAATTCCTCTTTCGGCTTTCGCTACATCATAATCAGCTGCTTGAAGCAAACGCGTTAAGATACTTTCTACATCTTCTCCCACATAACCCGCTTCAGTAAGTACTGTTGCATCTACAATGGCTAAAGGAACATCTAACATTTTGGCAATCGTTTTGGCAACCAAAGTTTTTCCTGTTCCTGTTTGACCCACCATAATGATGTTACTTTTTTCAATCTCTACCTCATCGTCTAATTGCTGTTGCATCAAACGCTTGTAGTGATTGTATACCGCCACCGACATGACTTTTTTGGTTTGGTCTTGACCAATAACGTATTGATCTAAAAAAGCCCTGATTTCTTTTGGTTTTTTAAGAATTAAATCCCCAATCAATTTCGAATTACCACTTGAATTCAATTCTTCTAAAACAATTCCGTGGGCTTGTTCGATACATTTATCGCAAATATGGGCATCAATACCTGCAATCAATAAATTGGTTTCCGGTTTTTTTCTACCACAAAAAGAACATTCTAATACTTGTTTTGCCATCTATTTTTTGAGCCCCTCCACAACCCTCCACAAAAGGGAGGGAGAGAGAAACTATATTTTTTTTAAGTTAGTTATTTTATTCCCCCTTTGGGGGTTAGGGAGCTATCTTACTAAAACTTCATCAATCATTCCGTAGGCTTTTGCTTCTTCAGCAATCATCCAATAGTCACGTTCGCTATCTGCATGTACTTTGTCGAAAGTTTGACCAGAATGGTGCGAAATGATTTTATACAATTCATCTTTCAACTTCAACATTTCGCGTAAGTTGATTTCCATATCTGTTGCTACACCTTGGGCGCCTCCTGAAGGTTGGTGGATCATTACTCTTGAGTGTGGCAAAGCCGAACGCTTTCCGGCAGCACCTGCGCATAACAACACTGCTCCCATCGAAGCTGCCATCCCTGTACAAATAGTAGCTACGTCAGGTTTTATGTATTGCATTGTATCATAAATACCCAATCCAGCATACACGCTACCGCCTGGAGAATTCAAATAAATTTGAATATCTTTTGAAGCATCAGCACTTTCTAAGAACAACAATTGTGCTTGTACAATGTTAGCAATTTGGTCGTCAATTCCAGTTCCTAAGAAGATAATTCTATCCATCATCAATCGTGAAAATACATCCAATTGAGAAATATTCAATTGACGTTCTTCGATGATGTAAGGTGTCATATTTTTCGGTGTCATTGCTCCTACGATTTTATCGTAATACATGACGTTCACCCCTTGGTGCTTTGTAGCAAATTTTCTAAATTCTTTACCGTAGTTCATTTTTTTAGTTTAAAAGTTTAAAGTTTAAAAGTTTAAAGTTGCTCAACAAGAACTTTAACTTAAAAAAACAAAGAGCGTCAGAAGAAAATTCTTTTGACGCTCAAATATACTTAATTTTTTAGAAATTATTCTCCGTAAGAAGCAGCAATAAATTCTTCGTAAGTAACTTCTTTTGTAGTTGGATTTGCTTTTTCTTTGAATACTTCCAATAATTTAGCTGCAACTACTTGATCCGATAAACGTTTTACCTCTTCTTGGTTCGATAAAACTCGAGCCACAATTCCTTGAACTTCTTCGTCAGAAGGATTTGTTTGTCCGAATTGTGCCATTTGTTGTCTGATCGCATTGGATGTAAATGATTTCAAGTCTTCAAAAGTGATTTGGATATTACTTTGTGCCAAAGCTCTTCCTTCAATCAATTGGAAACGCAATCCTTTCTCAGAACGAGCATATTCTACTTCTGCTTCTTCAGCGGATAATTTTTTCTCACCCACAGTTTGCAACCATTTTTTCAAAAATTCAGCTGGCAAATCAAATTTGGTGTTTTCAATTAAAAACTCCGTTACATCGCCTAATAATTTTTGGTCTGCTTGTTGCGCAAATTGGCTTTCAGCATCTTCTTTAATTTTTGCTTTCAATTCGTCTAAAGTAGCTACGCTACCTTCTCCGAATAATTTATCGAACAATTCTTGGTTCAATTCAGCTAATTCAGTTGAGTTGATCGATTCAATAGTAAAGTCTACGTCAACCGCTAAAGAGTGAACGTCATCATGTCCAACTTTAAGGTAGTCCATTAATTGGTGATCGTCTTCAAATAAACCTTTAGTATTTACAGTTACTACGTCACCTACTTGTTTTCCGATGAATTTTTTAGCTGTTTTTTTGTCTTTAAAAACGTCTAAAGCCAAAACTGTTTTATTGTTGATTCCTTTTTCTTCATTAGAGAAAGTTCCTGTTACATCACAACCTTCAGCTACCACTTCTTGAGGAATCGCTTTTCCAAATTGTTTTTGGATACGCGCTACTTGACCGTCAATTAATTTATCATCCGCTTTAACTACGTATTTGATGATAGAATTTTTTGCTTCTAAGTCCAATTCAAAATTAGGCACTAAACCAATTTCATATTCGAATACCAATTCCTCAGCATCCCAATCCAATTCTTCATTTTCTTTAGCCAATGGAGTTCCTAAAAGATTCAAACGTTCTGATTGAATAAAACGCTCTAATGCCAAATCAACTACTTTCTTAACTTCCTCTTTCTTGATTGCTTTTCCGTATTGTTTTTCAACAAGATCTTTAGGTACTTGTCCTTTTCTGAATCCTTTTACGGTAGCCAAAGGCATTTTTTCATTGATTCTTTTTGCTACTTGTCCTTTGTAGTCCATGTGAACCACAGTCATGACAATCGTTTCATTTACAGCATCTATAGCTACTCTTTTGATATCCATCTTGTTCTTTAATTTACATAATAAAATTGGGTTGCAAAATTATAAAATTTTTGCAACCCAAACAAGTTTTTAATTCAATCTAAAAATAGCCCCAACAACGGCTGTAAAAAAGCCTATTTATTTAGAACCACCCGTAATTTTGTACATGACGGATTGAGAAATAGACAATATCACACTAAACAAAGTAGCAGTCCAAAACGAATCTACATGAAAGCCACCCACAATCTTAGTACATACCAAGATTAATATCCCATTAATTACGATTAAAAATAAACCTAAAGTAAAAATGGTAAACGGCAGTGTAAAAAACACTAAAACAGGTTTAATAAACGCATTCAACAACCCTAAAACTACCGCTACAATTAATGCCGTAACCACACCATCTACACGAACACCTTTCATAAAATAAGACAAAACCAATACTAAAAGGGCGGTAACCAAAACTCTGATTAATAATTTCATAACTATATTAATTTAAATAAGACAAACTCAATTGATAAAATAAAGCAGGATTCTCGGCATGTAACCAATGTCCTGCATTGGGAATAGTTTCAATACTAGCCTTTGGAAATTGTTCTTTTATTGCTGGCATATCTCCATCCAAAATATAATCAGAATTACCCCCACGAATAAAAAGTGTTGGTTTTTCAAAACACAACTCTGCGGGTAGAGCAACTCCAATTTCAGTGATTTTTGTATTAAAAACTGCTAGATTAAATCGGAACGCCAATTGACCTGGCTCTTGCCAATATAAATTTTTCAATAAAAATTGACGCGTTCCAAAATCAGAAATGTAGTGTGAAAGAATTTCTTCCACCTCGTTTCTACTGGGTTTCAAAGTAAAATCAACCGCGTTCAATCCTGCTAGAATATCTTGATGATGTGGCGCATAATATTTAGGACCAATATCGGCCACAATTAATTTATCGACCAATTCCGGATAACGCGCCGCAAGAAGCATGGCTGTTTTTCCTCCCATAGAATGACCAATCACGTTAATTTTTTCCAAATGGTGTTCTTGGCAATACTGCACAATGTCTTGCACCATTAGTTCGTAACTGAATTCTTCCGACTGAAAACTGCGGCCATGATTACGCAAATCCAAAATATGGACTTCAAAACCTTCGGAAACAAATTGGACTCCTAATGTTTTCCAATTGTCAGACATGCCTAAAAATCCGTGAAGAATTAAAAGTGGCTTGCCTGAACCTTCTATTTTTGAATATAACATTTTTGATATTTTAATAATTATTCCACAAAGATTCACAAAGCAATCTCAAAGTCACACAAAGAATTCTAAAACTAAAACTTTGAGTTTCTCTTTAAAATCTTAGCGGATCTTTGTGTTACAAATCTATGTCATTAAGATTATTTCAGTTTGTTCAAATACATATTAACCACATTGTCCAAGCCTAAATACAACGCTTCGGAAATCAATGCGTGACCTATAGAAACTTCTAATAAACCAGGGATATTTTGTTTGAAAAACTGAATGTTGTCCAAACTCAAATCATGACCTGCGTTGATTCCTAAATCCAATTCGTTAGCTAAAACAGCCGCCGTTACATACGGTTCAATGCCTTTTTCGTTTCCTAAATCGTATTGATGTGCAAAAGCTTCGGTGTACAGTTCGATGCGGTCGGTTCCCGTTTTTTTAGCCCCTTCAATCATTTCAAGAATAGGGTCCACAAAAATTGAGGTTCGAATGCCGTTACGTTGAAATTCCTGAATCATTTCGGTTAAATAGGCTTGGTTTTTTACCGTATCCCATCCTGCCGAAGACGTAATCGCTCCAATGGCGTCAGGCACCAAAGTCACTTGGTCTGGCTTACATTCCAAAACCAAATCAATAAAATTATGTTGTGGATTTCCTTCTATATTGTACTCCGTGTAAACGATAGATTTCAAATCGCGTGCATCTTGATAGCGTATGTGACGTTCGTCTGGACGCGGGTGAATGGTGATGCCTTGCGCACCAAATTTTTGAATATCAGTAGCTACTTTTAATAAGTCCGGTACATTTCCGCCACGAGCATTTCGTAAAGTTGCTATTTTGTTGATATTTACACTTAACTTTGTCATAAAACTAGGATTGGTTTTAAAAAACTATTTTGCGGACACAAAAATACAAAGTAAAAGGTAGGAGTTTTTGCCTTTTTTTGATTATTTTGCATAAATATTGAGGATTGATTTTATGACAGCGATTACAGACTACATCAATAACGACTTCAGAGCCATTGACAGCCAAGAAACTATTCTTGCTGTACAAGACTTTTTTATGGACTCATCTTTTTCTCATTTTCCTGTTTTGGAAGATGGAATTTATATTGGAAGTATCGTCGCTGATGACCTAGAGACTTTTGATACCGATAAAAAAGTAGGCGATTACAAATATACTTTGGAGCCTTTTTTTGTTCGAACTAATATGATTTGGTTAGATGTTTTGGAGGTTTTTGGTAAAAATCACGCTGATGTGGTTCCTGTTTTAGATGAAAACAACCATTATGTGGGCTACTATGAACTCACCGACATAATGAAGTTTTTTCACGAAACACCTTTTATCAAAGAAGCTGGAGGTATTATCATCGTCAAAAAAGCATTAGTAGATTATTCAATGAGTCAAATCACTCAAATTGTTGAAAGCAACAACGGAAAATTATTAGGCCTTTTTGTTTCTGATTCAGACAACGAGAGTATTGAAATCACTATCAAAGTGACTCTTGGTGTTATGAATGATATTATTCAAACCTTCAGACGTTACAATTATGAAATTATATCAGAGCATAATGAAGATAATTACATCAATAATTTGAAGGAACGTTCTGATTATTTAGACAAATACCTAAACATTTAACTTAGCGTTAGACCGAAAGAAAATGAAAATAGCTATCTACGGACAATATTACCTCAACAGCACAGAACCTATAATCAAAGACATATTTCTTTTTTTTAAAAAGAACACCATTGAATTGGTTATCGAATCGGCATTTTTAGAAATGTTGTACGAGAAAAATATCATTCACGAAACCTACACTACTTTCTCTTCTCATACCGAATTAGATTCTAGTTTTGATATGCTCATCAGTATTGGAGGTGATGGAACTATTTTGAGAGCTGCTACTTTAGTTCGTAACTCAGGAGTACCCATCTTAGGAATTAACGCAGGACGATTGGGATTTTTGGCTACTGTTCAAAAAGAAAATATTGATTCCTTTTTGCAATTTGTCATCGACAAAAAATACAGTATTTCTAAAAGAACTCTCCTAGGTTTGGATTGTTCTCCAGAAAACGAAGCGATCAAAGAAATTAATTTCGCTATGAATGAAATCACTGTGAGTAGAAAAGATACTACTTCGATGATTACCATTGAAACGTATTTGAACAATGAGTTTTTAAATTCGTATTGGGCAGACGGCTTAATCATTTCGACTCCAACAGGGTCTACAGGATATTCCATGAGTTGTGGTGGTCCTATTTTAACTCCAGAAGTAAAAAGTTTAGTTATCACTCCCATAGCACCTCATAATTTAAACGCCCGACCACTTGTTATTCCAGATAATACCGAAATAAAACTTCGCGTAACAGGGCGTGAAGATCAATATTTAGTTTCACTTGACTCCCGGGTTACCACCGTTAAAAACGAATCTATTTTGATTATCAAAAAAAATCCTTTCGAAATCAATATGATCGAAATTCCTGAGGAAACCTTCTTGAAAACCTTGCGTAACAAATTACTTTGGGGAGAAGACAAAAGAAATTAATCGCTTCGTATACGATTTTACCCGTTTTCCTCGTTTTAACTACTCTTACTTTGAATCAGAAATTAAGGTCCTGATTTTCAAAAAAGAGAAAAACACATTTAACGCAACACGTATTGATTCGGATGCATAATTATTATATTTGCACGCAATTTTTTATTTCGATGAATAAAGTCATTCTTTTACTATTACTTTTCTTTTGCTTTACAACATCTCAAGCTCAAATTAACGAGTTGGGTATTTTTGTAGGTGGAAGTAATTTTATCGGAGATGTTGGATCAACTACCTATGTTAATCCCAATAGCACCGCATTAGGATTACTATATAAATGGAATAAAACACCTAGACACACTTGGCGATTTTCTTATATTCAATCGAAAATAGAAGCAAAAGATGCTGATTCAGATGAAATTAGACGAAAAACAAGAGGTCTTACCTTTCAAAACAATATCAAAGAATTGTCAGCGGGTATTGAGTTTAATTTTTTTGATTTTAACATCTACAATCCACTAGAACGAAAAATTACTCCCTATGTTTTTACAGGGCTGAGCTTAAGCTTTTATGACAGCTTATTTTACAAGTACGGACAAGCCGAATTTGACTCAAAACAAAAAACTCTTGCATTACCAATAATTTTAGGTGTAAAATCCAATTTAACTTCTAATTTTGTGCTAGGTTTGGAAATTGGCGCGCGATATACATTTGCAGATGATATTGACGGAAGTTCTCCTATCAATCAAAACTGGCAACCCATCCAATTTGGAAATAAAAACAATAACGATTGGTACGTGTTTTCGGGCTTAACCCTAACCTATACATTTGGTAATAAACCCTGTTTTTGTGCAGAATAAAATGGATTTAATTAATAGTATCGATAAAAATAAACTTCCCAAACACCTCGCCATTATTATGGATGGGAATGGTCGTTGGGCTAAACAAAGAGGCTTTTTAAGAGCTTTTGGTCACGAAAGTGGCACTAAATCTGTAAAAAAAATTATTGAAGCCTGCGCAAAATTAGGTGTTGAAAACCTTACGCTGTACGCTTTTTCTACTGAAAACTGGAACCGACCTAAATTAGAAGTAGAAGCTTTGATGCGTGTGCTTGTTAATTCTCTAAAAAAAGAATTACCTACTCTGGAACGCAACAATATCAAAATGAATGCCATAGGCAATCTCGATCTTTTACCTCCTACTGCCCAGAAAGAACTTAAAGAAGTAATTGCAAAAACAAAAGATAATACCCATTTGACATTAACACTTGCTTTAAGCTACGGCTCAAGAGAAGAAATTGTAAGTGCTGTCAAAAAAATTAGTGATAAAGTTAAAAATAATATAATTTCAATCGACAGTATTGACGATTCCATTATAAATGAGCATCTCTACACGCAAAATTTACCAGAGGTAGATTTATTAATACGAACTAGTGGAGAACATAGAATAAGTAATTTTCTGCTTTGGCAAATAGCCTATGCGGAATTATATTTTACCGATATCTTGTGGCCTGACTTTAAAGAAGAAGATTTATATGAGGCTATCCTTAGTTATCAAAAAAGAGAACGTAGATTTGGAAAAACAAGCGAACAAATTAAATAATTTTTTAGTGTTACAAAAAAGCATAAAAATAGCCCTTTGCCTACTAATTTTTGGAACTTTTTTCCAAGCAAAAGCACAAGACAGAGTCCCTTTTGATCAAGGGAAAAAATATATTTTAGCCGACGTAAATGTAGTGGGTAAAATAACATTCAACTCACAAACTGTAGTTACTTTTTCTGGACTTGAAAAAGGAAAAGAAATCAGTATTCCTGGCGAAGAAATTAGTACTGCCATCAAAAAATTAGGTAAACTAGGTCTTTTCAATGAAATTTCGTTTTACGTAAATAAAATTCAAAACGACAGTATTTATCTTGACTTAAATCTAGAGGAGCTTCCTAAGTTAAATAAAGTTCGCTTTGTCGGAGTTAAGAAAAACAAAACGGAAGGCTTAATCAAAGATAATGGGCTGACTGAAAACAAAGTGGTTAACGAAAACTTGATTACAACTACCAAAAATTATATCGAAAACAAATATAAAAAAGATGGTTATTTTAACACTAAAGTAAACATCAATACAGTTGTAGATACCACCACAATCAACCAAGTAAATATGGTGGTAAGTATCGACAAAGGCACTAAAGTAAAAATCAGCGAGATTGACTTTGTTGGAAACACAAAATTATCGGATAAAGCATTACGAAAAGCAATGAAAGATACCAAGCAAAGAAATGTTTTGCGTGTTTTCAAAGCTTCTAAATTTATTAAAGACAAATACAAAAAAGACTTAGAAAAAGTCATTGACGCATACAAAGCAAAAGGATTTAGAGATGCGAGAATCATTTCAGACACTGTATCGTATAGCAAAGAAAAAAATGCTTTAGCTGTAAAAGTGAAAGTAGAAGAAGGAAACAAATACTATTTTGGAAATATCAAATTTTTAGGAAATACGGTATATTCTGATCAAGGTTTAAGCAGAATTCTAGGACTTAAAAAAGGAGATGTTTACAATGGCGTTTTATTAGAGAAACGAATTGCCGACAAATCAAAACCTGATGGAGAAGATATCACTAATTTATACCAAAATAACGGTTACTTGTTCTCTAGCATTAATGCAGTTGAAGTTAAAACTGCGAATGATTCTATTGATTTTGAAATTAGAGTTACTGAAGGACCTATCGCCTATTTTAATAAAATATCGGTTGTAGGAAACGACAAAACAAATGACCATGTAATCTACCGTGAATTAAGAACAAAACCTGGTGAAAAATACAGCAAAGAAGAACTAGTAAGAACCATTCGTGAAATTGGACAACTAGGATTTTTTGACCCAGAAACTATTGATCCAAAATTCAAAAATGTAGATTCAGGAGCAGGAACAGTCGATATTGAATACCATTTAGCAGAAAAAGGGGCTAGCCAAATCGAACTTCAAGGAGGTTATGGTGGAGGTGGTTTCATTGGAACTTTAGGACTTTCATTCAATAATTTTTCTGCTAGAAATTTATTGAAGAAAGAGGCTTACAAACCTCTTCCTATGGGAGATGGACAGAAAGTATCCTTGAGATTGCAAGCAAGTACGTATTTCCGAACTTATAGTGCCTCTTTTTCAGAGCCTTGGTTTGGAGGGAAAAAACCAGTACAGTTTAGTACTTCGTTGTCTTATAGTCAACAATACTTAAATAATTACATCACTTACCAAGTAGATAAAACGAAGAGTTTTAACATCTTAACATTATCTGTTGGTATTGCAAAAAGATTGACCGTGCCAGATGATTTCTTTGTGTTATCACAATCAATAAGTTACCAACATTATGATTTACATAACTATAACACTGGATTATTTACCTTTGGAGATGGTACTTCAAGAAACCTTGCTTACACTATTGGTTTAACAAGAAACAACAAAGGGGTTAATCCTATATTCCCAACCTATGGTTCTGAATTTAGCATCACTGCAAAATTGACACCTCCTTATTCATTGTTTAACGGCACTAATTACGCTACTCTAGGGGATCAAGAGGAAAACAAATATAAATATTCAGGTACAACTGCTTATACAGGAGCAAACGGAATTCAAGTCAATCCAGGCGATTATGTAGAAGCAGTCCCAAGCAGTACAAATCCATACCCTAATAGTGTAGCAAATTACAAAGATGCTGCGGCAGATCCAGCTAAAGTAGACCAGAAGAAATTCAACTGGTTAGAATACTATAAAATAAAATTCAAAGCAGATTGGTATACTAAAATATACGGTAAATTTGTATTAAGAACGCTATCTGAATTTGGATTCTTAGGAAACTACAATAGCAATAGAGGAAACATCCCTTTTGAAAGATACTATTTAGGAGGAGATGGAATGATGATGTACTCAATGGATGGTAGAGAAACCATTCAGTTAAGAGGTTATCCAAACAACTCATTGACACCAATCAATAGTAGAGGAGAACAAATTGGAGCAACTGTATATAATAAATTCTCAATGGAGATGCGTTATCCAATCACATTAAAATCATCTGCATCTATTTATGCATTAGCCTTTTTAGAAGCTGGTTCGTCTTATGATTCGTTTAAAAATTACAACCCGTTCATGTTGAATCGTTCCGCTGGATTTGGTTTAAGAGTATTTATGCCTGCGTTTGGTTTATTAGGAATTGACTTTGGTAAAGGATTTGATGCGTTACCAGGACAAACAACACCACATGGTTGGGAAACACATTTCATCATTGGGCAACAGTTTTAAAAAATTGATTTAATTTTCTAAAACAATAAAGTTATGAGAAAACAATTTTTATTTCTATTTTTAACCCTAATTGTAGCGGGTACAATTCAGTCGCAAACGAAAAGCACTAAAATTGGGTATATTGACATGGAGTACATTCTACAAAATGTCTCAAATTATAAGGAAGCCCAAAACCAATTAGAGCAAAAAGCTCAAAAATGGAAACAAGAAATTGAAACCAAAAAAAATGAAATAAAAAAACTCACTGAAGCGTTAAAAACAGAGAAACCTTTATTAACAAAGGAGCTTATTGAGGAAAGAGAAAATGAAATCAAGTTCTTAGAAAAAGAGGTTTTAGATTATCAGCAGAAAAGATTTGGAGCAAATGGGGATTTAATGCAACAAAAATTAGTTTTAGCAAAACCTATTCAAGACCAAGTTTTTACAACGGTACAAGATATTGCAGAGGCAAAACAATATGATTTTATATTTGATAAATCATCGGATTTAACCATGTTATTCGCAGCCAAAAGATTTGATATAAGTGATCAAGTATTGCGAGTTTTAAATCGAACTGAAAAAAGAGAACAACTGACTAAAAAACAACAAAAAGAGTTAGAAGAGAAAGAGAAAAAAGAAGATGCTCTAGCCGAAAATCCGGATTTAAAGGACAGACAAAAAGCATTAGACGAGAAAAAAGAAGCTCGTGAAAAAATAATAGCAGAGCGAAAACTGCAACAAGAGACAAAGAAGAAAGAGTTTGAAGAGCGAAGAAAAAAACTAGCTGAAGAAAAAGAAGCTAAAAAAAGTAATGGAACTAGTTCTAAAACTGATGATGCGAAGGCTGAAGCTATAAAAGTAGCGCAAGAAAAAAATGAAGCAGCTGAATTAGTTAGAAAAAAACAAGCCGAAGAAAAACTAAAAATTCTTGAAGAACGCAAAAAAACAATTGAAGACAATAGAAAAGCGTTAGAAGAAAAAAGAAAAAAAGCTATTGAAGAACGTGAAGCTAAAAAAAATGGCACGGTTTCTGAAAAAGCTAAAACAGAAATCAATCAAGCGGAAATAAAAGCTATTGATTCAACAAAAATTAAAATAGAAGAAGCTAAACAACAACAGATCTTAGCTAGACAAAAAGCGTTAGAAGAACGTAAAAAAATTATTGAAGAAAATAAAAAAGCGTTAGAAGAAAAAAGAAAAAAAATAATCGAAGAAAGAGCTGCTGCTAAAAAAGCAGCTGAAGAAAAATTAAATACAAATACAAACAAAAATTAATATTAAATACCTTAAAACAATGAAACAAATCAAGACTTTATTAATCGCTGCAATACTAATCTTAGGAGCAAACCAAACCATTTCAGCACAAGCAAAAACAGCACATGTAGATGTAAATGACGTAATGGCAAAAATGCCTGCTATGTTAGATGCTCAAAAACAATTAGAAAAATTAAGCACTACGTATGACGCTGATTACAAAAAAATGGTTGAAGAATACCAAGGAAAATTAAAAAAATACGAGGCTGAAGCTGCTACTGTAACTGAAGCTGTTAATGGCGAACGTTCTAAAGAAGTGCAAGACATGCAAAAAAGAATTGTTGACTTTAGAGATAATGCTCAAAAAGAATTACAACAAAAAGAATCAGATATTGTTAAACCTTTAATGGAAAAAGTGAGAGCTTCAATCCAAAAAGTAGGAAAAGCAAAAGGATTCCAATATGTATTAGATGGTTCTACACTTTTATTAGCTGATGGTCCAAACTTGACTGCTGATGTAAAAAAAGACTTAGGTTTCTAATAACACCTTTATAGATTTTAAAAACTGCTCTCCTCAATTCAGGAATGAGCAGTTTTTTTTTACCTAATATAAAAGTATAGGAAATTTAAAATGTAGCACGTAACTTTGTTTCTATGGAGAATAACCAACCTATCGGAATTTTTGACTCTGGCATTGGAGGCACCTCTATTTGGCAAGAAATACACCAATTACTTCCCAACGAAAAAACCATCTACCTCGCCGACAGCAAAAATGCACCTTACGGTCAAAAATCCAAACAAGAGATAATTAATCTGAGTATGAAAAACACTGATTTTCTACTTCAGATGAACTGCAAATTAATCGTTGTTGCTTGCAATACGGCAACTACTAATGCAATCCAAGAATTAAGGGCTAAATATAATGTGCCTTTCATTGGTATTGAACCTGCCATAAAACCTGCCGCTACTAATTCGAAAACTCAAACTATTGGAATATTAGCCACTAAAGGAACGCTAAATAGCGAGTTGTTTCACAAAGCAACCGAAATGTATCAGGATACTACAATCATTGAACAGGTGGGACATGGTTTAGTTCAACTTATAGAAAGTGGACAAATCAATTCAGCAGAAATGCACACATTACTTCAATCCTACTTACAGCCGATGATTAATGCCAATATTGATTATTTAGTATTGGGTTGCAGTCATTACCCTTATTTAATCCCACAAATTAAAAAAATCCTACCAAATCATATCCAAATAATCGATTCAGGTCAAGCTGTAGCAAGACAAACACAAAAAGTGTTGGAGGAAAAGGTTGGTGTTTCAAATTTAAAACAACCTGAACCCGTTTTTTATACCAATACGAATCCGAAAGTAGTATCTGAAATTTTAGGTGGAAAGTACCACGTAGAGGAAATTGATTTCTAATACAATTATTCTTCTTTAAACCAATTCGAATACATGACATAATTATTCGAAATTCGTTCAATTTCTCCAGCAAAATCAGATTGATTAATGTCTTTTACTTTCTTAGCAGGAACGCCCGCCCAAATCGTACCTGACTCTACTACTGTATTTTGAGTAATAACAGATCCCGCAGCCACAATAGCATTACTTTCTATTACACAATTATCCATTACTATAGCTCCCATTCCTATTAAGACATTGTCTTTAATTGTGCAACCATGCACAATAGCATTATGACCAATGGAAACATTATTCCCTATAAAAGTGGGGTGCTTTTGATAGGTACAGTGTATCACTGCTCCATCTTGAATATTTACTTTGTTACCTATTGAAATGAAATTTACATCTCCACGAATCACTGCATTAAACCAAACACTACAAGAATGTCCAAAAGTAACTTCTCCAACTATAGTTGCATTTTCAGCAACATAACAATCTTCTGGAATAACAGGTGACTTCCCATTAACGGATTTGATCAACATAAAAAATAAAATTAATTAATAGCTGGACAATGGCAATCGTATCGCTCTGCTTTACAGAACAAGTTCATTCCTAAAGTAATTTGGTGGTATCCACCTGCATCAAACAATACGGGGCCAGAGACTTTGGAATAGGTATAAGCTACCATTACATTTTTATAATTAAACCCCAAAAATGGAGTAATATATTCTAGTTTTTGACTAGCCACTCCTATTGAAGTAATATACTGAGCACCTTCAAAACTTCTTCTATACGATAAACCTCCCCAAATAGTCCCTACAGGAAGTTCTTTGTGGACTTTAATATTAAAATCGACTAACTTTTCTTTCGTCTTATCTATTAACTGAAATAAAATTGAAGGCTCCCAAAGAAAGGTCTCTTTATTTCCAAAAACATATCCTGTACTCAACAAGTACTTTCTCAAATTATTACTTTCAAAATCACTATACAAGGCTCTTCGAGTTTCAACAAGACCTTGAACAGTTGCATGCGTATAAAAATTTAAAAAATTATACGACATCCCAATATCAACATTGAAATAAGAACTCTTTTGAACTTGTCCAAAAACAATAGGATCATAATCTGTAAATGTAGTTTCATCTAATTGACTCTGAATAAAACCCGCACTCATACCAAAAGACAGCTGATTCAAATCAATTTCATTACGAGAAAACAACAAATGATGTGCGTAGGTAAGCTTCACTCCCTTTTGAGAATGGTATCCGTTTTTGTCATTAAATAATATAATTCCAGCACCTGATTTTTCATCAAGACGCATATTGTAACTAGCGGTTTGCAACTCAGGCGCATCTTCTTGACCAAACCATTGCTTGCGACCAGTAATTCTTAATTTATCACAATTAGAAGCTCCAGCCATTGCTGGATGCAGTAAATAATAATTATCCGTTAAATAATCAGAGTATACAGGAATTCCTTCTTGTGCAGTAGAAGTCAATTGAATGAATAAGACAAGAAGTAAAAATTTTAATTTAGTATACACCCTTTTTGTGGTATTAGATTTCTTAAACTAACGTTAATACTATAATAGTATTGTATTTAATTATCAAATATAGCGAATCAAAGAAAATAACTTTAGTAAATTTGCAAAAAAATAAAACTCATGACAAAAGTTAGCATTAAAGAGACACAAAATCCCACTATATTAAAATTTGAATTTCCTGATTTTATTACTCAAAATGAGAATTATGAATTCAAAAATATTGACGAAGCAGGAGCTTCTCCATTAGCCCAACAACTTTTTTACTTACCTTTTGTAAAAACAGTTTACATCTCGGGTAATTTTATTGCCATTGAACGTTTTAGGATTGTCGAATGGGAAGATGTGAAAGAAGCGGTTGCAGAACAAATCGAAAAATTTGTCAATGACGGGGGAATTATCATCCAACAAGATGAAAACAAAGCCAAAAAACAACCCATCACCGTTTACGGCGAAACCACTCCAAACCCATCTGCTTTAAAATTTGTAGTAAGTCGAATGCTAACAAGAACGGCGGTTGAATTTAAAAATATTGACCAAACAGCCTCATCTCCATTAGCTAAAGAATTATTCAAGTTCCCTTATGTTAAGGAGATTTTTATTGACGAAAACTATATCTCTGTTACCAAATATGATATCAATAATTGGGATGAAATTACGTTAGAACTTCGCAGTTTTATCAAGCAATTCATTGAAAATGGAGGGACGGTTTTGGAAGAAAATTTCGTTCAAGAAACACTTGTAGAAGAAACTAAAAAAACAGAAGACTTTGATAATTTAGATGTTACTTCCCAAAAAATAATCAACATATTAGAAGAATATGTAAAACCTGCTGTAGCTGCAGATGGTGGGAATATTGCTTTTGATTCTTTTGACGAAGAAAACAAAGTAGTTAAAGTAATTTTGCAAGGCGCTTGTAGTGGATGTCCTTCCTCAACATTCACACTAAAAAGCGGCATTGAAAGTTTATTGAAAACGATGCTCAACGATGACACATTAATTGTGGAAGCGGCAAACGCTTAATCAAAACATGCAAAAGCGTTTCATCACCGAAACGCTTTTTTTATAACTCACCAAATGAACGAGCTACATTTAGAAACGAGTCCCTATTTATTGCAACATGCTAACAATCCAGTACATTGGAAAGCTTGGAACGCTACTTCTTTGGCAAAAGCCAAAGAAAAAAACCAACTTATCATTATCAGTATTGGCTACTCCGCTTGTCATTGGTGCCACGTTATGGAACACGAAAGTTTCGAAAATGAAGCGGTTGCAGCAGTAATGAATACTCATTATGTAAACATCAAAGTAGATAGAGAAGAACGACCTGATGTAGATGCCGTTTATATGAAAGCGGTACAAATTATGACAGATCAAGGTGGTTGGCCTTTAAATATTGTGGCATTGCCTGATGGCAGACCTGTATGGGGTGGTACTTATTTTAGAAAAGACGAATGGATTGATACACTAGAGCAATTACAAAGAATGTATCAAGTAGCTCCTGAAAAAATGATTGACTATGCCGAAAAACTACATCAAGGTATTCAGGCAATTGCTATAGTACAAAATGACGGCACCGTAACTACAAATCAAAAACTACAATTAGAAAATTTGGTTACCCAATGGAAAAGGAGTTTTGATTGGGAATTTGGTGGATTAGCAAGAGCTCCAAAATTTATGATGCCAAACAATTATCAATTTCTACTCAGATACGCCCATCAAAATCAAGATCCTGAACTACTTGAATTTGTAAACCTCACCTTAACAAAAATGGCTTATGGAGGTATTTTTGACACTGTTGATGGCGGATTTTCCCGCTACTCCGTCGATTTGAAATGGCATGTGCCTCATTTTGAAAAAATGCTGTATGACAACGGACAATTGATTTCCTTGTATAGCGATGCCTATAAATTAACACAAAATCCGCTCTATAAGAATACTATTGAAAAGACCTTACAATTTGTTACTAAGGAATGGAAAACTATTGAAGGAGGATTCTATTCCGCATTAGACGCCGATAGCTTAAATAACGAACAACATTTAGAAGAAGGCGCATTTTACGTTTGGAAAATCCTACAACTAAAAGCAATTATCAAAGATGATTTTGAAATATTCAGTCAAGTATTTAACATCAATTCTTTTGGATTATGGGAAGATGAAAATTATGTTTTAATTCAAAACCAAAGTTTAGATACCATTGCTGAAACAAATTATATTTCAGTTGATGACTTAGAAAAGAAAAAGAAAAACTGGGAGCAACTCCTGTATACAGAAAGAGAAAAAAGATCCAAACCACGATTAGATGATAAATGCCTAACGTCTTGGAACGCCATTATGTTGAAAGGTTATGTGGATGCGTATAAAGCTTTGGGCAACCAAGACTATCTCAACACAGCACTTGAAAATGCCAACTTCATCATTAAAAATCTTTGGTCAACCGAAGGTCATTTATTTCATAATTATAAAAATGGTAAAAGCACGATTAATGGCTATTTAGAAGACTATTGTTTTGTCATTGCAGCTTTCATTTCAATCTATGAGGTGACTTGGGATGAAAAATGGTTACACGACGCCAAACAATTAGTAGATTACAGTTTGGAACATTTTTATGATGAACAACATTCGTTTTTTAGATTTACCTCTGATAAAGACGAGGCATTAATTAGTGTGCATTTTGAAACCGAAGATAATGTAATCCCTGCTTCTAATTCGGTTATGGCAAAAAACTTATACCAACTCAGCATCTATTTCAATAATTCGTATTACGAAAAAGTTGCAAAGCAAATGTTGTCTATACTTTTGCCAAATATTGATTATCCTTCGGCTTATTCTAACTGGTTGGATTTGGCTTTGACTATTTCTGAACAAAACAAGGAATTGGCTATTTGCGGCCCAAAAGCCAAAAATCATAATGGTTTTATTAATGGTCTCTATATTCCGAATGTGATTGTTGCTGGCTCTGAAAAAACATCTTCGCTACCTTTCTTGAACGATCGTTTTGTTGAAAATAAGACTCTTTTTTATGTTTGCCAAAACAAAACTTGTCAATTGCCTACCGAAGATTTTCAAGAGGTGATTAGCCAACTTTCTTTGAAGTCGTAATCATAAAATCTTTCAAATAATAAGGTTCAAAATAAGCCACATCTTCGAAATCGCTATTTTGAAATTTAGAAAAACTTAAAGCACTCATCTCTTTTGCCGATGGGTATTTAACCTCTTCTAAAAACACAAAATTAGGCTGGGTTAAAACGTTTTTACATTTTTCAGCACAATCTCCTACAAAATAGATAGTTTCTGAAGAATTTTCAAATGAATTTTCAGTAATGATTTCCGCTTGAACATCACGTTGCTTTTCTAATTTAGCATTAAAAATAGCGCTATAGACTTCCATTCGTCTTGCATCAAGCATTGGAACAATCAATCCTTCAGCAACATTAGCTTGCAATGCTAAAACCTGTAATGTATCAACTGCAACTAAGGGGATATTCAGCGCATAGCACAATCCTTTTGCTGCCGAAACACCAATACGAAGCCCAGTATAAGAGCCCGGACCTTGACTTACTGCAATGGCATGGACATCTTGAAAATGAATACCTGCTTCTTGAATAATATTTTCAATAAAAACATGTAACCGCGCGGCGTGTGAGTAGCCTTCTTCAGCAATTTCCTTACAAAGAATAGTTTGACCGTCTTTTGCCAATGCTACCGAACAATTTTTGGTAGCCGTTTCAATATTTAAAATGTAACTCAACTTACTAATTTAGAAATTACTTTTTATCTGAAGTTCCTTTTGACTTTACCTTATCACCAGAATTTAATTCTTTTGAAACCGTAGTATAAGGACCTGTAATTACAACATCTCCTTTTTTAAGTCCCGTCAAAACTTCAATATTAGAATCGTCTTGAATTCCTGTTTTAATTACTCTTATTTTAGCTTTATCACCCACTTTAACAAAAACACACTCAAATTTTTCATCACTTTTAGGTGCTGATTTTTTCTCTTCAGGATCTTCCACTTTGATTTCTTTCACTGCTGTAGTATCTGATTTCACTACAACAGAACTAATTGGCACCGCTACAACATTCTTTTTTGTTTTAGTGATGATATCCACTGTAGCTGTCATTCCTGGTCTAAATGGAGAATACGTAGCTGGTTTTCCTTCCAATAAATCTTGATACGACTCTTTCAAGATTCGTACTTTCACTTTAAAATTAGTTACCTGATCTGCGGTTAAAGCAGAACTTGCCGAATTAGCAATACTGGTTACTACTCCCTTGAATTCTTTTTTCAAATAAGCATCCACTTCAACTTTAGCTTCATCACCCACCTTGATTTTAACAATGTCGTTTTCGTTAACATCTACTTCAACCTCCATATTATGCAAATTAGCTACTCGCAAAATCTCAGTACCTGCCATTTGTTGTGTTCCTAAAACACGCTCTCCTAGTTCTACATTAAGTACAGAAACTGTTCCGTCTGCCGGAGCATAAATAATGGTTCTTCCTAGGTTATCTTTAGCCTCGTTAACGGTAGCTGAAGCACTTTTTACATTAAAAAATGCCGTTTGCTTGTTTGATTTTGCTACCTCAAAAGTTGCAGTAGATTTGTCCCAATCAGCTTTAGAAATGATTCCTTTTTGGAATAATATTTTATTTCTTTCGTAACTTGCTTTCGCCTCATTAAAATTGGCTTCTGCTTGTTGTAAATTCGATTTACTTCCCGATAAATTAGCTGAGGCTCTATTCAAACCCGAAGTATATAAATCTGGATTTATCTTGACTAACAAATCCCCTTTTTTAACCGATTGCCCTTCCTTAATAGGTAATTCAATAATTTCACCAGAAACCATTGACGCTATTTTCACTTCAATTTCTGGTTGAATTTTACCCGTTGCAGAAACAGTCTCAACAATGGTAGTAGCTGCTACATTTGCAGTTTCAACTTCTTTTCCTTCATCTTTGTTTCCTATTACTCCCGTTTTTGACAAAACGACTAACAATGTAATTAAAGCAACTGCCGCACCAATTAAGATGTATAAGGTTTTTTTTGACATAATAAATTAGTTTTTAATGATTGGAATTCCGAAATAGAATTCAAGTATTTTAATTTTAAAAATATAATCGTATTTGGTTCTCAGAACTTCAGATTGTGCATTAACAAATAAGGTTTGCGCTTGATTAAAATCAAAAGAATTCATCAAGCCAACGGCAAATTTCTCTTTAGCATAATTATAAGCTTCCTGTCTAGACTCTAGTGATGCAATTGCTGATTCACTAGCATTCAAAGCACCTTTAGCATCTGTGAACGCTAAATATACACTTCGTTGCAAATCCAATTCTTGTTGTGCTAACGTATTTTTAGATTTTTCCAGAGTTACTTTAGATCGTTCTACATTATTTCTAACCGTGAATCCATTAAAAACAGGAATAGATAACTGTGCTCCAAAAGATTGCCCCTTGTTAGTATCAAACTGTGTCCAAAAAGGATTTGCAGGTACTGCTACTAAAACACCTCCTGAAATAGAAGCAACATCAGCATAAGAAACTCTTGAATTAAACCCATAAAATCCTTGTAGCGTTGGCTGAAAAGCACCTTTTGCAATGGCTAGATTTTTTTGCGCTATTTCTAAATTAGTTCTTGCGATTTTTAAATCTGTTTTGCTTTCTATTGCTTTTTCAAAAATAGCTGCCGGGGTTTGAGACATGATGTTGTTTTCGTCCTTAGCAACTGTACCATCAATTACATCAAACCCTTCAAATTCTTTCAATTGTAGTAACTGAGATAAACTAAGTTTAGAAATCAACAAAGTATTCTCAGCCGTAACCACATTTTGACGATTCAATGCAACATTTGCTTTTATATCCAATAAATCGCCTCGTGGAATCGATCCTGCATTAACTAATTCAGTAGAACGAGCCAATTGCTTTTCATTAATAGCTAATTGTTCCTGCTTTACTTTAAGATTTTCTTTATTGAAAAGCACTTGTAAAAAAGCATTTGCCACATTCAAGGCAATATCTTCTTGCATCTTTACCAATTGATATTTTGAAGCCACAATCGCTAAATTTGCCTTACGCAAATTATTTTGATTTTGTAAGCCTTTGTAAATATCTATTCCAACATTGGCTCCTGCCGAAGTAAATTGAGTAGTTTGATTTCTCAAAAGACCCGTTGTTATATCTTGATTTAGTCCAATATTCCAAGAATGCGAAGCGCTTGTATTTAAAGAGGGTAAAAATTTGCCCAAAGCACCTCTTTTATCAATTGCTGCCGTTTGAGTATCTAACTCTGATTGTTTAATCGAAATGTTATTTTCCAAAGCGTATTTTACACACTCTTCTAACGTCCATTTTTTGGATTGCGCCTGAGAAACCAACCCAACAAAAAGGATTAGGACTAAACTGAAACAACTATTTTTTTTCATATACTTTGAATGAATGGTCTGTAAAGATACTACACAAATTTAAGTTTTCTATTTAAGAATTGTAGACGAAGCCGCAATTATTTTAGAAACTAAAAACAATTAGACATCATAACTTCGCATTTGTTACAATTACACCTAAAAATATAATTCTTTTAGTAATTTTGCTAAACAAATTTACATTCAATGCAACGCATCCGAATTCATATCCTCTTATTCAGTTTTATTCTTTTAACAGTCAATTGTTCAGCACCTTCGAAAATAAAAAACCTCAAGCCCGAGCCTGATGATGCAATTCCATTAGTTTACGAAAACACTCCCTCGTTCATCAATTTACCCATTACCGTAAAATTAAAAGACATTGAAAATAAAACCAATAGTCTCTTAAATGGCGTGATCTATGAAGATAATACTATTGAGGATGATAATATTGAAATAAAAATATGGAAGCTCGCACCAATAATCATTGAAAATAGCAACAAAGATGCTAATGGAAAAATAAAAACAATTCTTCCTCTTAAAGCTAATATTAAGTACCGAATTGGAACGAAAAAACTAGGAGTTGACTTGTATTCTACAAAAGAATTTAATCTAAACGGGGTGGTCACTTTAGTAAGCGAGGTGAATTTAGTCAACTGGAAATTAAATACTAAAACTAAATTAGAATCTTTAGATTGGAACGAAAGTCCCACTATGGTAGTTTTTGGAAAAAATATGCCCGTAACTTATCTAATCAATTCAAGTGTCGCTCTATTCAAATCAAAAATTGAGCAAAAAATAGACGAGTCAATAGATAAATCAATGGACTTTAAACCCAATGTTTTAAACGCTCTAGAAAAAATTAGCAGCCCTTTTGAATTGAGCAAACAATTTGAGAGCTGGCTCCGCATTACACCTCTTGAAATATATGCCACGAATGCTTTATTAAAAGACCAATCTATACTTATAGACATGGGCTTAAAATGTAATATGGAAACCTTAATTGGACAAAAACCCGAACCGAAATTTAATGCTAGCAACATTATTTTGAAACCCGTAACCAAAATTCAAAATCAAATTTCAGCTAACATCGCTGCTGTTTCCAATTATACTGAAGCCTCAAAAATAATATCGAAGAATTTTGCCGGACAAGAATTTGGCTCAGGGAAAAAGAAAATCAAAGTTCAAAATGTTACTATTTGGCATAAAAACGGCAAACTAGTTATTGACTTAGATGTATTAGGAAGCATCAACGGTTCCATATACCTAACTGGTGTACCGAAATACAATGAAGCAACCAAAGAAATTTATTTTGATCAAATGGATTATGCTTTGGACACCAAAAACAAATTAATAAATACGGCTAACTGGCTAGCTCAAGGCTATATTTTAAATAAAATTCAAGCGAATTGCAAATACTCTATCCAACCCAATTTAGAAGAAGGCAAGAAAAATATGATGGCTTATTTGAAAAATTATTCGCCAATGCCAGGTGTTTTTGTCAATGGAAAAATTGAAGACATTCAATTCAAAAAAATACAATTAAACAATCAAGCGATGATTGCTTTCTTAAAAATTAACGGAATAGTTGCTATTACAGTAGATGGATTGAAATAAAAACTATTTCTTTTTCATTCTGTATATAGCATAGCCAATACCTCCTACTAACAAATAAGGAATAACCATCAAATACACAATTCCGTCATTTACAGCTTCTGCTTTAGTCTTGTTTCCTTCACTAGTTAATGCCGCACGACACATTGCACATTGCGCATTTGCAGTTAGAGAGAAAACAGAAAAGAGTACAGTAAAAACCAACGCTTTGACAAATCTCTCTTTTGTAGCAGAATTTATTTTGTTATTGAACATAATAAGGAGCAATCATCAAATAAACAATTACACCCGTTACAGCAACATACAACCAAATAGGAAAGGTAATTTTAGCTATTTTTTTGTGTTGATCAAATTTAGCTGCTAAAGCACGGACATAGGTAATTAGAACTAATGGAATCACCGCAATAGACAAAAGAATATGGGAGATCAACAGAAAGAAATAAACCAATCGGATGAATCCTTCTCCGCCAAATTTAGTAGAGTCAGCCGTCATGTGATACGCCACATACATTACTAGGAAAGCCAATGACAAGACAATAGCCAAGGTCATTAAACGTTGATGCATATCTTTATTCCCTTTTTTAATAGCTACAACCGCACTTACCAAAACTACAGCCGTAATTCCGTTAATAGTAGCGTAAATAGGTGGTAAAAAAGATAAAGGTTCAACATCATAACCCAAATCTTTTAATTTAACTCCAAATAAAATTGCCACCACCACTGGTATTAAAATGGATACCAATACAATTAACTTACTGTATTTTTGATCTACTGTTGAATTCTCTTTCATTTTTATTCTTTTAATAATAGTTTAATGTCTTCTTGAATGTCTTTTACCCCTTCAGGATCAAGTCCGTCATAATATAAAATAGGATTTCCAAACTTATCTTTACGACAACGTATGTTTCCGTTTTTGTCTATCAAAGCAAACAAACCTGAATGCTCAAATCCACCATTTACTTTTTCATTTTCTCCAGCATACAAATTAAATCCTTTGTTTGCTAAATCAAAAATATATTTTTTGTCACCAGTTAGAAAATGCCAATTAGATGAAGTCGCTCCTAATAATTTAGCATGCTCTTTCAATACTTTTGGCGAATCTTTTTCGGGATCAATGCTAATAGAAGCTATGCCAAAATTAGGATTCCCAAAAAACTGTTTTTCTATAGCCAACATGCTTTGATTCATCTTTGGGCAAATAGTTGGACAACTTGTAAAGAAAAATTCGATTACAAATACTTTACCTAAATAAGTAGCATTAGTCACCTTATTCCCTTCTTGATTAGTCAAATCAAATTGGGGAGCTGGCCCAATTTTAACTAAACTTTCCTCTTCGGTAGTTCCTGATTTAACTTTGTCTAAACGATCTCCTTTTACTACATTTCCGTTTTGAACGCGATCAATAATTGTTGGAACAACTAAAATTCCAAAAACTAATATAATAAAAGAAATCCCTATGTATGATTTATTTTTCATTTACTCAAAATTAAATTTGTCTTGAAGCATTATGGTTCTTCTTTAGTGCTGCACGGTATTCATACAAAATCACTTTAAAGTCATCTAACATTTCATTACTCAAATCTGCTGGATGAAAGGTGTCATACCCCTCTTTATATTCCTTTTTCTGTTTTCTACCGCGAAGATTTCTTTCTTTATCCAAAATATAAACATACGAAGTCCCAAAGGTCTTGTCTAATTTCCCTACTAAATGCAATTGTTCATAGTAAGCGGTTATCTCATTTGTAGGAGCAAATATAAAATGCCATTGCGAAACATCAGTAAAAGCAGTAAAAGCATCAAGCACTTTTTTCGCTTCAACCTCTGTACCAATAGGACAAACTATCACAAACTGCAAATCCTTAAAATCATGGTATCTTTGATAAATTTTTTGATTTAAATTAAAGAGATTCCCTCTGTTTTTCAACAAGTCAGTACCGCTAAATCCTAATATAGTTACTTTGCCATTCAGACTAACCTTCTCTCCATTCAATGACTTCCAATTACCAAAGTCGGCAGTTTTAGGCGTTATAATTGGAAGCTTAGTATATCCATTCACTCCCGAGGCAAAAAAAAGATACGCTACAATTGGCAAAACAAAAAGAGTAAAAAGGACTATGTTTTTTTTCATCGGTAGAATTACTATTTATAAAGTACAAAAATAAAAAAAGGCACGCAATGCGTACCTTTTTTTTGAATTAATATCGTGTTAAAAATTCCATTTAATAGTAGAATTTTTGAAAACCTCGTAAATATAATTTCCTTCAGTCAAAAGAATAAAAAGAAGATATAATACTAAAAATACAACTGGAAATACTACTGAATTTCTCAATGAAGTTTTTTCTCCTTCAATGTGCATAAATGCCCATACAATATAATATGCTTTAAAAATTGTTAATGCATAAAATATCCAGTTTAATAAATTCAAACCTAAAACGTTTGTCATATGAAGCGATTCTGGCTTAACAATACCCAAAATAACTTCTATAATTGTTACTGCAGATAATATTCCGAAAACTTTCCAGATTCTGCTAGTATTTGATACGTGTTCGTGTGACATGATAATTACTTTTTTTGAAAATTAAACAAGATAGAATACTGTAAATACGAATACCCAAACTAAATCTACAAAGTGCCAGTACAATCCCACTTTCTCTACCATCTCATAACTTTTTCTTTTTTCGTAAGTTCCCAAAAGAACATTGAAAAAGATAATGATATTAATAATAACTCCAGAGAAAACGTGGAAACCGTGGAAACCTGTAATGAAGAAGAAGAAATCAGCAAATAATTTATTCCCGTATTCATTTCTAATTAAATTAGCTCCTTCTACAACTATTTTACCTTCTTTTAATCTCGCAACAGATTCTTCTCTTGACAAGATTGTTTTTTTCTTTTCTTTAGTGATTGTTTCTGTTCTAATCAACAAATCAGGATGTACTTCAAAACCTGCTTGAACTTCAGCAACAGAATAAGTTGGCAAAGTCGACTCTTCCATGAACCATCTACCCTTATTTCTTGTCAATTGCTCTCTTTCTTCTGGCAAAGTTGCAGCAAAATCAGCCAAAGCTACTCTATGCCCTTCTTTGTCAACAAACTGAAGTAAACTACCTCCTTTTGTTTCAATTGCACCATATTCTCCTTTAATGAAGTTTTTCCATTCCCAAGCTTGAGAACCAACGAAAATTAAACCTCCAATAATAGTAAGAAACATATAAATGGTTACTTTCTTTTTGTTTAAATGATGACCTGCATCAACAGCTAAAACCATTGTTACAGATGAGAAAATTAAAATAAATGTCATCAAAGCCACATAATACATAGGAGCAGATACTCCGTGCATAAATGGAAAGTGTGTAAACACCTCATCGGCCAATGGCCATGTTTCAATAAATTTAAATCTAGAAAAACCATAAGCAGCCAAAAATCCAGAGAATGTTAAGGCATCTGACACGATAAAAAACCACATCATTAATTTACCATAACTTGCTCCCATTGGCTCATTTCCGCCTCCCCAAGTTTTTTCTTCACTATTTGCAGTAGTAACTGTAGCTCCCATAAAAAGTTATTCGTTAAAAAGTTCCCAAATTTACGTTTTTTTCTTAT
>JACCDS010887266.1_pt1 | contig 43262 bp, 36 predicted proteins | sample 7446441 | NCBI WGS metagenome assembly JACCDS01 (sample SAMN15323445, study PRJNA562643) | freshwater metagenome | isolation source: river surface water | place: USA:Blue River Watershed | collected 2017-08-17 | reverse complement strand
GGTGGAAGATCTGGCGCAGGTGGCGGGTATGTCGCGCAGTGTTTTTTCCAATTTATTTCGCGATCTCTTAGGTGAGACGCCTGCGGCTTATATGCAGCGTTGGCGCATTGGATTGGTAAAAAAGTGGTTGGCTCAGGGCCGCCCCTTGAAGCTCATCGTAGAGGATGCGGGCTACAGCAGCGAATCAGCCTTATCGCGCGCGTTTAAATCGATTTGCGGTGTTTCGCCGCGCGAATGGTTGAAAGAAAGCGCTTCCCATTAATCGCTTAATGAGTATGTAGTTCTGCACGCGCATGTTTTACTACTTGATAAGACGCGGTTAATGCGAGCGTCGCCATGATTGCTGCGACTATCAAATCCGGCCAATTAGTTCCTGTGCCAAACACACCGATTGCAGCGAGCACCACCGCGATATTGCCTAGTGCATCGTTGCGGGTGCACAGCCATACACTGCGCATATTGCTATCGCCATTGCGATAGGCGTACAACAAAAACGCCACGCTTACATTAGCGACCAGCGCCAGCAAACCTATCAACGTCATAGTCTGCGCATCTGGCACCACGCCGGTAATCGCATTCCAAATGGCATGGGCGAACACACCTACACCAAATAATCCCATGGACGCAGCTTTTAACAGCGATGCCTTCGCACGCGTCTGCACACTCATGGCCAACACCCAAATGCTAATTCCGTAATTAGCCGCATCGCCCAGAAAATCGATAGAGTCCGCGAGCAGCGACACCGAATTGGCGCGCTGGCTAAAAATAATTTCAATCAAAAACATCAGCGCATTAATAATTAACGCGACCCACAAAATACGACGGTATTTGGGATCGGGTGAATGCGACGGCTCATGATTGTGGTCGTGATTACAGCAGTTGGCGCCCATGTCTATTGCCCTTCAATTTGCTTTTGGTATTTCTTAAATTCTTTATTCTTTACTTGAAATAGGAACCCACATACCAGACCTACAGCAAGTGAAAGAAAAAATCCGGGAGTATTAAAAAAATATCGCTCTTTTCCCCACAGGAAGGATATTCCATTGGTATAAAACCATAGCACAGGAGGACAATAAATCGCTGCCAGTACCGGCCCGGATAAATTGCTCCAGATTTTTCTGGATAGTGCCTTTGGCTTTGAACTCTCCCATACAAGATAAGTATCCGATTCATATTCCCAAAATGACTTGCAACAATTATAGAAGCCGTAGAGGTTTATCAGTGGTCCAAATAAAACCAAAAGAAATGCTTGTGCGTCAGACTTGCCGGAATAGTTCCCCTCGTTTGGAAGGATATTACTTGGGCCGTTCGAATAAACAGCTACCAAAAAGAAATCGGCTATAAGCACAGCAAAGAATAAAATATGAACATGCTGAAACCATTTGGAAACTACTGTAAACCAGTAAACCATTCTTTTCTGCTCATTTTATTATCAATGGCGAGGTGAGGTCAGACATAGTCTGGCTTCACCCCGGTCCAAACTTAAATTTTCTTGCGATGTACCAACGCATAAAGAATCGGTAAAACCACCAACGTCAGCAGCGTCGATGAAATAATCCCGCCGATGACTACCGTTGCTAAAGGCCGCTGCACTTCCGCACCAATTCCCACATTAAATGCCATAGGCACAAACCCCAAGCTTGCGACTAATGCGGTCATTAATACCGGGCGCAAGCGGGTAAGTGCGCCTTCAAAAATCGCGTGCATTAAGTTGCCGGTTTCGTGATAGAGCTGGCGAATAAACGCGAGCATCACCAAGCCGTTTAATACGGCAATTCCAGAGAGCGCAATAAAGCCGACGCCCGCACTCATGGACATGGGCATATCGCGCAGCCAGAGCGCGAGCACGCCGCCGGTGAGTGCGAGGGGTACGCCGGTGAAAATTATCAGAGCATCTTTTAATGAACCGAAAGCCATCACCAGTAACGCGATCACCATTAACAGTGTTAATGGAACCACAATCGCTAAACGTTTGCTGGCCGATTCGAGTTGTTCAAAAGTGCCGCCGTAATCCAGCCAATAACCGCTGGGTAATTTTACCTGCGCATTAATTTGCGTTTGCACATCGCGCACAAACGAACCCAAATCGCGCCCGCGTACATTGGCGGTAACTATCACTTGCCGTTTGCCGTTTTCGCGACTGACTTGGTTGGGCGCTGGTGTTAATTCGATTTTCGCAATTTCATTCAGCGGCACAAAGTTAGGTTCGCCCGCGATAGGTACCGGCAAGCGTTCCAGTGCCAATAAATCGGTACGTAAATGCTCGGGCAGGCGCACGATAATGTCAAAGCGACGATCACCTTCATACATCAGCCCGGCATTTTCACCGGCAATGGCGGCGGCAATAAAATCCTGTACTTCGTTCACCGTTAAACCATAGGCGGCCAATTGCCGGCGTTTGGGAGTGATGGTGAGTACCGGAAGGCCGGTGACCTGCTCCATGCGTGCGTCGGCGGCGCCGGGAATTTTTTCCAGCACTGCTAAAATTTCTGCTGCCGATGTTTGCAACTGCTCGAGATCATCGCCAATCACCTTAATACCCAGATCCGAACGCACACCGGAAATTAATTCATTAAAGCGCATTTGAATTGGCTGGGTGAATTCGTAATTGTTGCCGGGTAATTCGCGCACCGCGGTTTCAATCGCATCCACCAAATCCTGTTTACTGCGATTGGAGTTCGGCCATTGCTCGCGCGGTTTTAGAATCACAAAATTATCCGCCACCGAGGGTGGCATTGGGTCTGTGGCTACATCGGCGGTGCCGATTTTGGCAAAGACTTTATCCACTTCGGGAAATTCCTTGATGCGCGCTTCCAGCATGGTTTGCATGGAAACTGCTTGCTCCAGCCCGGTACCGGGAATGCGCAGTGCGTGCAGTGCGATATCGCCTTCATCCAATTGTGGAATAAATTCCGAACCTAAACGCGTTGATAACCATGCACAGCCGATTACTAATCCGATGGCAGCGGTAAGAATGATAGCGTGGTATTTGAAAGCCGCACCTAACAGCGGTTGATAGCGCTCTTTTAACCAGCGCATCGCGCGATTTTCATGTTCGGCCACTTTCCCTGTCCCAAAAAAAGTGCCATTCATTAATAAAGCGATGGCTGCTGGCACAAAGGTGAGCGATAAAATCAACGCCGCCGTAAGCGCAATCACCACGGTAATGGCCATAGGGTGGAACATTTTTCCTTCCACACCGGTGAGCGTAAAGATTGGCAAGTACACCAGAGTGATAATGCCCACACCAAATAAACTCGGGCGAATCACTTCGTTGGTCGCGTCATAGGCGAGTTGCAAGCGCTCTTTCAATTCGAGGTTTGATGAACGCTGCGCTTCACCTAAGCGGCGAATGCAGTTTTCTACGATGATCACGGCACCATCGACAATTAAACCAAAATCCAGCGCGCCCAAACTCATCAGGTTGGCGGAGACTCCGGCTTCCACCATGCCGGTAATGGTCATGAGCATAGCGATGGGAATGACTGCCGCCGTAATTAATGCCGCGCGCAAATTCCCGAGCAATAAAAATAAAACCGCGATTACCAGCAGTGCGCCTTCAAGCAGGTTTTTTTGCACAGTATCGATGGTTTTATCCACCAGCTGGGTGCGATCGTAAACGGCAGTAGCAGTCACACCTTCCGGCAGTGAGCGATTAATTTCCTCCAATTTTTTCGCCAGTGCACGCGCTACTGTGCGCGAATTTTCGCCCATCAACATCATGGCGGTACCCAACACAGTTTCACGCCCGTTTTGGGTTGCTGCACCGGTGCGCAATTCTTTCCCAATGGCCACTTGTGCCAGATCGCTAATGCGCACCTTTACGCCGCTAGCATTACTGACAATGACATTTTCGATATCGCTAATACCAAGCAATTGCCCTGGCGTGCGCACTAATAATTGCTGGCCATTGCGCTCGATATAACCGGCACCGAGATTATTGTTATTGGCCTTGAGTGCACTGGCGACATCCTCGAAGCTGAGTTTCCATTGCAATAATTTCACCGGGTCAGGGGTGATGTGATATTGCCGCGTATAACCGCCAATCGCGTTAATTTCGATCACGCCTTTGACTTGCATCAGCTGAGGGCGAATCACCCAATCCTGCAATTCGCGCAACTGCATTGCGTTGAATGCGTCAGGGTTGTTAGCCTCGAGTGTGTACATAAAAATTTCACCGAGGCCGGTGGCGATTGGCCCCATGGTTGGCGAAATATTTTCCGGTAAGGCGGATTTAATTTGCGCGATGCGTTCGTTAATTAAATTGCGTGCAAAATAAATATCGGTGCCCTCTTCAAAAACCACCGTCACTTGCGATAAACCGTAGCGGGAAATTGAGCGGGTGTAGGCGAGCTTGGGCAGACCGGCAAGCGCAGTCTCCACCGGATAGGTAATGCGCTGTTCGGTTTCCAGCGGTGAATAACCGGGTGCTTCGGTATTGATTTGCACCTGGACGTTGGTGATATCGGGCACTGCATCAATGGGCAGGCGTTGGTAATTCCACAGCCCGAGAATAATCAGCGCGGCTACAGCGGCTAGCACCAGCCAGCGTCGCGCTATGGCGGTGTGCAGGATTGCATCAATCATCTTGGCGGCTCCTAGTGATCGTGGCTCGCCCCGGATTTCTCCAGGTCGGCTTTGAGGACGTAAGAATTCTCCACCACGTATTCATCGCCGGCGTTTAAGCCGCTGATGACTTCGCTGTAAATGCCATCGCTGCGGCCGAGTTCCAACGGGCGAATCTCATAGGTCTCACCGACTTTGATAAACACCACCTGCCAATCGCGGAAACTTTGCAGCGCCCGGTTTTCAATGCGCAGCGGCACACGGGTTTCGGCGATGCTGACCCAGCCTTCCACCGCTTGGTTGGGCACCCAGTTGCCGGCGCTGTTATCCACCGGTGCGTGGACTTCCAATGTCGGTGTTTCGCCATGGCGCGGGGTGATGTATTCAATTTTGGTGGTAGCTTTCTGGCCATCGGCGCGAACCACCACTGACTGGCCGTTTTTGATCTGGGCGGCGTCGGCGGGAAAGGCCTGCAAGTGCAATTCCAGCACACGCTCATCGAGGATGCTGAACAGGACGCGATCGGCCGTAAATTCCCCCGCATTCGCATGGCGCTCCACGACTGTGCCATCAATCGGCGACAGCAGCGGATATTCGCGCAGGCTTTCATTGGACTCGACCGTCGCCAGCACCTCGCCCGCGTTAACGCGCATGCCGATGCTGGGTTTAACACTGCGGATCAGCCCCGGGTAGCGTGCCTGGATATGGCTCAGGCGCAGTGGGTCGGCGACTATGTTGCCGTAGAGTTTGATGCGTTCCTGCAACACACCTTCGCTGGCGACAGTCGTGACCAAACCGGCGGCCTGCGCGAGTGGGGCGGGCAGCTCAACGCGCCCTTCGTAGGAATCGTAATCCCAGTGGTAACTTTTGCCGGCGTAGGTTGCGGTCACACTCACATCAAAGGAATGGGGTTCTTCCACTATGCCCTGCCCGCGCAAAAAGTCCGCTTGGGGGGTAAAGCGGAACTTATCTTCCTTGCCGCCGAGGCGGGTGAGTTTGACCTCCAATTGCCAATCGCCGGGTTTGATGGTTTTGCCCGCCAAGGTTGCCCAGGCGCGGTATTCGGGCGGGACACCCAGTTCGAAGATTGCCAGTTCGACCGCAAAATCATCCTTTTCCAATAGGCGGCCCTTGTGGGGGCCTTTTTCAAATTCCGGCTCAGCATGCTCCTCCTCGCCGTGACCGTGGCCGTGGTCGCCAGAGGCTAATAAGGGGTTGGCAAAGCTAACGAGACTGGCAAGCAGTAAGGTTTGTACAAAGCCAGTGATGTATGAGGCTAACGAGAGATTGTTTGATAGGTTCATGGTGTTGGCTCGGATTCGGTCGCTGGGGTGGCAATGGCGGGCGCGGATGCGGTCAAGCGCTCCAGTTCAATACGGGTTTCGTGGGCGCGCAGCGCGGCGCGGATGAGCTCGGCGCGGGTATCCAGCAGTTCGCGCTGGGCCATGGCCAGTTCGAGCGAGCTGTAGCGCCCCTGCTCAAAGGCGCTGGCGGTGGCGCGGCTGGCCTCTTGCATGAGTGGCAATATCTGCTCGCGCAGGCTTTTCACCTCGCTCCAGGCTTGTTGGTGGGCCGTGAAGGTCTGCTTCAAGCGGCTTTCAAGCTGAATTTTGGCGCTATCTTCGGCTAATTCGGCGGCATTTTGCTCAGCGCGCGCCGTTTGTATCGCCCCGCTCGCCCGTCTGCCACTGGCCAGTGGCATACTCAGGCCAACTACCAGTGCGGTATCACTGGTCTCCTGTAACTGGCGTACCCCGGCATTCCAACCCAGGGTTAGTTTCCCCTCGGCTTCAGCCTTGCGTACTTCCGCGGCGCGCAGACGGGTAGCGTCGCTCAAGAGCGCCAAATCCGGGTTTTGGTTAAGGCGGGCTTGCCAGTTGGCAAGGGATTCAGGGCCCGTGCTCTCGGCATTGCCAAGTGCAAACAAATCGCCGCTGGCACGGGTGAAATCCGGGCTGGAATCGGCCCAATAGCTACTCAATTGCAGGGCTTCCTGCTGTGCCTGTTGGCGCGCTTGTTCCAGTGCTATCCCGGTGCGGGCAAGCGCGGCACGGGCGCGCATCAACTCCGCCTGCGGGGTGCTGCCGGCTTGTACGCGTTTGACCAGGCTATCCACCAGTTGCCGGGCGAGATGTTGTGCCTCCTCTTCCAGGCTTACTTGCTCCTGCGCGGCCAGCAGCGCGACGAAGCGATAATTTACCGCCGCGACCAGATCTAACACCGCCATGCGTTCTTCACTGGCCAGTTGCTGTTGGCGCGCAGTGGTGACCGCCAGACGACTATCGCGCTGGCCGCCCAGTTCAAGGATGGAGGCAAAAGACAGCGTCAGTTCTGCGGCATCGACACCGGAATAGTTACCGGTACCGGCCAGGTTCTCCGCGTCCAACTGCAGGCGAGTTTCTGGCCGGAGCGCCGCGGTAGTTTGCTCGCCGGCCAGCGCCACACGGCGAAATTTATAACCGGTGAGTTGTGGATTCTGCTGCAGGCTCAGGCTGAGCGCCTGTTGCAGATTAATGGCGGGTTGGGAGTGATTTGGCTGTGGGTCGCGCGCATTGGCAGACGCACAGGCGAAGCAGGCACTGGTTACCAGAACCAGTGCAGATAAAGACAATTTCATAGCAGATCCTGCCGTGATTGCGTTTTTTAGGCGCAACGTTAATCAGTAAAGCTGCAGGGGCAGCTCGCGGAAAAACAGTTCAGACAAAAGAAGATCAGGCAGTGAGTGGTGGCGCACGCAATGGCGGGCGTGTGTAAGGAGTATAGGTGGGGATGAGGGATATGGAGCGGCTAATCAGAATCTGGCGCGGCAGTACGACAAACAGCAGGGCAACGACCGCCAGCAGGATTAAACCCTGATCCAATTTGGTCAGTTTGGCGATGGCCGATTGGAGTAAATCAACATCGGCATCCTGATGCGGCTCATCATCATGGTGCTCGGGGTGATCGCCCAGCATATGCATATGGACTGACACTGGCGGCTCCTGGCCATCAAAGCAAAAATGGCCATGGGCACCGAGCCAGTTGCCAAGCAACCAGAGTGCGAATGCCAAAAAGGCCAGATTGTGATAACGCCGTATAAATGCCAAAGCAATACCTTTTATAAAACCCCAAACCGCTGGGTGCGGTTCGGGTACAGCTTACCTAAAAGCCACTAGTCGCAACAAGGTGCCTTTTCAGTACAGCAGAGTAATTCCAAACAACAGGGAACAACGTCTGCCAGTACCGCAACAGAACCCAGGCAAAGCAGCGCCATAAGCGCATATTTAGCCAATGCTTTCATAGTGCATCCTCTTTAGAAAATGGAATTGATGTCGGCGGGAGTGGGCTATTTATTGCGGCGGGCGCCAGATAAGACGTGGAAAGCCGGCGCGATAACAAACGCATAACCCCAGTAAGACCGCAACTATCAACGGCAATTCGTTGGTGGGTATAGTCATCGCTAAGGGTGTTTTTACGCACCCGGGGCAATTGGGGCTGGCGCATTGCATACTGGGTGCGCAGTCGTCCATCCCGAGGCAACAGTCGTCCAGCAGCCACTGGTACAACCCGGTGTGGTTGCACACAAATACCAGTGTTAGCAGGGCGATGAGCGAGCGCAACGAAAAGCTCCGTCAGTATGAGTTAAACAGCGAGTGGTATCTGGATCAGAATACGCCGGTTGCTAATTAGTTGGCAATTGTTCGCCAAAGTTCACTCCGCCACAAACACCGGTGCAAAGCCTCCACCCTGCGTGCGGAAATTCGTTGTCTGCCCTTGGTATAAGCGCGCTGCGAGCAATTGAATTTTTCCAGCATAAACATAAGCGCGAATATCCATTTTCAATTGCTTCTGTTCATCATCTACCAAAATGCCGCGCTCGCTCGGCGGTACCTGCTGTTGGGCAATATAATCGCCTTGCAAAATTTCCTGCCAGACGCTTTTCGTGAGCTTGTCGCCGCGATAGGCCGCCTTGCTGCCATAACCGGTGGCGGGTTTGAAAAATAATTGCTTGCGCGTGTGCCACAAATGATCGGCGTTTTCGTGATTAACTAATTGAGTGTGCGGAATTCCTGCACTAAGGATTTCGATATCCGCCGGCGCCGCCCCTAAAAGCGATAATTGCTGCGCATCGCCCAGCAAAGTGAGATTACGTTTGTCTGCATAAATGGCGTGGTGTACAGGATTGGGGGTGAGCACAACGGCGTTTTGTTCGTAGGCGATACGCAGCAGGTTATTGGTTGGTTGAGTGAGCGAAAAATCTGTTAGCCGGTTGTATACCAAATCAATGACGTCATCGCCGCACAGGAGCTGCTGGTTGTGCCAGCGAAGTTGGCCGGGGTCGAGAATAAACGTGTTGATGCCGGCCTGTTGAAATATCGCTTGGGCTAACAAAAATTCCGGATAGAGAAATTGTTCAGTGGGTGATTCATCGACAATAGCGATACTACGCAAGGGTAAAGCGCCGCGCGATAGCCGCCACTCAGCGCGAAACATGGCCACAAATTCCGCCTCAAGTTGTGACTGCAAGGGTTGATCGACACTGCCCTCGGCATTGCAGCAGGCTATTTGCGCACTGCGTAACGCGGCATTTAAAAATCCGCCGCCGGCATTGGTATTGATTTCAATGACCTTGGGGCCGGCATCGCTTAAGTGAAAATCAATGCCCATAAAAACACCCGGTGTGGTAACCAGCGGCGCGGGCAGAGTGGATACTCTGCTCAATGCCTGTTGTTGGTAGGCGGGCAATTGAGTTACGCGCGCGATGGTTTGCACCAACTGCTGCAACTGCTGTTGTTGGGCGGGCGAAATAAAAACCGAGGTATGAGAGAACAATTGTTGTTGATGTTGCAAAACCGCGTCCGGCAACTGTTGGGCGTGCAAACGGCTGAGCAATTGCGCGCGATCCAGTGTTTTGCAAAAGCACGCACGATTTAACCGATCAGCTACCGATTGCCCTGACGTATTGCACCGGCTATCACACTCGCTCATCGCAAAACTCCTCGTAGATTACTTCACTCGCCAATGCTTCTGCATTTCCAAATACATAAACGAGGCGGTCCAAGCGATCAACAAGAGCCCAGTCAAGGCCTCCACGCCAGCTAAAAAGCGCAACCAACCGGAAGGAGCAATATCGCCAAAACCGAGCGAGGTGTAGCACACCAGTGAAAAATAAATACAGTCAATAAAACTGGCGAATTGCGCACCGGAGAGCTGCCCGAAATCTGCCATTTGCAAGTAAATAAAATACGCCAACGCAAAAATCAGTACTTCCAGAATATGCGCAAAAAAGCAGGCGAAGAGGCTAAACAGAATGCTGATCCGCGGCGAACGCTTGGCACTAAAGAGTGTGTTTGTCAGAATATTAATGGTTTCGAAATGAATCAGCACAGAAATAGCGACAACAACAAAATTAATAAACAGTGAGATCAGCATTATCTGGTTTCCTCGCTGATAGATTCCTTTGGCAATCCAATCGACAATCCAACGACCAATAATAAAAACACCAGGCTGCCCCAAAGGCATAGCGTTAATCCGCCCTGCTGGTAAAGATAGCCGGAGAGCAGTGTTCCCACCAACCGACCTAGCGCATTGGCCATGTAATAAAAACCTACATCCAGCGATACACCGTCGTTGTTGGCGTAGCTCACAATTAAATAGGAATGTAGCGAGGAATTAATAGCAAATACTACGCCGAACACCAACAAGCCGATAATTAATACATAACTGGCCGACCCGCTGATACTCAGTGCTGCTGCTAATAGGGTCGTTACCAGTGCGAGTAAACTGGCCCACACCACAGCCGCGCTGCCACCGGGTGTTGCACGCGTTTTGGTGCGCAGAATGTGAGGGGCAACGGATTGCACCAGTCCATACCCGATAATCCAGCTCGCGAGGAATCCGCCCGTTTGCCAAAAATCCCAACCGAGATGGCTGGTTAAAAAAACTGGCAGCGCCACGACAAACCAGATATCGCGTGCACCGAATAAAAACAGCCGCGCAGCGGATAAAAAATTCAACGCGCGGCTTTTGGAAAACACATCGCCAAATTTAGGTTTGTTTTTGGCTTTACCTAAATCCTGCGTTAAAACCAGCAAACCAAGCACCCAGACTAGCGCGAGCAGGGTCGCCATAAGGACAATGGCCTGGGTAAATCCAAACGCGGCGAGTAAGGCGCCGCCGAGAAAAAATCCTACACCTTTCAAGGCATTTTTGGAGCCGGTCAGTAGCGCGACCCAGGTAAACAAACGGCTTTGATTATCGGCGGCGACCAATTGTTTGATCGAACTTTTCGCGCTCATTTTGTTCAGGTCTTTGGCAATTCCCGAAAGCGCCTGGGACGCCATCACTAGTGGAACGGTTAACCACTGGCTGGGTAACGTCAGCATCGCCAGCGCAACCACTTGCAAACCCAAACCTATATTCATAGTGCGATTCAAACCAATGCGCGCACCTAAATAGCCACCCAATAAATTCGTGATAACGCCAAACAATTCATAAAATAAAAACAACCCCGCAATCGCCAACGGGCTATAACCCAATTGATGAAAGTGCAACACCACCAACATGCGCAAGGCGCCATCGGTAAGCGTGAACGCCCAATAATTGCCGGTGACGATTGCGTATTGGCGAATAGCGGGAGAATTATTCATACATTTCAAATCTATTCGAATATTTTTTACATAGCCCGTATGGAGCCTGGCGCAATGCGGGGAATTTTTTGCAAACATAAAAACCCCCGCATTCAGTTACACTCCATGCGGGCTAGGTTAATCTGCGGAACCCACAATTTTCGCCAATTCCGCGGTACGATTCGCGTAACCCCACTCGTTGTCATACCAGGCATAAATTTTTACCAAGCTGTTATTGACCACCATGGTAGAGAGCGCATCGACAATTGATGAGAGTGGATTGCCACAAAAATCACTGGATACTAACGGACGAGTTTCGTAACCGAGAATACCTTTGAGATAAGTTTCACTCGCTGCTTTTAGCAGTGCATTGACTTCATCTGCTGTGGTATTGCGTTCAACTTCAAATACGCAATCGGTAAGTGAACCGGTAGCGAGCGGCACGCGCACGGCGTGGCCATTCAACTTGCCGCGCAGCTCAGGAAAAATTTCTGCAATTGCAGTAGCCGAACCGGTGCTGGTGGGAATTAAATTGGAATGGGAGGCGCGCGCCCGACGTAAATCTTTGTGCGGTTGATCGAGAATTGATTGGGTATTGGTTAAATCGTGAATTGTGGTAATCGCACCGTGTTTAATGCCCAGATTTTCATGAATCACTTTGACTACGGGGGCGAGGCAGTTAGTGGTGCAGGAGGCTGCCGTGACTATGCGATGCACCCTAGGATCAAATAAATGCTGATTAACACCCACTACTAAATTTAATACGCTCGGTTCTTTAACCGGTGCGCTGACAACAACGCGTTTTACACCTTGATCCAGGTATGCTTGCAGCAAACTGACTTCGCGCATTTTGCCGCTGGCTTCTATTACCAGATCGCAACCGCTCCAGTCGGTTTCGCCAATCGTTTTATTGCGCGTAAAGGCAATGCGTTGGCCGTCAATATAGATTGAATTTTCATCACCACTGGTTTCGGGACTCCATTGACCTTGCACCGAATCGAATTTCAACAAGTGAGCAAAAGTAGCGGCATCGCCCATTGGGTCATTGATTTGTACAAATTCGAATTCCGGCCAATGCCAGCTGGCGCGCAGTGCCAGGCGACCAATACGACCAAAGCCATTGATACCAATTTTAATTTTTTTCATAGAAGCTCATTCATTTCAAAAAATTTGGTTACAAGATACGTGACAGTGGGTGTGATAAATCACACCCCTACTACGCCCTTTCCCGTAGGGGCGCAATTTATTGCGCCCTAATTTATTGCCTCAATTACCCAGGGGGGTTGCTTTAATGATTGTTTAACAACAACGCTTGGGCCTGTCTTCCATCGCGCACAAACGTGCATGATTTTCTTCCAGCCACTCTGTGTTGGCATCAAGCATTGTCTTCAGGGTTTTGTTAACCCATGCCGGTAACTCCGGGTGCAAACGGTAATAAACCCACTGCCCTTTGCGGCGATCGGCCAGCAAACCGGATTCGCGCAAGAGCGCCAGGTGGCGGGAAATTTTCGGCTGGATTTCATCGAGCGCGCAGGTCAGCTCACACACGCACAGCTCTTTTTCGCGCGCGACTAATAGCGCTATGCGTGCACGGGTAGGGTCAGCGAGGGCTTTGCAAAGGGTGTCGGGTGTGAATGGCATAATCACTTGGCTTTCTTTAATATATGGATTTTCATATATATTGATAAGTGTATATTTATAATGAGAAATGAACAAGTTGTTAGTTTGTAAAGGCGATCGTTTTTGGTATTTTGAGCGGTATATTGCTCAAAATTTCGAGTTGCGGCTAAATATGAGCAATATATTGCTCATATTGAACTGAAAGCAGGTTGCCCCAGTTGCGGTAGGTTTGGAGCGTATTCAGTGGGCAAAAGAGACTGTCAAAATTGAATCCAAAGAAAGTCTGGAATTTCCTCAGCCTGTTTATCAATTGCAACGTTGGATGTAGCAATTCCTGATTTATTAAATCAGCCATTTACTGATATCGAATTATCTCTGTATCGCAGCCTTATCGGCGAATGGGTTTTTGGAAACTCAAGTGATCTTCAATTGGACAAACATGCTGAAACTCGGGCTGGGCGCAAAGTTATTTCGCTCGCGTCAAAGATTTGGAAGCGTTTCGCTTGGGTTTATTAAGTGCAATAGAAAAAAGGCATAGCCCGTCAGAGCAGAAATTAAAAATGCGTAGCCCCTTTACCAACAAACCATTTGTGGTGGATAAAGCACAAAGGTCTATAACCGTTACCGGTTATGGCTCGGGTCGCAATGCTCAGCAAGTGTATTTCTATTGAGTGGGTTGCTATTAAGATAATTTAGAGAGCCCTGCATGGCTTCACCATATCCAAATTGTCCCGGTAGACGTTGGTGCTGATATTGAGCAGGCCGAGCGTTGTGTGGAACAGATTGTCATGGGAGTAGGCTTTGGTGGTTGAGCGTTGCAGACATTGGCTATCTATTGCGTTGGCCCGCGTGAAACCTTCAGAAAACCAAAATAAAAAAGGCACGTGCTTTTGTTCCTTGGGCGCAAACCGATAAGGCATGCCATGCAAATAGAGGCCGTTTTCACCGAGTGATTCGCCGTGATCCGAAAGATAAATAAAAGCCGTGTTGTATTGAGGTGATTGTTGTTTCAACCATTCGATGGCGCTATTTAAAAAATAGTCGGTATAGTGAATGGTGTTGTCATAAGCATTGATCACTTCTTCTTTGCTGCAATTATGTAATTGGTTGGTGTTGCAAACCGGTGTGAAAGTGGCAAAACCTTTTGGGTAGCGATCCGCGTAGTCAGGGCCGTGACTGCCTTTTTGATGCAGGACAATGACTTTATCGCGTGAACTCATTGCAGCCAGTTTTTTGTCGAGGTCGTGCAGCAGTATTTCATCGAAACATTCAACGTCGGTGCAATGATCCGGCAGCGCTAAATGTTGGACATCTTCATAGTCAACGCGATTACACGTGCCTTTACAACTGGAGTTGTTATCGCGCCATAGCACATCGATGCCTGCATGTTTAATCACGTCCAATAAACCTTCCTGTGCTTTTGCCTTGCTATCCGAATAACCTGCTCTGCCTAATGCGGAAAACATACACGGCACTGATACAGCGGTTTCAGTACCACAGGACGTAACATTGGAAAAATTAATAATTGATTGGCGTGCTAGCAAAGGATTGGTTTGACGCGAATAGCCGTTTGTTGAGAAATGATCAGCACGTGCGGTTTCTCCAACAACCAGTACCAATAATGTCGGTTTGCTGAGCGATTTTCCGAGTGCGTTGATGGCAGCATCATGCTCAATAGGTGCAACAACAGTGGCGTTTCCACGGTTAGAAAAAAAGGATGCGGTGGCGTAAACCACATTGAGCGGATTAGCCATTTGGCGAATATTTTTGTGATTGCGAAAAAATGATGCGTAATCTGCTGACATACAAAGAATCAGTAGCACGCTAGAGATTAACGCAGCCCCAGTGAATTTTAATTTTCGCACAAGCTCTTGTTTAAGGCCGAGAAAATCTATGTTTAGCCTGAAAATCGTGAGCGTCGGGATTACGCCTAGTACCGCGATATAGAGAATCAGTTTTGCATTGATTAGATTTTTCGTTTCAGAAAAATCTGTTTCCATCGCATTCTGGATCATCAAACGGTGAATCACTACCCCGTAGGCATCCATAAAATATGCGGTGCTTCCGGCAACAATTAATAAAAATGCTAATAGCGGTTTGGCAAGGTAAGGCAGTGTTATCAACGAAATAAAAATAAAGTTTAGTAACCAGAGTACCAGAGCGATATTTAGTAGGAAAAATACGCCTCTGATGCTGGATAAATCGATGATGGCGATGGCGGCGTTAAAAAAAGCCAGGTTATAGAAGGCAACCAATAAAAATGAAATGGACAATGAAAGTCCAACACTGCCAATTTTTTCCGGGAGATGGGCATTTGTCGCTGCGGATGAAAATAACGCAAGCTTTTTGAGTGAAAACTCCAGATTCATTGTAATTCTCCCACGGCCATAGGCGCATTCTGCGGAATGCGCGGCAGTTCAAAAAAAATGAGATAAAGGGAGAGTGAGCAGAACCAACAGATGGCGAGCGTCCATAAATCGTGAGATAAAAAATGGGCGCCGCGAATTTGTTGGGCGATTCCAAATACAAGGCCTGCCAAGAGCGCTATTGCCAAGCCCAGCCAGCGTAGTGGCGATTGAAAAGAGAGGCCGAAAAAATACAGTGCAATCCAGCTGTATCCAGCACTGGCATGACCTGCGGGAAAGCAGCCATCTCCGTTGCGTTGAATTAATTGCTGGACAACATTGATGTAGGGTAAATGCCCGCCATAAATGTCAAACTCCCAGGGGCAGGAAATAGCGAGGGATGCCTTAAGGGCACCCACCAACAAACTGCTGCCCAGTAGTGCCAGCAGGAGGTACCCAAGTGGCTTACGCAGACGTGCCCAGGGTAAATAACACCAGCTGGCGATTAGTGCTCCCAAAACGAAAAGTGCAAGCGAAATGGAGAGGTTGCGCCCGCCCTTATGCAGTAGGTTTTCTGTTAACCATGCGTTTTTCCACAACCATGTATTGCCTTGCAGCTGATATAAATAGTCTGCAACAACCTTATCAAGATTAAAAATAATAATGACCGCCGTTAGGACGGCCAGACTATAAACCGGATACTGGTAGTGATATTTCAGGAATGGTGCCTGTTCCACTCTCATAATTTGGGAATTCCTATAAGTACTGCGCTTATCCTAGGGGGCAAAACTTAAGGGAAACTTAGCAAGGCTATTTCGATGGCAGAAAAATGACGTATATGCTCTTATAATGTTAAATGTATTGCATAAATTGGTTATAAAAAAACATAATGAAAACCCCGATATTTAACATCCACGATCTGATTCTGGTACTTACCCTGGCGGTTTGCGTGCTACTGGTTATTTTTCAGTGGTTGCTTTCCAAACAGAAAACCAGCGCTTCCTGGTTACTGAGCGGCTTTTTTGTAGGCGTGGGTGTGACGGCGCTGTGCAACTTACTCTTGTGGAATGATTACATTCAGAGCGATGCAGCCCCCGCGAAGATATTGCTCTCGAGTTTGCTGGCTACGGCTGTAGTGGGGAAAAGCGTGTGCCTCTATTTTTACGTGGTGGCGATTACGCGTGCGCAATTCCAATGGCGGTGGCCTTATGCTTTGCATGGGATAACGCTGTTAGCGATGATGGTATTGATTGCGGCTGCTGATCTGGATTCAGATCGCTTGCGATTTTTAATCACTAGTGATTCTGAAGCCCGCGTGCGCATCACCAATTTTTTCTGGCATTACCTGAAAACCCTGCCCGTGGTTTATGCGCTCGCGGCCGTCTGGGTAGCCTTGCAGTACAAACAACAATTAAAAGAATTTTATTCCACTTTTAGTTTGCAGGCGCCACTCTGGTTGTTGCTATTGACGCTGGGCTTTGCATTAAATTGGAGTTGGTCGCTGGTGGTGCATGTGTTGGGGCAATCGGTGGGTATCCAATTAGCGGATATGTTTGGTATTGCCGATAACTACATTACCTTTTTATTGGTCAATGCGCTCTTTGTGTACAGCTTGTTGTATGCCCATGAATTATTGGGCACCAAGGAAAAGCCGGCGGAAAAAGAAACGGCGGCTGTTGCAGAAATTTCGCCTGATGCCATAGAGCGCATTCGTCGCACTATGGAAGACCAGCAGTTGTACTTAACGCAAAACCTAAATATCGAAGAGTTTGCCAAGCATGTGGGCATTCATTACCGCGAGGTTTCCAGCATTATCAACAAACACTTCAATACTAATTTCTTTGAGTTTGTGAATGAGTATCGCGTGAATAAAGCCAAGCAAATGCTGGTGGATAAAAATTTTGCCGATATGACGATTCTGGATATTTTGCTGGAATCCGGTTTTAACAGTAAGTCGTCATTTCACCGGTTTTTTAAACGTTATACGGGAATGTCGGCGGCGGATTTCAGGAAACAGAATTTGAATCCCCCCTAACCCCCCTTTTGCAAAGGGGGAATTCGGTGCGCATTTCGAATTTAGTAGAAATCGTTTTACGTTCGCACTTCGAACTTATGTCTGGATTGATATTAATCTCAACGTAAATAGCCCAAAATTAGCACGATCAAGTTCCCCCCTTTGCAATAGGGGGGTTAGGGGCGATTAAGCCTTTCAGTAACTACCGAAAAAATTTTTTCTATAACGCGCTCAAGTTCAAAGATAACCTGCCTATTATCAAACCTAATCACTAGCAATCCCATAGCTTCCATCATCCTATCTCTTTCTTTATCTTGCGCTTGGTGCTCAGGTAATAAATGTTGTGATCCATCTAATTCAATTACCAGCATGGCCGCAGCTGAATAGAAATCAGCAATATAAGCGCCAATTGGTTTTTGACGATAAAACTGAACACCTAGTATTTGTTTACGTCGCAATCGCGACCAGAGAATTTGTTCAGCATCAGTCATACTGCTGCGGAGTGAACGTGAGAAGGGTTTAATAGTTCTGTTATAGGGGAGCATTGTTAAATCCTTTTAACGATTGTGATGTGGGATTATTGCATGTTTAATCACCCCTAGTCCTCTTTTTCAAAGGGGTGAATTTGATGCGCATTTCGAATCTAGTAGAAATCGTTTTACGTTCGCACTTCGAACTTATGTCTGGATTGGTATTAATCTCAACGTAAATAGCCCAAAATTAGCATAATCAAGTTCCCCCCTTTGAAAAAGGGGGGTTAGGGGGGATTCAATTACTTTCTCCCGCGCCCGGCAAGCAACAATCCACTCAATGCCAATAGTCCCCACAACGGAATTGATCCCCCACCGCCTCCACCGTCAGAATTGCTCCCCGTTGTTGCGGTAGAACTCGCGGCTTTTGATGAAGCAGGGGCGCTGCTGGCCGTTGAACTGCTAGCCGCGCTTGAACTTGCTGCTGAACTGGATTGCGCAATAGAACTGGCGCTGGAACTGCTGGCAGGTTCATCGGCTGGTGGTGTGCCGGCATAGCCCATGGCATTTTCTTTAGTGAGTGCGAGTACCAGAATGCCATTTTTTACCAGCGCATTTTCCGGTGCAAAATCCACACGGTTGCCATCAAAACTCCAGTTGGCTTTGCTCCAACGGCTGGTGTCAAAGGTATCAAAGTCATCGCGCCAGCCCGCTTCAAAACTTTTTGTGGTTGCGTTGTAAGTTTTGTAGTCGATGTAATTCACGAATTGATACACGGGTAATACAGAATCATCCCAGGCTCCAACCCATTCGGCCGATTCGGATGACCAGATATTGAAACGCAAACTTTGTGCATTGGTGAGGCTGGTGACGGTGCTGGTTCCGATAATACGGCGCACTTCAACGCCATCCACAAACCAGGCCACGTAATCGGGGGTCCATTCCAATACATAGGTGTGGTAGGCATCGGCAAGCGATTGCGGCGCCGTGTGGACTTGCTCAGTGTGGAGGGTGGGACGCGAGCTGCCGAGAATCACATTGCTCTGCCATTGGGTTGCATTATTTTTACCGAAGACTTCGATATCAATTTCTTCCCAAAACGTATTGCCTATCTCTGATCCATTTTTGTAGGTGAAGAAGGTGGATAAAACCCCGCTCGCGTTGGCGACTCGCATGCGCATTTCGTAGCGACCATAGAGATAGCTTTGATTTGAAAAGATCTCTGCACCTTTGTAAGACTTGGCGGTGGTGACGCCGGCGGCAAGACTTGCACACAGGGCAAGAAGGAAAATCGAAATACGGCGCATGCTTGTTACCTCGTTGACTCGGATGATACAAAACTCGATTGATTTATAAATAAAAACGGGGCCGGGGCCCTAATCATTTTCCCCAACCCCAAAGGCTGTAAAACACTGTTGTTTAGAAATTGCTAATTAATTTTAGTCAGTTTGATCCAATCAATATTAAATCCGCCGCTGTTGGCATAAATCGCCAGATTTTGTGTGCCCGCATTTAAGTAGATATTGTGCGAGATAGTTTGGTAAGTCCCCCAGCCGCCGGTGTTGGGTACGCTAATGGTGCCCAAGCCAACGCCGTCGCGATCCAGGGTGAACTGTGCAGTGGTCAGCGCCGAGGCAACCCGGTATTCCACTTTGTAAGTGCCGGCTTGCGGGATGTTCACATTGCGGTATTTGAACCAGTCACCCGCATCTATGTAACCCACCACGCCACCCGATACAGTCAAGCTACCGCCTACTTCGTTGTAGCTCTCTGCTTCAATATGGATACTGCTCGCCGCCGGCGCAGAACTTGATGAAGAACCGCCACTGGTTCCGGTATCTGCCGGTGGAGTGCCGGTATAACCCGTTTGGCCTTCGCGAGTCAGTGCCAGTACCAGTATGCCGTTTTTCACCACCACGTTATTGGGCTCAAAATCGGCGAGGTTTTCACCGAAGGTCCAGTTGGCTTTGTTCCAGCGATTGGTATCAAAGCTGTTGAAGTCATCTCTCCAACCGGTGCCGAAGCTATTAGTGCCAGAGTTCCAAGGCTTGTAGTCGATGTAATTTACGAACTGGTAAACAGGCAGGATATTGGGATTCCAGGCCCCCACCCATTCGGCAATATTGGCCGCCCAGAGATTAAAGCGAATGTCCTGCGGGCTAGTCAGGCTGGTGACGAACTGGCCACCGTTGATGCGGCGTACCTGGGTGCCGTTCACGAACCAGGCAATGTAGCTGGGGGTCCATTCCAACACATAGGTGTTGTAACCATCGCCCAGCGAATAGGGCATGGTGTGCACGCCTTCGGTTTTGGTGGTGGGGCGATTGGTGCCGATAATCACATTGCTCTGCCATTGGGTGGCGTTGTTCTTACCGAAGATCTCGATATCGATTTCTTCCCAAAATACCCCGGCTTGCTCGGAACCATTTTTGTAGGTAAAGAAAGTGGAAAGCACTCCGCTGCCCTTGGCGACGCGCATGCGCATTTCATAGCGGCCGTATTTGTAGGTTTGCTTGGAGTAGATTTCAGCGGCCTTGTAAGGCTTGGCTTGGGCACTGGTGGTAAAGCAGATTGCGGTGGCGAGCATCAGCAGCGCACCGGTAAAACGGTTGAGATTGAACATAGCGAGTACCTTTTATCTTTATTAGAAACGCTTGATGTCTGTAGAAAAAAGTCTGTAGCAGACACTTGTGGTTGAGTGGCAACAACCGAATACCACAGTGCTTATGTTGCCGAGGTGCGAAACAGGCGTCGCACCAGTTTGCGCAGCTTGCGTAAAATGGTGCGGAGCAGTTTAGAGGTGGGAATTCTGGTGAGGGGATTCTGCGGTCTCTCTGGTTCGGGGCGCGGTTAAACCTCTGAGACTGTCGGAGACAGGGATGTCGACGACAAGCCCCCATGGATGGGTTCACGGCGTGTCTCAGAGGTTTAACCGCGTCACGAGCAAGGCACTTAGAAGAGTAAAAATCGCTGCAACTTTTCCCAAACACGTCCGTAGATAGGATTAACAACACGCAAATTGAAGGAAACCTGTGTCCAATGACGCTCGCTGACGATAACCAGGATGATCAGTTAATAAACCTGATTGCCCGCTGCGCCCTGCGCGACCAGGCTGCGCTGAAACAGCTTTTTGATCAGGTTGGCCCCTACCTGAATGCGGTCGCCTGGCGGATTTTGAAATCCTCCGACTTGAGTAATGAGGTGTTGCAGGAAGCCTTTCTGCAAATCTGGAATAACGCCGCCAGCTACCGGCCCCATCTGGCCAGGCCGCTGACCTGGATGGCCAGTATCACCCGCTACCGCGCGCTGGATCGGCTCGACAAGGAATCTCGCACCGGCAAACACACTCGCGCCTTGGAAGATGAGGAAGATTTTCCCGGTGGTGATGAACCTGAGCAGGCACTGGGCGCCAGCCAACTGCGTTTTCACCTGCACCAGTGCCTGACCACTCTGGGCGACAACATCAAACGCAGTATCGAGTTGGCCTACTTGCAGGGCTATTCGCGCGAGGAGATTGCGGAGAAATTGTCGACCAATGCCAACACAGTTAAATCCTGGCTCCACCGTGGCGCCGAGAGGTTGAGACTATGTCTAGAAACCAAATGACCGGGCCTGGAAACCAAACAACAGGCGCAGGCCTAAACGAACCGCAACTCGCCTTTGATTATGTCACCGGTGTCATGCGTGGCAGTGAACGCCGACGTTTTACTGAACGTGCGCAACGCGATGCGGAATTACAGGCACAAGTAAGTTATTGGGAAGAAGAGTTGATGCGTTTGAGTGACAAGGAACAAGTGTTGCGCCCGGAAGAGGCTACCTGGGACAAAATTTCCGCGCGTATAAACCGCACCCAGCCTGATACGCGCGGCTTTTGGTCGCGCTGGTTCTGGCAAAGCGTCAGTGCAGCCAGCTGCATTTTATTTGCAACTTTTGTGTGGCTGACACAGGGCAATGTTAGCGTGCAGCAACCCAATGCTGACTACGTTGCGGTATTGACCGATGAAGCCGGTGCGGCCCAGTTAACCGTGTTGACTGCCAATGGCGGCGAAAAGCTTTGGTTGAAATGGGGCGCGGTTGAAATTGCTGCAGAGAAAAACCTGCAGCTATGGGCGATCTCCAAACGCGATGGCCAAATTCGACCACTGGGCGTGTTTGCTGCCACCGACGGTGAGGAACTGCCAATTACTGTGGCGCAGTCGCGTTTAATTAAAGACTCGTCACACCTGATTCTCACGGAAGAGGATGTTGGTGGTTCGCCGCTGGATGAGCCGAGTGAAACCATCATTGCCAAAGGGGTTTGTGTGTTGCTGGCAAAAACGGAGAAAACTATTTAGGGAATTACTGGTTCGGTATTAACAGGTTAGGGAAAGAATCAGGGAACTGCCGGGGGTGGCATAGGAGCGGGAGTGGAAAGATCAGGGAAACTTAGGGATGGTCGAGGGATGGGAATGAATACAGACAGGAAGCCGGATCAAAGGAGCGTTGGGAAAATCAGGATGAGTCAGGATGACGCTGGGTGAAACAGGAAAAGTGGGAAAGTTAATGATTAGCAGGAGGCCGGGTCATGGCGCTGAGCAGGAAAGACCGCAAAGGAACAATGAATTTAGGAATTAATTAACAGCCTCCAGCAATTTAGCTTTTATAATGCGCCGCCTGAATTTGCATTTATGCAAACAGGCTGCGCATTTTTTTTAGCAAGGAAAAAAGTGGCTCGTTATGAACATCATTCGCTGGGTATTAATACTATTAATTTGTGCTAGTGCAAACCAGGTAAAGGCATTGGAGTTAATCTTTGCCGATCAAAATTTAACTGCCTGTGTGCAGGAAATTATTAGTAAAAAACAGTGGCAAGCGTTGGAGCAAGTTACCAGTGTGGAATGCCACTCCAAAAAAATTGCCTCGCTTGTCGGTATTGAGCAATTAACCAAACTGCAAAAACTATCACTTTATAATAACAACCTGACTGATGTGAACCTGGGCAATTTGCCTGAGCTAAATCATATCAACCTCGCCAAAAATCAGATTACCCGGATAACGCTCACACAACTGCCGGCGTTGGCCGAATTGTATTTATTTGGCAACCGTCTGGAAACGTTTGATTTGCAACACATGCCTGCACTCAAGCTACTGAAGATTAACGACAATCGCATCCTGACATTTACTTATCAGGAGCTACCGGCGTTAGAAAAAATCTATATGTTCAACAATCTTATGGAACACGTGGATATTTATCACCTCCCCGCCATGACCTATATGGACGCGCGCCAAAACCCTATGCCAGATCCACTTTATGAAGAGATGGATAAAATCAAAGGCGTCACTTTTTTGCACGATGGCAATGCCGAAGATTGGCAATAATTCTTCCTATCACATTTTTCTTATCTAGTTATTCACCAAGGTTGGCATTCGGAATGAAACAATTTTTTTTACCGGTATTCATCAGCAGTTTATTGGTGGTAGACGCGCACGCGGAAATACAACATCAATGGGATTGGGGCAGTCGCGCGCGCTACGCGAATGTCGATGCTGCTAACAGCGGTCAATCCGCGTCGTTGCTACTGCGAGGCAATTTAAATTCGCAGTGGAGTGAATGGCTTACCACATTTGTAGAAGTCGATTCAGTTGGCAGCACGTTTAAAGACGATCACAGCGACGGTGTGCGTCTCAACGGCCAACCGCTGTTGCAAGATCCGCCTGGCACGGAATTTAATCAGGCCTTTATCGCGGTGAATGGTGATAATTTTTTAATGCGTCTGGGGCGTCAGCGAATTAATATCGATAACCAACGCTTTGTGGGAGGCAATGGTTTTTGGCAAAACGAACAAACCTTTGATGCGATATTTAGCCAATATAAATTCGCGAGCAATTCACGTTTTACCTACAGCTATATCGGCAATGCCAATCGTATTTTTGGTGACGATGCGGATAAAAATTATCCCGGCCGCGGCCCCTTGCCCAATGGCACCACCCCGCCGCGCCCAGCGGTAAATTATGGCGATCACGAACAGCATACTCACCTGAGCCATTTGGAATGGAATGAGTGGGACTACACCCGCATCACCGCCTATGCACACCGCATGGAAAATCTGGATATGCCCGCTGCGAGCAACGCAACCTATGGCGCAAGCTACAGCTTCAATTACAAAGTTGGTCAGGTGAAATATCGCCTGCAGTTAGAGGCGGCACAGCAAGACAGATTTGATATAGAGCGCGATCAATTGCCCTACTATTTAGTCGAAACCGGTGTAGGGCTGGGCAGTGTGGAGCTTATCGCCCACTATGAAATTCTGGGCGAAAAAAATGGCGCTGCGTTTATTACGCCGCTGGGCTCCAATCACAAATTTGAAGGCTGGGCCGGTGTGGTGGGCAACACGCCTAACAGTGGCGTGCGCAATACGTCGGTAGGATTACTCTGGCGCGCTTCACCCGTTCGCATCGAAACCCACTATCACCTATTTGATAAAGATGTGAATGGGGACGCAATTGGCGCGGAGTGGGATTTGGATATTTCCTTCCGCCCGGCGCGCAAACACAATCTATCTCTGCGCCTCGCGCATTTCGACCCGGAAAATAATTCTGCATCAACGCGTAAAGTATTTTTGGATTACGCGTATAACTTGTAATTGTTGGTCAGATCGTTAAAGAAAAAGAGCATCATCCGTGATTGCTCTGGGGCATAAATTTAATGTCCATTACCAAATCTATGCCGGAAAGATCCACCACCGTTGCCAGTGGTGGGGATGAGGCTTTTAAAACGTTTAATTAATAGCTGTAACCGGACGACGAACTGGTATAGCTGCTTGAGGAAGCGGCGCTCGAGCTTGCGGCTGAACTTGTCGTCGCTGTTGCCAGTGTCCAGTTAGGTATTTCCCCTTTGATTTCACCGGCCGCACTATCACCTGCGTAGAAATACAACGGCTGACCTTTAAACGCCCACTGCTTGGTGTTATCGCTGCGCGTCACTACCGAAAAGTCACCAGCGGTTTGCGCTTCGGCAGCGGCGTAAAGTGGAGGCCAGTTGGCAATACAGGTAGCGCCACAATTGCTTTGATTGGCGGTGTCTTTCGCAAAGGTATAGAGCGTGAAGCCCGCTTTGCTTTGATCAGCCGTCCCTTGGCTGTTAACGAGAAAACCTTTCCCGATCAAATACTCGCCCTTGGTGGCATGTTGTTGGGTGCCTACCGGAATTGGGCGCGCCAGCTGCCAGTTTGCGATGGCCTTACCGGTGGTCTGACCAGCCGCGGTATCGGTTTTGAAGAAGTACAGCGGCAAACCCTGATAAGCCCATTGACGAGCAGTCACGCCGTTGCCGAGGCTGCGCTCGATAATGCTGTAGGGCAAGCTGGCAGCGTCTTTTGCTCCCGCCAATAGTGGTGGCCAGTTCGCCAGGCAATTACCCGCGCAATTGGATACACCGTTGGTGTCTTTGGCGAAGGTATAGAGCGCGAATCCATCGCGACCAATCCATTGTGGTTTGAAGCTGGTGTTGCTGGCGTCTTCGGGCAAGGCCAACAGAATTTCACCTTTGGCTACCAGATAATTACCATCTGCACTATTGATGGCGGTATCCACCCAAGCCACTGGTGGAGTAAACCTTGCCAAGCTGGATGCCGCACTTGAACTGGACACTGCTGAGCTGGTAACTGCTGTGCTTGATACCGCAGCGCTGGATGCGATCGAGCTGGACAGGCTGGAGCTGCTGCTCAAAGCAGCTTTGCTTGAACTGCTGGGAATGGGGCTCTTATCGCTGTCTTTTTTGTCGTTATCGCCGCCGCAGGCGCTTAATAAACTGGCGCAGCTGATAACCAGCGCCAGGCTCAGGTGATGTTTGTTCAGGTTAAATTGCATAGGTTGATTCCTCCTTAAATGAATCAGGTGTTGGATTGGGCGTTAGATTGAAACCTTCGAAGAAGGCGTTTGTGTGAATCGTCAGGAGGGATTTACGGGGCGATTGAAAAAAGGTTGCAGCAAGCCAAAAAAATATTGCGCGGGAATTTTTATCGGATCAGAATACTGTTTTTATGTACAGTAATTTATAGAGGTGTTCCATGGCAACGAATGATCACGACCGCGATTGTGATTATGGCGACCCGGAACCCTGGATCACCGCTAAACCCCAGGCTCATAAAGGGCGCGGCGCCATAACCAATATTGCCGGCCGCTATGAAACCCAATTAATTGAAACGGTGGATGATGGTTGGCAGCCCTACGTGGATGACACGGATATTCATCCGGGGTTAAAGACCTTGGTAACACCCGAATTGGCTAAAACAATTCTTAGTCACAACCAATCGCCGGATATTCCTTTTAGTGTGTCCATCAATCCTTACCGGGGCTGTGAGCACGGTTGCATTTACTGTTTTGCGCGCCCGACCCATGCGTATCTTGGTTTATCGCCGGGGCTGGATTTTGAAACCCGTCTCTATGCCAAAACCAATGCGGCGGAGTTATTGCGCCGCGAGTTAGCCCAGAACAATTATCAACCTAGCCCAATTGCGTTTGGCGTAAACACCGATGCCTACCAGCCGTGCGAGCGCGAGTTAAAAATTACGCGTCAGTGTTTGGAAGTGTTTCATGAGTGTGATCACCCGGTAGGCATGATTACCAAATCCGCCTTGATCGAGCGCGATATCGATTTGCTGCAAGATATGGCGAAAAAAAATCTCGCCGCTGCTGCCATTACCATCACGACGCTCGATCACAATATTTCGCGCATTCTTGAACCGCGCGCGGCATCGCCCACGCGGCGTTTGCAAACCATTGAGCGCTTAAGCAAAGCAGGTATTCCCACCATGGTGAGCGTTGCGCCCATCATTCCGTTTATTACCGAACAGGATATCGAAAATGTATTAGGCGCGGCCGCCAACGCTGGCGCAACAGCTGCAGGTTATACGGTGGTGCGCTTGCCCTGGGAAATTAACCCACTGTTTCAGGAGTGGTTGCAAACCCATTTTCCCGAACGTGCGGAACGCGTGATGAATCGCATCCGCGATATGCGCGGCGGCAAAGACTACGATGCAAATTTCGCCACGCGTATGCGCGGTGAAGGTTTGTGGGCGGATATGATCCGCCAGCGTTTTATGAAAGGATTAAAACGCTACGGCCTCGATAAAAGCCGCCGCTATGGCGAGCTCGAATGCTCGTTGTTCCGTAAACCACTGAGTATTCCCGCACACGAAAACAAAAATGGGCAGATGGATATTTTTGGCTGATTGAGTTTTTCGTGGTAATTAGTTTTACCTTAACTAAAAATTTGCAGCTCTAACGTCCGTCTAAGTATTGATAGAAGATAGGATATTGGAATTGATATGCACATTGCGATAACGAATGCTATTGTCGATTTTGCCTTGCTAACGTTGTTAATGTAACGATAGCAACCCCATGAGTATAAAAGCCAAACAAGAATAGCTATATTCCCTAATATATTTAATGCCACTGCTAAAAGCCCAGGGTTACTTTCATACAAAGCGAGATAAATATCCGGGTTCGTTTGATCATGATTAGCTACGAACTCTTTGAAAATTGGTAGCAGATCAGGTTCTTCTATAAGTAGGATGCTTTTGGATGTTGTGCTTATTATTACGCTAACTAAATATGCAGGCCCAGCAATGTATAGATTTATAATAATATGATTTTTTAATGAGGCTTTACCTCCAACAGCAAAAAAGCCGGTTTTATATGCAAAAGCTACCAAAAAACTTGTTAGCACGAAGAAGATAAAAAGCGTGGCAAAAACTTGATAAAGCTCTTTTGTTGTGGCAATGAAACTCAGTTGAAATATAAATGCTACCGCAAGGCATGAAAGATTGAATGCTAACACCTTTCCGAGGGTGCTCTTTTCATCAAAATTTAGCTTACGAATAAAAGTTTTTGGACCCGATAGTATGTCAGTAAGTGTCGAAATAAAAATAGGGCCATGTGCGGTAATACTTTCAAAAAACTCTTTAGCTGACATATTGTTCATCCTGGATGTTATCAAGCACTCAGATAAATAGGAGAGAGGTCGTGCCTGACAGTAGTGATTTAGTACAGGATACTATCAGTCAGATAGTCCAATAAACAACTTGTCATGGTTTTTTGATGGAGCATTACTCGGGTAAAAATAGCGTGTAGGTTGGGCAGTTATGCCTAACAATATTTTGATCACCAACGTGTTGGGCACTCGTGTCTGCGTGGCGAGACCCAACCTGCATCAGTGCGTTAATCCAACTTTTCTTCAACAATTTTTTTCGGAGCTGGATTCGGGAATTTAGTGCGATCTTCAGCGGTGGCTTTGTCGTAACATTCGCCGAGAATATTCATCGCGCCACGGCGTGATTGTGTTTCCAGTTGGCGATAACCATTGCGGCAAAAGCCGGTGTCTTCCAGTTTGGCGAGCAAGCCCTCTTCTGTGAGGTGCTTTAGTCCATCCATCCAGTCCTCACTATCACCCGGTTTTGGGCCGCGGCCGTGCCCGCCACCGGGAGGTGGGCCATCGGGGTGACCGCCCATGCCGCCGCGCATTCCTCCTTTGCCTCCGCGTGGGGGGTTATCACCTCTGCCTCGTTCAGGCTGTTCCATCGTCAGCGTGTAGCTAAATTGTTTGGTGCCATCGGGCTTGGTGAGGGTATAAAAAATTTCCGAGGTTTTCGGTGGTTTGGGTTCGTTGCTTGCGCAGGCGAACAACATCAGGGACAGCGGAAGAACGAACAAACGCAGGTAGATCACGTCAAACTCCATAGATTATTTGTGGCGACTATGGATATTCTGACATTCATCCGGGAGAACTGTTGATGTAAGGCGATTGCTTGCACAATCTTTGGATAATTCCCGGCGCGTTAAAAGCCGTTGATCAATTTTCCCAATACCGACATAGCCTCATCAATTTCCTTCGTCCATGCATAACCGTAATTCAAACGAATACAATTGCGGAAACGGCGCGTGGCAGAAAATATGGGGCCAGGGGCGATGCTGATCCCTTGTGCGAGTGCCATGGAAAATAATTGCAAGCTGTCTACCTGCTCGGGCAACTCTACCCATAAAAAATAGCCGCCATTAGGACGAGTAACCCGGGTATTTTTTGGAAAATATTTGGCGATGGCGTTCAGCATTAATTGTTGCTGGTGTTCCAATGTTTCGCGCAGCTTGCGTAAATGGCGATCGTAACCGCCCTGCTGTAAATAATCCGCCAGCGCTGCTTGTGCCGGAATAGACGGAGAAATAGTCGTCATTAATTTCAAACGGTGAATCGGTTCGGCGTAGCGCCCGGCCGCCACCCAGCCTACGCGATAACCCGGTGCCAGGTTTTTGGAAAAAGAACCGCAGTGCATGACTAAGCCCGCACGATCAAAATGTTTGATGGGCTTGGGCGAATTAATTCCAAAATACAATTCAGAGTAGACATCGTCTTCAATCAACGGCACTTGATGCTGATGTAATAAATCATAGAGCTGCTGCTTTTTTTCATCGCTCATGGAGGCGCCGAGCGGATTGTGAAAGCTGCTCATTAACCAGCAGGCTTTAATCGGCAAACGTTGCAAACTTTCTTCCAGCGTTTGCAAATGAATGCCATCGCGCGGATGCACAGGAATTTCTACGGCTTTTAATTGCAATCGCTCCAGGATTTGCAGTGCCGCATAAAAGGTGGGTGTTTCAATTGCCACCAGATCGCCCGGTTGGGTGACGACTTGCAGGCACAAATTCAAGGCTTCCAATGCGCCATTGGTAATGACCAGCTCTTCGGGCGCGTGCATGACACCATTAACGCGATAGCGCAATGCGATCTGGCGACGCAATTGCGGATTGCCACTGGTGATGTCAGTAAGAATGGATTTGGCAGGCATTTGCTGCAGGCTCTTGTTCATGGAGCGCGCTATACGTGCGAGCGGAAATAAATCCGGGCTGGGAAAGGCAGAGCCGAGCGGAATCGTATCCGGATCTTTAATCGAACCTAACACCGAAAAAACTAACTCACTGACATCGACCGGTGTTGTCTCAGTGCTGCGCGGGCTCATCTCTGGTTCGGCGAGTGCGTTTTTTGCCTGGGCGCAAACAAAATAACCCGAGCGCGGCCGCGCCTGAATCAGGCCGCGGCTTTCCAACAAATAATAGGCTTCGAATACGGTTGCGGGGCTCACATTGTAGGTTCTGCTTGCGGTGCGTACCGAAGGTACTTTTTCATTGGGTGCAAGCACGCCGCTGCGAATTAATTCGGCGATTTCATCAGCTAGCCGTTCATAGAGTTTCATGTGCGGTTATAAAGTTTCAATGAAAAAGTTCATAAAAATTATTGTGCCGGATACATAAAGTTAGCCGCTTCCAGCGTAACCAGGTTAGGCGCTGAATGATTGATTAATTCGAAATTAAAATGAATCATGCCGGCCTCTTTGGTGTGCACAGGTTTTATTTTTACTGTTACAGGAAAATCGTAAACTTCACCGGCAGCGAGCCTAAAGTGGTGGGTGCGCGGTAGCGATAAATCGTCTGCATTTTGCAGCTGCAAAGTGTATTCGGCAGGCTGTTGGGTTTTGTTGGTTACTTTCATGCGATACACATTCACAATATCGCCGTCACTGGTGTAGCGATAAAGCACGCTGCGATCTTTCACTACACTCATATCCACCAGCTCACGCGCATTCAGCGATACCACGAGTGCGGCGAACATAATTACGATCAACGCACTGTAACCCCATAAACGCGGGCGCAAGATTTTTTCCGGCTCACCGGCAAGGGCTGCTTCCGAAGTATAACTGACCAAACCGCGCTCATAGCCCATTTTATCCATCACCTCGTCACAGGCATCAATACAGGCGGCGCAACCAATACAATCCATTTGCAAACCATCGCGAATATCAATACCCGTCGGGCAGACTTGCACACACATATAGCAATCGATGCAGTCGCCCAAGCCGAGCGCTTTAGGGTCGTCCGTTTTTTTGCGCGAACCTCGGGCATCGCCGCGTGCGCTATCGTAAGCAATCACCAGGGTATTGCGATCAAACATCACGCTTTGAAAGCGCGCGTAGGGGCACATATGCAAACAGACTTTTTCGCGCACCCAACCAGCATTTACATACGTCAAGGCTGCAACTATACCCACCCAGATGGCGCTGCTGCTCAACCATTCGAAGTGCGCGAGGTTTTGCACCAATTCGCGCACAGGCACAAAGTAGCCAACAAAGGCGATGCCGGTGGCAAGGCTCATCAATAACCATAAAAAATGTTTGCTGCTGCGCTTAAAAATTTTGGCTCCGGAGAGAGGTGTATTTTGTAATTTGATGCGCTGGTTGCGATCGCCTTCGGTTAAATTTTCAGCCCAGATAAACGCCCAGGTCCATACACTTTGCGGGCAGGTATAACCGCACCAGACGCGCCCCGCCACCATGGTGACGGCAAATAACAAGAGCGCGCCGATAATCATCACCAAGGACAGCAACATAAAATCCTGCGGCCAAAAGGTAGTGCCAAACACATGAAACTGGCGGGTTTCCAGATCCCACAATACCGCCTGGTGACCGTTCCAGTTCAACCAGGAGGTGCCAAAAAACAAGAGCGCCAAAAAACCCGCGCCGAGCAGTCGCAGGTTGCGAAAGCGACCGGTAAAACTGCGCGTGAAAATCTTACCGTCGTGCCCGCCCAGGTTGGCGGGAGTTTTATCGGAGGACAAATTTTTGGTGGGAATTAGCAGGGGGGAATTGCTCATAGTGGCCTCATGCGCAGTTAACTGCTGACAGGGTCACTATGCGCGTGAATCTGTACTGAAAACAGATTCAGTTTCTTCTAAAAAAACCGGATCAGATGGCGATTCAGATTAACTTGCCAGAGCCTCGGTCGACCCCGGCAGGCCAAACACCCGGTCAAAGGCCCAGGTAAATACAAAGGTGTAAACCAGGAAAAACACCAGAAGCCCCAGATCCATTAGCAGGGCTTGCCAGAGGCCGATGCTGTACCAACAGGCCACCAGCGGTACTAGCAGAACCAGCAAGCCGCTTTCAAAACCCATTGCATGAGCAACGCGTACGCCCAGGCCGCGGCCGGATTGGTGGCGGCGCGATTCCCAGCGTTCGAACAGGCCGTTGAATACCAGATTCCAGATAATGGCAACCGCCGAGGCCGCAATGGCTAATCCGAGCGACTCTGCGGCCCCCGCGCTGCTCATGATTTCCAGCAGTATGGCGGACAGGAGTATTGCGATAAATTCGTACAGGCCGACATAAACCACCCGGCGTTTGGTGCCATGTAATCCTGCCAAGGGCATTTCTACCGGTTTCATAATTACCTCATTGCCGGGTCATTTAAATAATCGGCAGGCATTTTTAGCGGTTTTGATTGATAGAAAAAGTTGGCTAATATCAGTAAAACTGAAAGATGCTAGAGGTGAGCGATGAGTGGGGTGTTTAACTCAGAGACAGTAGCCGTGTTCTTGGCGGTGTTAGACAGCGGTTCCTTTTCTGCGGCGGCGCGCCAGCTGGGGCGAGTGCCTTCGGCAGTCAGCATGGCAATTGCCAACCTGGAAGCGGAGTTGGATCTGGAACTGTTTGATCGGGGTGGACGCGAACCAAAACCAACGGCTCAGGCCCTGGCGCTGGAACCACAGGCGCGCCTGCTAATCGCCCAATTGCAGCAGCTCAATACCCAGGCACTGGAATTGAGTCAGGGTCTGGAAACCCGACTAACACTGGTGATCGCACCGGAGCTGCAATCCACTCCCTGGGTTCGCCCGTTACAGGTATTGGCACGGGAACACCCTTCACTCGAGGTACAGATAATCACCGCGCCGCAGACCGATGCGCTGCGCTTGCTCCATGAGGGCGGCGCGCAATTGGCACTGGTGTTCCAGCGGCCAGCAGCGGACGGGCGCGAGAGTTTTCAGGAGGTAGGCCGCGAAACCCTGGTGGCGGTGATCGCGCGCAAACATGCGGTGCTGCAGGAACTATCCCCCACTGGCCAAATAAACGATCACCAACTGCGGCCTATCCGCCAGGTGATGGTGGGTAGCCGCAGTCAGGATGACAGCAATGCCCCCGGCGGACCCTTTTGTATTACCTCGGAACACTACTGGCGCGTCGATCACCCCGAGGCGGCGTTGCAAATGGTTCTAGCCGGCCTAGGCTGGGCCTGGTTACCCCGCGCTTTTGTCCAGCCTTACATCAACGGCCAACTGCTAGCAGAGCTACCCATCGCCAACTTCACCAACGGCGAGGAGTTGTGGATCGACCTCGTTTGGTCGCGCGAGCGACCCCTGGGTTTGGGAGGGCAGCGGTTTGTCGAGTTGATGGCAGAAGAGTATCGGGGAGCTACATCAATCCGTTGAACTGCTGGGCGGAGTCCATCAACGGCTTACGATTGATTTTATGGACTACCTTTAACAAGTTCACCTTTGCTCGACGATAAGCCGAGTCGCGCGCGGCGGGATATTGGTAACGTGCGCGTGCGTAGCGATAATCCCATTCGGGTTGTATGACATTTGGATATTTTTCTGGTCGACGCGCCATCCGCGTTTCGAAAGCTGTTCCCGGAATCGCCTTAAACCGCGACAGCTTAACCCGATCGATTGCGTCAAAATGCGTTGTGAGGAAATCAGCAGTCGCCTGCACATCTTCGGGAGTTTCCTGCGGATACCCGAGGATAACGGTAGTGCGCACGCTGATACCGCTGCTCGCTGCATCCCTCACAAATTGGCTGTTGCGCGCAACACTGGTGCCTTTGAGCATCAATTTGTTCAAGCGTTGGCTGCCCGTTTCAAGGCCGAAACTGATGCGCCTCAAGCCAGCAGAATAGGCGCGTTTAAGGGTTGCCAGCTCAAGTCCATTTTCTCCTTTAGCATCGACATGTACTGATGCTACCCAGGCTGCTCCGGGTACAACTATCTGAAAGTGTTCTATTAATCCGTACCAAATTTCCAAATCTGAGTTTAATTTGCTGTCAAAAAAAATAAAGTTATTGGCTCGGTAGCGGGTGGCTTGCGTCTGCAGCTCCGTCAATACCGATTCCAGATGGCGACTGCGAAAGGTGCGAGTACTGGCGGTGGTTACGTCGCTGCAAAACAGGCAATGGCCCCAGGCGCATCCGCGACCCGCCATCACCGGAATAACTCGATGCGGATATTCCTCCCAGCGAAAGTGGTCAAAATCCGGAATGGGTAAACGATCACCGAGCATTACTGGCGGTGCTGGTTGGCCGATCATCGTCACGTCCTGACGAAATATACCCGGGATATTCTGGAGCCCCTTACCTGAGATCAACGCCTGGGCCAGATCGCATACAGAGAAGTCTGCCTCACCACCAAAGATGGCGGTAACTCCATCAATTTTTAGCCACTCCTGCGCGACTTTGGGTTGGTTGTAGTAAGGGCCTCCCAACAGAAGGGGGAGATCGTGGCGCTTTGCCTCGGCGGCTAGTGCAACCATTATCGGGTAATACTGCAAGTAGCAAGACACCATAATGCCGTCAAAGCGTTTGCTGGATAATACTTCCTTGAATTGCGCTATCAGGTTACTGGTTGCGCGGAAACGCAGGCGATGATAGGTGTTGTAGATGAGTTCATTGGCCCAGTGTAGCAGGCGATTACCACTAAAAAAAATGCGTGCCACGGCGTAGTCGGCAAACGTTTCCTGCTGATCGCGGGCGAGGGGTTTCATGCCATGGGCGAGGGGGGAAAATACCTCTACCTGATATCCTCCTTGTTTTAGGGGGGCGGCCAAAGCGCCGATAGCCATGGTTGGGTATGGGGCTTCGTTGTTCAGGTCGATCAGCAAAATTCGTCGGTTTGAGGGTGATCCATTCATAGCCAGCTCCAGCGCAGATTATTGTTGTTCAGTGCAAGGTGGGTGTTGATGCGTCGACCGATTCTGCCGGTTTGGCTGAAAATTGCGAATACGTGACATTACAAGCCACTGCGGAAACCTATCCTACAGTCGTCTGCTATCCAGTTCGGCACACTAATGCCAGCTGAGTTAGCGTTAACAACCCATATAACCTTTAATCAGCCTGTGATTCGGTGCACATCTATGGCTGGATTTATTATCATATAAGTGTGAAAATGCGCCGAAATTGCTGCCTTTTAAAGGCTTAAGAGACAGCAACCCTGCGAAGTTCGGGATTTTTCGAGTCGGTGGCCTGTATCTATACCGTTTCCAATTGTGGTGCCCGGGTAACAGCAGATAACAATAAGATTGCGCTACCAAACTTTTTTGATTCGCGAAAAAAATAAGCCTGGTTTCGGTCAATCCGTCTAACAACAAATTACTCCGGACGGAATTCATTATGTCTACACAATTCAAAACTACAGCTCCAGGTTTTACTCTCAAGGCGACTGCGGCAGCTATTGCCCTGGCGACTGGCTCTACCGCATTTGCAGCGGCCACTGGCGGTTTCTCTACCACCGATGGCGGCAGTGCTTCCGGTGCAAAATCTTTCACCGCCGCGACTTATCAGGAAATTAACACCATTATTGCCAACGCCAAGCTCGATGCGAATGGCGATAAGGTAACTGGCGGTGCCTATCCGGTCATCATTACTTATACCGGTAATGAAGATTCAATGATTGCGCAGATGATCAAAGACCACACGGTCGATTCCTCCGGCAACTGCCCGAATCCGCGCTGGAACGATGCCTATCGCTATGTGGAAATCAAAGAATTCACCAAGGGCGTTACCATCCTCGGTGCCAATGGCTCATCGGCCAACTTCGGCGTGGTGGTGAATAAATCCAGCAACGTGATTATTCGCAATATGAAAATCGGCGCGCTCGCCGGTGCCAACAACGATGCCGACATGATTCGCGTGGACAGCGGCTCCAACGTCTGGGTAGATCACAACGAATTGTTTGCAGTGAACAACGAGTGTAAAGGTTCACCGGATGGCGATTTGACTTTCGAAAGTGCAATCGACATCAAGAAAGAGTCACACAATGTGACTGTGTCTTACAACTATATCCACGACAGCAAAAAAGTGGGTCTCGATGGTTCCAGCAGCAGCGATATCGCGGGCGGGCGCGAAATTACTTTCCACCACAACATTTACAAAAATGTAAACGCGCGCTTGCCATTGCAACGCGGTGGCTGGACCCACATGTACAACAACCTCTACGACGGCATTACCGATTCCGGTATCAACGTGCGTCAGGCGGGTTACTCGCTGATTGAAAGCAACTGGTTCCAAAATGCCAAAAACCCCATTACCTGCCGCTACGACAGCAGCAACTGCGGTTTCTGGGATCTGCGCAACAACAACGTGAAGTCGCCAGCAGATTTTGCCACTTACAACATTACCTGGAGCAGTGGCGGCACTGTCGATGCAACCAACTGGACCACGACGGCGCCCTTCCCAATCGCAATTCCTTACAGCTATTCGCCGATGACACCCCAGTGTGTGAAAGACAAGTTGGCGACAGTGGCGGGTGTTGGCAAAAACGGTGCGACCCTGACCTCTGCGGTTTGTGGTGGCAGCTCAACCAGTTCATCTACTCCTAGCTCAACACCTGCAACTTCCAGCAGCAAGTCGTCCAGCTCAGTTGCAGCGACTTCAACCAGCAAATCATCCAGTTCGGTTGCAGTGACTTCTTCAAGCAAGTCATCCAGTTCAGTTGCAGCGACGTCGTCAAGCAAGTCATCCAGCTCGGCAGCGACGACTTCCAGCAAATCCAGCAGCAGTGTTGCAACCACTCAGGGTAATTGCAGCTACGTGATTGTGAATAACTGGGGCTCGGGTTTTGTGGGGGCGATTCGTATCACCAACAAAGGTACCAGTGCAATTAACGGCTGGAACGTGAGCTGGAAATACGCCAATGGCACCACCTTGACCGGCACCTGGAACGCGAACTTCTCTGGCAGTTATTCAGCGAGCAACCTGAGCTGGAACGCGGTTATCCAACCTGGCCAAACCGTTGAGTTCGGTTTCCAGGGCAACCACACCACCGCAGAAACACCGGTAGTGACTGGTTCAGTGTGTAATTAATTTTTTAACTAGGTAAAAATAAAAAAACCGATGGCGCGAGCCATCGGTTTTTTTATGCGTTATCTGTTGCTTTAACCGATTATGTAACATCTTTAATCGATTGTTTAACCGAAGAAATACAAATTAACAATCAATCAGCAAAATTTTTAAAACAAACCCTAGAACGTACGCGCATAGCCCAAATTAACACTGCGGCCTACCCCGGTAAAGTTGCGAATATCGTTAGGGCTACTTTGTGAGTAGTAGGTGAAATAATATTCGTCGGTCAGGTTTTGAATCGCCAGTGATACAGTGCCATCAAAGGCCGCGATGGTTGCGCTCAAATCGTACGTGGTGTAACCATCGAAACTGTTGGTGATAACCCCGCTGCTATTTTTTACATCGCGATCAAACAAATAATTTGCTTGCAGGCGAGTGTCTATAGTGTTGCTCCAGCTGCGATCCCAACTCAGGTTTAATCGATCCGGTGAAATATTGGTGCCACCCAAATCAGAATCCACGCGGCCATCTTTATTGGAATCGTAACGCCCGGTTGCTTCGGCGTAACGCAGGCCAAATAAATCCAGATCTGTCGCTGCCCATGAAAGGGTAAATTCAATGCCATCGATGTTAGTTTTTTCGCGCTGCACAGTGTAAATACCATCGGCGTCGCGTTCCAAACGCTCACCAAAATCCGAGCCGGATTCGTAGTAACTCAACTGCGCGGTAATATCGCCTGTTTTAAATTCCACACCCAGCTCACTGCTTTCGGTGAGGATGGGTTTTAAATCCAGAAAACTTTCCACGCTTTGATTGGGGCGATTAATGGCGCGCAGCACGCGGCCCACATCGGGCATGGAAAAGGCTTCGGCGTAGTTAGCGAACAACCGCCAGCTTTCAGTGGCTTGATAGGTGCCGCCGTAGTTGTACAGGGTTTCTGAAAATTCCGGCGAACCACCTTCCACAACGCGACTGCCATAGGATGCGAGCGTGGTGAAGTCATCCACCTTGAGTTTGGATTTTTCGTAGCGCACACCACTGGTGAGTGTAAGTTTATCGATGCCGGTAAATTCTGCTTGCAAATAAGGCGCGGTATTTTCGTATTCGCTGGGCGGTACCCAGGCGCGGCCAGTTTGGATTAATTCCTGCCAGGTTTTGTCCTTAATTAAATCCACACCGTAAACAATATTCACTGGCAAATTGGCGAGCTGATCTTTCACTAGCGTAATTTTTGCGCCGACTTTTTCCGAATTATTTTGCGATTGGTCAATTAAATTGGGGCCGTATTTGGGATCTTGAAAGGTTGCCAATGGCACAGCTTCCGCACCGTAGGTTGCGGCAAAATCCTGGCTGAAACCTTGTACACGCAATTTGTGCCCGAAGAATTCATCGTTAGTGTAATTCACGCTAATTGCGGTCACTTCGTTGCGCGCGCCTTCACCGGTAATATCACCTTTGACTGCACTGCTGGGCGTTTGGGTGGACACTTTGCCCGGCACGGAAATCCAATTGTTTTTGTTTTCAATGTCGTAGCGATTCAGCATTAATTCGATGCGCTGGTCATCCCAATCAAAACCGGTTTTAACAAACCCGTTTACCGATTTGGAATCCATGGTATCGCCCTGGGTGTTGTCGGCGCCGATGATTTGGCCCTTGCCGTCATAAGCCACACCCATGTCACGCAGGCTGATGCTGGCAATCAGATCCACATCATTATCAAAGCGATTGGAGAGGCTGTAGCTCATCGCGTAATCGGCGCTCTCGCCCGCGTCTTCAGTTTGGAATCCCGTGCTAAAGCGAATGCCCTGCTCCAGTTTGTCGGCCGGTTTGCGTGTGATCAGGTTAATCACTCCGCCAGCGGCGCCCAAACCGTGAATCGCATTGGCGCCGTGCAGAACTTCCACCCGTTCAATCACCACCGGGTCAATGGTATTTCCCTCGCGGCCGCCGTCGCGCAGCGGGTTGGATTGGGGAACGCCGTCGATCATATAAAGCGGCTTGCGTCCGCGCAGGGTTTCACCGGCGTTGGTCATCTTCTGGCGACTGGGCGAAAAACCGGGAATCAAATTACCCAGTACAGTGGACAGGTCATCCTGGATGGATAGCTGTTGTTCCAGCTCCGCCGGGCTAATTACCGTCACCGTATTGGGAATAGTGCTGAGTGGGCGTTCAGTGCGGCTGGCGCTGACAAAAACTTCTTCAACCGTATTTTCGGTGGCGACTGCGAGGTTGGGTAACAGTGCGCAGGCCACTAACAAAGGTGCAGGACGGGCAAATCGATACATCGGGCAATTCCTGTAGCGTGGGCGCAAAGGCGCCGGGAGAGACAAGCGGCGGGAATTCTAATGCCAATGAGAATTATTATCAATGGCGTATTTTTTTGCATTTAACTCCTCGAGCTTTTAAAGCGTTTGTCAAAAGGATGGCGATTTGCACAGAAATTAATCGCTCGCAAGCTCAGGCGTCAGTAATAAAATGACAAGTTAAGCGGATAAATGCAGTAAAAACGCGCCGAAATGACACAAAAACAGTGCGATGCCTGCGTAATTTGCTAACCCGATATTTGCTTATAAACTTGATGAACGATGAACGTCGGGTGCGTAATCTATGGGCAAATTATCCTTGCGGCAGCTATTCAGCCTTGTTGTTGGTGTGTTGATTATTGGTTTCCTATTGTTCGGCTACATCGCTTATTCAAAGCTTTCCAGGCTCTCGGTTAACGGGCCGGTTTATCAACAGTTGGTCACGGGTAAGGACCTGGTGGCCGATATTCTCCCCCCGCCTGCCTATGTGGTTGAGGCTAACCTGGTTGCCCTGCAGTTTGTGCTCAGTGAAACGGCGAATGAACGCGCGCTCTTGAGCGCTCGCATGGAAAAACTCCACGAGGAATTTTCAAGCCGTCGCGATTATTGGCAAGATCAAGTACTGAATGAACCGCAGCGCAGGATTATCGAGCAGAAGCTGTTCCCCAGCGGCGAGCAATTTTTCACGGTTGCCCACCAGGCGATGACAGAAATCCAACAGCAGGACGATGAGCAAACCCGCAAACTCGCGCTTGCCGCGATCGAAAAGGCCTACCAACTGCAACGCGCCGCCGTGGATGAATTGCTACAGGTAACACTGGTGGTTAATGAGCAAATTGAAGCCCAGGCAAAAACAGAAATCGCCGCGGGGTTCAGTTGGCTGTTATGGGTATTTGCCCTGTCGCTGGGGGTGGCTACTGCGGTTGCGCTATTGGCCTCGAGCCACATCCTCAGGTTGTTGGGAGCAGAGCCAGATACCGCTCAGCAAGTGGTACAGCAAATTGCCTCGGGCAATTTAATACTGGCCGTGCCGGCGGCGGCGGATGGCAGCCTCATGGCGGGTATTTTGTTTATGAAGGGGCAGATCACCGCCATAGTTCGCGCCATAGATACTATCAACCGCGAAATATCGGAATCCATTTATCACATTGGCCTGACTTCCTCGGAAATTGCTACCTCCACCCAATTACAGAGCAGCGAATCCAGCGCAGTGAATGCCGCTATCGGCCAATTTAACGAGCTACTGTTAGAGGTGAAAACCACCACCGAAAATGCCTGCGAAAAATCCCGCGCCGTGGAGCGCCAGGCGACCGAAGGGGTGAACTCCCTGGCGGATATCGTCAGTACCATGGATGACGCGGTAGAGAGCGTCGGTGTGTCCGAAACCTCGGTACGGACACTGGCCACGGCCAGCATGGAGATCAACAGCATAGTGTCCAGTATTAAAACCATTGCCGATCAAACCAATTTACTCGCCTTAAACGCCGCGATTGAAGCGGCGCGTGCGGGCGAGCAGGGGCGCGGTTTTGCCGTGGTCGCCGATGAGGTGCGCAGCCTTGCGACTAAAACCGGGCAGGCTACCGAGGTGATTCAAAAAATTGTGGATGACCTGAATAACAAAGTGGAGAAAACCCTGTCGGATATGGTCACCGTGGTGGATATAGTTAAACGTAGCCAGACCAAGGCGCAGCAAAACGTGGTCGTGATGCAACAGATGGCCGATGAAGCGCGCAGCTCCAGCCACATCAGTCAGCAAATTGCGCAGGTAACCATCGAGCAAATTAGCCGGGTGCAATTTCTCAATGTCAAACTAAACGATCTGTTTAGTTCGATGAAAGCTAATTTCAAAACCCTGGATTTGATTGGCTCGATTAATGATGCCCTGAGTCGCACGGTGGCGTCGCTGCAGGAGAAAATCGAATTTTTTAAATTTGAACCCGAAAAGCAGTTATTCGACCACCCCAACGACAAGCGCAAACATCCGCGTTACAAAAATGCCTTGTTCGTGAGCCTGCTCTTGCCAGAGGGTAAGCAATTGGCGCGAACCCGGGATTTCAGCAGTGGCGGTCTGTCGTTTTTTAGCAAGCAACCGCTCAACATCAAGTCCGGTGAAACACTCTTAATCAGCATTGCCCCACCGGCGTCCGCCAAGTCCCTGGGGATGAATCAACCGCTGACGTTAACCGCGCGCGTGGTGCGTACGTCGGTAGAGCAGGGTGAGCAGGTCTACGCAGTGACCTTTACGGATTTGGTTGGCAGCAACCAGCAGCTACTGGAGCAGCTGGTCGGTCACTATCATTAATTCAAACGGATTATCCAGGGCTCGCCAAAGCGGCCATAGGCGATGTTGGCGGTGAATTTCAGGGTCGACCGACTTTCCGCTTCCATCGGCAAGGCAGGTGCAAAATCTTTCGGAACATAAAGCGATTCCACGGCGAGTTTGCTCACGATTATTTCGTTGGTAAATTTCTTGCTCTTATCGCAATGGTTATAAGACAAATAAATTTCTGCAGGCACAATCAATAACTGGCCAGCAGATGTTGCCGCGCGTTTCTGTTTTGCAATTTCCAATAATTGAGGGTCGCTCGCGGCATCAATCACATAAAGCCGGGTGGATTCATTCTTTGTTTCGGCGAGCAATTTATCGGCATCGTCCCGCTTTTCGGCAAGTTCTTTTTCTGAATACGCGGCGTCAACTGTGCTTTGCAACCCATAAATAAACTGCCGGTGTTGCTCCACTTTTTCCAGGTAGTCGCTAAAACTTGAGCCGTTGAATTCTAATAAAACCCAGGCGGGCACCTTTGGACGTTTATTCTTTTCTTCACAGGCAGGAAAGCGAAAACTCGCAAAGTGTTCATTGCTCAACGTCAATCGGCTGCGGTTGGCCCAGCGCCAATAGTCAGAGTTGAGTGTGTCCGTACCGATTTCTGGTGTGGCCCAACGAATGCTCAAACGCCGGCTGGAATCTTCTTTTGCAAAACCATAATTGTTTGGCAGCATCAGCTCGCGCTGGCTCAAGGTAACCTTTGCGACAACCTCGCTGCGGTTAACATAAACCTTGATTAAGATAAATGCATTAACCAGTAGTATGCAGCCTATTGCGGTGCAGACCAGTAATTTACGCGGGGTAAACATAGTCTTGTTCATTGCTGGCTCCCGGTTTGTTGTACTTTACGCAGGCGATTAAAAATCACCAGCGCTAAAATTGCGGTCAAACCTACCACCAGGAAAAACAGGTACTTCGGCATCCAGTCCCACCACCAGTCAAAAAACTTGGTATACAAAAACAGCGCGAAAAATACATTGCCGGCCAACATTAACTGCGCGTTGCGTTGGCGCAAGCCATACACCACCAAGAGCGCGCTGGTGACAAATCCGGCCACTTGGTAGCAACCCTCAATAATTTCCACCGGCCATGGAAGGTAGCTCGGCCAACCCCAGTTAGACAGAATCAACACCGACGTAAAAAAGATAATTGTCGAAAATACCTGGTAAATGCTGGTAAAGCCGTGAAAGCGACTTTGATCCTGAATTAGTGGAAAGATAAAAAATAGTACCGCCGGAAATAAAAAGTGTTCCGGATTTTCACCAACGTAAATCCAGTAGCTACCCATCCAGGTGCCGAATTTCGCGCCCACAAAAATAGCAGTACAAATGATACCGGCAGCAATTAATAAACGCACTTGCAACAAGTAGGCAAGCAGAAACCCATAGAGTGCAAACACCGCAAATGCATTGGGCGACGGGGTAATATTGAAGATGCTGCCGAGCATAGAAATATTTAAAACCCAACTGACGAATGACACCAGCGCCGCCAGCTTGGCGTAGTAGCCAGAGCTGTCAACGCGGTTAATCCAAAGCGCCAGTGTCAAACTCAATATTGGTGCAGCAACCAATATGCTTACTTGACCCAGCGTATTGAAAAACCCCCAGTATTGATAAAACAGAAAAAATAAACTGGCCGCCAGTGCGCAAGCGCCCAGGAAGGAAACGATTTGCATGCCGAGTGATAAATGGCGAGCCCCATCACTCAGGTCCACATCCTGCGTGTGTTGCAATTCTTTGAGTAATTGATCGTGATATTGTCGAATTGCGGCTGCAGAAGAATCAGACAGTTGTAGTAACCCTTTTTCCACCAGGTCTGCCTGCTCGGCGCGAAAGGCCCGCACTTGGTTGGCGCGGGCCTGCGCTTGATTTTTGGTAAGTATGTTCATGGTTATCCTTTTATTTGAACCCGACTATTCCTTGTACCTCAGTACGCAGCAAAAATCCACCGCCTCCTGGTCGCGGACACTAAAGTAAATTATCCATAATAAACCTCGCCACTCCATCCTCCTGATTAGGCTGTGCACGCAGGGCGGAGGGAAATAGCTGCTTTAATTTTTCGCTGGCGTTGCTCATGATTACGGGGTGGGCCACGG
>JACCDS011817242.1_pt1 | contig 43288 bp, 38 predicted proteins | sample 7446441 | NCBI WGS metagenome assembly JACCDS01 (sample SAMN15323445, study PRJNA562643) | freshwater metagenome | isolation source: river surface water | place: USA:Blue River Watershed | collected 2017-08-17 | reverse complement strand
ATTTATTGGAAAGAAGTTGAGCAAAATTATCTCAAAGCGAAAAAGCATAGATTGGCCTTTAAAAAGAAAAAGGCTAATCTTATCCCTAGTAAAGATAGCAGTAAATCTTTGCTATGTGAAATAACTTTAGTAGCTGATGATTTTGGAGTTTACCGTGACTCAGCCACAAATTCTATTCCTTTCTGATAATTTAATTTTTATCTTTTTGAATAGATTTGTCTTGGTTTTTAATAACGGCAATTATGGGAATCTTGTTCATCGTATTGTCTAATTATATAATTTTATTACATTTCAAAGAAAAAGATTTTCAAGAATACATTGCCAATTGTAAAGAGTCTAAATCTATCAAAACCATTCAAAATTGTTTTCAAGTTGCTGCCATAAAAAGTCATTATCATGATTTATTTTTTCATCATTATGATTTCTTAATTGGAATTTTTTTAGAAAAGAAACTAAATAAAGAAGATGAATTTGATAGATTAATGACATTGAAAGTTTTATATCCTCTTGTAGATAAACATGATAAAGAAAAAGTTGATAAATTAGAAAAATTTATATCTAAATGCTTAAACCTGAATGTTGAATCTTATGGAATTTGCTTAAGTCATTATGCAGAATTTTTAAAGCAGTATAAAAATCTAAATGAAAAAGAAATTGATAAAATTAAAATGGATTTTATTCACCAAAAATCTTTCATGAATAAAATGAACCAAGATTGTATGAGAAATCAATTCTATGAAATTTATGTAAAAGAAAATAAAGATGAATATAATCAAATATTTCAAAATTGTGGTTGGAAATTTGGCAAAGAAAAAAATTTATTAAATGAAAAAATAAATAACTTTGTTAAAGTTGATGGCTCGCCGGACAAACGTGTGGAAAATAAAAATCGATGAAAAAGTAACCAATAAAATGTAAGAAAAAAAGGTATAAAAAACTACTTAAAAAACTATTAAATATTCAAAGTGAATTTTGAATATTTATAAATAAAAAAAGATACAAAAAATTTAACTAATTTAATTGATTGATGATATTTTCCACACGTTTTTCCGTAGAGAATACAATTTTAATCCCATGAACATGAAACAACTTGAAAATCAACTCAGAGCCAAACCTTAACAACCTATCTTTGTGATGAATGAACAACACATGGATTGAACAATTTGAAATTAAATTCAATCATTTATTCAATCCTGATTTTTTATCATTCAAACCAGAAAATAAATCTGAAATAACTTTTATGTTTTCATATTTTTGCTCTTTATAATGATTCAACAATCTGTTTTTTTTGCCTAACTAAATCTTCCTTTTGATCATGGCTGATGACTATCATATCAACAGCTACGCGAATTTTCTCTTCCTCAACTTTATTAGATAAAAATAAACTTCTTAACTCTGCTTTGCAAAATCTTCTGTGTTGTCGAACCGTTCTTTATCTTTCTTTTCATTTTACAGAATTTATCCAACGATAAGCCGTTGATAAAATAATCCCCAATAACTGACAAAAGTTTCCTATGCTTAACATTTTTAATAACTTCCAAATTTACATTTAAGCAGATATGAATAGATTTTTCAACAGTTGTCGTTTACCATCATCAAAAAAAATAAATTAATGATGAAACCGAAGGGAATTTGGACAGTACTAGAAGTTACCCAATCAACTTGATAAAAAAAATAAATAATTTAAAATATAAGAAAAAATCTATTATGAAAAATTTTTTAAAACTATTTTCTAAAAAAAGAACAATTATTGCAGAGAATAAAAATCATTTACTTGAATTAATACAAGAAGAAATGAGTAAAAATGGAACGCAATGCGATCTTAATCACATCGATATATCTCTTATTGATGACTTATCATATTTATTTGAATATAGAAATTTTAATGGAGATATATCCAAGTGGAATACTTCTCATGTCAAAAATATGAGCGGAATGTTTCATAAATCAGCTTTTAATGGTAATATTGCTAATTGGGATGTATCAAATGTTGAAAATATGAGAGGAATGTTTAATAATTCAGTTTTTAATAAAGATATATCCAGATGGAATACATCAAAGGTCAAAAATATGCAGGCCATGTTCAAAGAGTCTGTATTCAATAAAGATATCTCAAAATGGAATGTTTCTAATGTTGAAAACATGGAGCATCTATTCAATGAATCAAAGTTTAATTCAGATATTTCAAGATGGGATACGTCAAAAGTCATACACATGTCAAGTATGTTTTTGAAATCTATTTTTAATAAAGATATATCCAAGTGGAATACATCATCAGCTCAAGAAATGCTGATGATGTTTGCTGAGTCACAATTTAATCAAGATATATCTGCTTGGGATGTATCGAACGTTAAAGATATGTCTTATATGTTTTATAATTCAAATTTCAATAAAGATTTAACTCAATGGAATGTCATCAATGTTGAGAATATGAAAAGCATTTTTAATGGCTCTTATGTCAATGAAAGACCTTATTGGTATTTTCCTACTCAAGAAGAGAGAGTTGATAGTATTTTAAAAAAACGTGTGCAAGATGAACAAAAACATATTGAAAAAGCAATAAAAATATTAAAGGATGTTCAGCCTTTAAAGCAAAGACCAAAATTGTGACCTCATTTTAAAAATCAGATTTGAAATATGATTTTTTTTGGGAAAAATATGAAAAACAAAAAAATTATTGTAAAAAATAAAACACATTTGAAGGAATTGATTCAAAATGTAAAAAGAAATTGTTTAAAAGAACAAGATTTGAATCATTTAGATGTATCTCAAGTAAGAGATATGTCATCTTTATTTGCTTATCAAAATTTAAGTTTAAAAATTGATGAGTGGGATGTATCAAACGTTGAAAATATGTCAAATATTTTTTACGGAAGTGAAATGAACATCAATATCTCAAAATGGAATGTTTCTAATGTCAAATATATGGATAGAATGTTTTGTTATTCAGCCAATAATATGGATATTTCTTCATGGAATGTTTCTAAAGTAGAACACATGGCAGAAATGTTTAGCTATAGCTCTTTCAATAATAATATATCGAATTGGGATGTTTCTAATGTCAAAAACATGATGAATATGTTTTATGAATCCACGTTTAATCAAGATTTATCTGATTGGGATGTATCTAGCGCTCGATACATCAATGATATGTTTACGAATTCAACCTTAGAAAATGAAGGGGTTTATCCTTATTGGTATATGATTGAGGATTTCAATGAAAGAGTTAATGCTATTTTGGAATATAAAATACAAAAAAATAATATGAATATTCTTCATGATTTATCTTTGAATAACAGTACAAATGATGATGAAACAAAATTAATCATGAAAAAGAAAATTTAAAATGAATCATTTTTATGATATGATGTGATATCGCAGGAGTTAACATGGTATTTTTTGAAGAATTTTTTCAACAAACGTCTATAGAAGATTTAAAAGAAAAAACATGGGAAGAATATATTTCATATTCTGATATGCAATACAGTCTTGCTTTTTATGATATGCCGCATGTTTCTAATGATGTTTTCATGAAAATATTAAAGGTCAACGACTTTTATCTGCACAAGAAAAAGGTAGATTCTTGGATAAATTATTTACAAAAAATGAAAAAAACTGATGCTTATTTAATAAGGCATATTATGTCTTATCAGGTAAAGAGCATTTATGATAAAAAAGAATTTATGAAAATCTTTAAATATTTAGATAAATATGATGAATTTCATGGCTTTTTTAGTTTGATTTCAGTAGTTGAAAACTCATTCAATCCTTTTCATGTCATATCAGATAAATTCTATAATAATCAAAATAATTATCAAAAATTAGCCATTCAATTTTTAGAATTGATGAACGCAGAAAATTTGAATCTGGATAAAAAATATTCAAAAGTTTACATGGATAGATTCTTTGATGCTTTAGAAAACGTTGAGTTATCGGAAGGTCATTTGTATGAAAAACATTTTAAAAAAATGTTTACCAGTTTTATTGAATATCAAATTAAAAAATATAATGAACATAAAGATGTTGCAAGAATTGAAAAAATCATTGAATTCATTTCTCAACCTTCTTGGATTGCTTTTATCTCTCAAATCAAAAACAATAGAGTTTTTTGGGAGCAAATATTGAATGATTTTGAAGGTATTTCAGATAAAGAATATCATCATGATTTATTTTCTTTACATCAACATGTCTTTCCCTTAATTCAAGTGATTCATCAAAAATATGAAGCACATCCTAAATATAATTTTCTGTTACCTGAAGAATTGAATTATCAGTTCGAAACTTTTTATTATACCCATTATTCTCAATATTCTTTGCAAAATAAACAACTTTATGATGATTTTATTCAATCTGGAAAAACGCAACATGGACAAAAAATCAATGATTTTGTTTGGAATCAATTAAATAATATTCCAGACCATTTTACATTAAAACTATTTTTATTATTGAATGATGATTTGCAATCAATGTATATTTTATATAAGCCTGAAACACTGATGGATATCATCATGAATGTACATGAAAATATTCAAGATGATTTAGATTTTTTGATTGATAAAGAATGTAAGATTATCAAACATCTTTATGAAATAATCAAAGATAAAAGTTTAATTGATTTTCAAGGAAAATATCAAAAAGTCAATGTATTAGCAGCTCTTGCGCAAGAAAAATTTGAAATCAATGAAAAAATCTATAATATTCATTCTTTAAATGAGAGTGAGTTATTGGCCGATCATGTCATGCAATTTTTTAAAAGTCTAGAGCGTAGACTGAGAATGCATCATATCAAGAACGATTTTTTTAGTTACAATATGGCATATTATATTGAAAAAATGTTTTCTAAATTAGATAAGCAAGAGCAAAGAAAAATGGAGGGTTGGTTATGGGAAAAATCTAATCATCAAAAAATTTGGAGTCCTTTGATTGCAACATCTTTGATAGATGTCGATAATCATCAAAAGAAAGTGAAAAAAATATGAGACAAAAAAGAATCACACTCATGTTGGCTATTTTGGAAAAACATAAAATCAAAAAAGTGATTTTAGGCGCAATAGGTTGTGGTGTGTTTGGTCTTGATGTAGAGCATGTTGCACAAACTTTTCAAAAAGTTATCAATAAAAATTTATATCAAGGAGAAATCATCTTTGCTATACCTGATTCAGAAAAAATGAAAATTTTTCTGAGTGTATTTAATTAAAAAGAGGTATGTAATAAAAAACATCATTCTATAAAAAGAAGTAAAAAAAATTAAATTAAAAAGCTCTCTGTAAAAACATATGGAAGATTGACATGATGCAGAATAATCTTAAAAATATTTCGAAATTTTCTTGATTTATTTAAGATTTATTGTATACATGTTGAAATAACTCAAGGAAAAAAATGGATTTATTAATTACGATTTTCTCATTTCTGTTAATGATAGGTATTGTGGTCACAATACATGAGGCTGGACATTATTTCATGTCTTTATGGAATAACATTCGCGTGGTAGAGTTTAGTATAGGGTTTGGTCCGAAGATATTAAGTAAAACAATTGGTAAGGATAAAACCAAGTTTACACTAAGAGCATTTCCATTTGGAGGTTTTGTAGCTCCTTTGGATGAAAAGTCCCATCCCCAATTGTGGGAAGAGTTGGACGAGAAAGAAAGAAAAAGAAGTTTCTCTAATGCATTGAAATGGCAAAAATTCTTAATGGTAGCCGGTGGTCCTCTTGCTAACTTTGTACTTGCCTTTTTTATTTATTTTATGTTGATGTTATCAGTAGGTACAACAGGATTCAAGCCGATTTTATCAGAAATTACTGCAAACTCTATATTTTTCAAATCTGATTTAAAAGAAAATGATGAAATTGTAGCTGTCAATAACAAGGAAGTAAAATTCTCAAGTAGTGCTTATAATGAAATGGTGGCTGCGTTAATTAAAAAAGAAGACATCATGATTGAAACCAGTAATGGGAAAAAAGTGACTGTTGCAACCAAGGACATTGATTTAAGTAAAATCAATTCTGACTTTAATCCTATTCTTGGGTTATATTTTAAAAGTTTTCCAGGAGCCGTTAAAATATTAAAAGTTGCTGAAGACAAACCTGCAATCAAGGCAGGTATTCAAGAAGGAGATTTGATTGATAAGGTGAATGGCAAGGAAGTCAAAGAAATGGGCATTTTATTGAGAGAAATTCAAAACTCACCAGAGCAAGCTGTCACATTAGAGATTTTAAGAAATGAAAAGATTTTTAATGTCTCTGTCATACCTTATGCTGAGAATGAAGGCGGAAAGAAAGTAGGAAAAATTGGTGTCACTTTTGAGCAAAATATGAAACAGATGTATGTTCAAGATCATTCTTTTGTAGAAGCATTTAATGAAGCAATCTATAAGGTTAAACATGGCACAGTGACAACTTTTGAAGTTTTGGCTAAAATTGTCACAGGTGAAATGAGTACAAAAAATATTTCTGGTCCATTAACAATGGCAGAATATTCAGGTAAATCAATGCAAATGGGATTTGAGAGATACATGTTGTTGATTGCTGCAATTTCTATTTCTGTCGGTGTATTGAATTTATTGCCGATTCCTGTTTTAGATGGAGGACATTTAACTCAATACATCATTGAATTTGTCAGAAGAAAAGATTTCACCATGTCTCAAGTGATGGTATTTCAGAAAATTGGCATGAGCATGATCATTTTCATGATGTTTATTGGATTATTTAATGATTTAACAAGATTGATACTTTAATAAAAAAGGAGCTTAAAGCTCCTTTTTTTATTCAATGAAAACAAAAGATTTGAACAATTTATTATGTAATCGCAAAGATTTCATGATGTATTTTTTTGTCTTTTCATGAAAATCAACATAAACATCGCTATAAGAGTCCTCCATGTAAAAACCTTTTAATTTATACACTCCACAAAATTTTTCACTTAAATCTTTCTTGAAATATTTTTTGATGATTTTTGCTGGTTTGATTGAATATTCATATCTTGCACCAAAATCATATTGGAAAGAAATTTTATGATTGATGTTATTGTCAATAAAATCTTTTAGTTTAATTTCATAAGAGGAAATCACATCAGAATCCTCATTATCCATAAAAAATTCATGTGAACTATAACAGTCATTTACTGTTTGTTTCTTATATTGAGCTTCTGCTTCTTCTTCAATTTTATAATGATTCAATTTCAAATCTGGATTTATACATTGAGAAAAATTCTCTAATGCTTTTGTACATTCTTCTTTTGTCCTTAGTCTTAAAACATTAAATTGATGCAGATGTGCATCAATATATCCTCCTTCTGATTTATGGTGTCCTGCAACAGTGAAAATCAGAGAAGCAAGATCATCTAACATTGCATCATCTTGAAAAAAGCAATGAAATGATAAACAAGCTGATTGAATTTGAAGATTGATCATGATAAATCCTGTTAATTTAATATGATTATATCATGATATCAAAAAATAAAAGTTGTTTATTGATAACATCAATCCATATCTTCCATGTGATCTGCTCTTGAAATAAGGTCTGAACCAAAATCCTTGCCATCAGGTGCTATTAAATGAAATTTAACAGGATTAGACACAATATAAGGCTCTTTTAGAAATTCTTCATTTTTAGCTTTTCCATATTTCTGATACTCATAGTTATTGCAATATTTTGATAAACCTAAGTCTTCAGTCATTTTTGTTATCCAAGCTTCTGAATCTGATGTCATAGGTGCAGGGATACGACGTACATTGAAGTATAAAAAACTACCCTCTTGAAGTTCACCTTCTTTCATTAACTCTTCCCATGCTTTCATGATAAAAACCATCTTTTTCATATGTATGCTGCTGTGTGTTATCAAATGAGAATTAATGCTTGGTTTTAAAATAAATAGTTTTTCTTTAAACAAGCGAATCCAATCTTTGATTTTTTCAATAGCTATTTGGGGTTCGTGGTCAAAAGGAATTTTCACAGCGTTTGTGCAAACAATTATACGAGAGCAAAGCTCATCTTGAATGGAATAATCTACTAAACGATAAAAATCAGGATGAATGGTTGGCTCTCCTCCTTCTAATTGAGTTTCATACTTTCCACTTTTTCCTTCTTTTTGTGCAGAAAAAATACCATCTGAAATAATTTTTTGATAATGCTCGAAATCTAAAAATGTTTTTTTTGTTGGGTCGGAATGACAACTACATAGCTCACAAGCTCTATTACAAAAATTAGTCAATGCAAAATAAAAACGCACAATGTCTTTATCACTGTATGGTTGTTTTATTTCTTGATGGATGATAGTTTTATTCATATTTTTTCCTTAAATCTTCAACGAAAATGATTTCTTTTAATGCATTAAGAGGAGAGTCTAAAAATAGAAAATTTTTACCTTGATTATTTTCTGCTACACCATGCTCTGGAAACAAAAAAAGGAGTTTTTCTTTTTTATAAAGTGTAAAAAATGGATGATTATAAATTTGAAGTTTATGCTTTAGTGTTGAATTTTCAAGCTGACAGTCGTCTAACAAATCAACCCAGAAAGATGCAATGATGACATCTTCATGCTTCAAAGGAAATGACTTATATTTTTGAACATTCTCTAATAAAACTAAATCATGTGATAATTCATCATTTCTATTCCATTGCTTGTCACTAATACCAATTCTTGTACTTCCATATTTAAAAACTCTTTCGTGGTCTTGTATCATGGAAATGCGATACACATAATCATTGATGTTCAGTGATGAATTTTCTAAATAAATTTTGAGATAATCAATTAATTTGACTGTATTCATGAATGCTCCATTGTTGACATGACTTGTTCATTTTCATTCCAACCAGCACAAAGATTGCCATTGGGATGAAAAATCATCTCAAAAACTGCTCTTTCTCCTAACTCTTTGGAGTATTTATCCAATTGAGGATTGATCATTCGTAAATCAGCCATTTCTGACACAACATTGATTTTTCTATCAACTATTTGTCCTTTCCATGTGTTAAGCTCCCTGACCTCAACGTAATAATAATAACCTAAAACCTGATGATAAAAAGAAAATCTATCATCACTATCAAATTGATTCCAAATAGGCACTAAATCAATTTCTTGCTCTTTACAAAAAATAGGGATACGTCCTGGTTGAATTTTTTCTTCATTGAATTTCATCAATTGTCTGAAAATGATGTTGTCTGCTCCAATGTTGTAAGCCCAATCAATATACCTCATCATTTCATCATAATTGTTAATTCCATCTTTTAATAACGCACAGGACAAACGTATTTGCATACCATATTTTTTAGCTTCTATAATGGCTTCCTTCAGCATTTGATTACTCATTAATTTTTCATTAATGGTCATCAAGTGTGCATTTTTATGTGTGTCATAATGTGCTCTACTGATGTTGAGATGCTCTAATTGATAATCTCCTAATTTTTCCAGAACGGTTTTTTTACCACCTTCTATTCTATAATGTAAGCCACTACCATTGGTGGTAATTGTTCTTTTTCTCACATGATGCTTCATCAAAATGTCTAATATACGAGGGAGTTTTCTGTTGACTGTAGGCTCTCCTCCAGTGATAGAAACACTTGGATTAATCGATTTCAAAGAAGAAAGCACTTCATCTAATCGCTGGAAATAAATTTCATCATCCTCAATTTCTGGCTTGATGTATACATTGCCATCATTAAGATAACGTAAATGTGCAATACAAAAAGCACAATCTGCATTACATTTATCAGTGACATGAATGGATAAATTACTGTTGTCATAAACCTGACAAGAATCAAGAAAAGATGAACCGCTTAAACGTTTAAATCTGGTAGGATCAATATTAAAATCTTTTTGTCTATTGAGTCTTTTACTTAAATTAACTTTCATTTTTGTCTCCTTTTTTATATCATATAGACCTTAGTATGAAAAGTCAACTAAGTTATGAAAATTCTTAGATGTTGTAAGAAAAAAACAAATACAAAAAGAATATTGGTGTATAATCAATTTATTAAAAAATAAGGATGTTAGCCATGAAGAAAATGATGATGACATGTATGCTTTTTTTGACTCTATTAACTGGCTGTAGTAAAAATGAAGTTGATATTTTTCAAAAAATTCCTACACAAAGATATTTGTACGGTATGTTGGTTGAATTTGTAGAAGATCATAGTCCCAATAAATCATCTGGATTCTACAAGATTGATTATTCATCATTTCAACAAAATAGTTCAATGAATGATTCAAGTTTTGAAGTAATCCCAGTTGGGATAGTTGATGGAATGAATGTAAAATATGTGAAAGATAAAATTGAAAATAGTAGAGCACTTGGATTTTATTTGTTTACAGACCAAGGTGGTGCTATTATCCCTTCTGGTAATATGATGTATGCAAAAGAGAAGGTCATTGGCACGATTGATGTAAAAAGTGCAAAAAATAATCTCTTTGAATTATCTAAAATGAGTGATGAAGAGTTAGCTGTTTTAGCAATCTCTATTGAGAAAATGCAAAAAGCAAGAGCAATGAAATAAAAAAAGGCCAACGGCCTTTTTTTATGGTTTCCAACCCCTTTTATGGGATGATTTATTCTCAACATGAACATCAGAACCATAATGAACATTTCCCATACCGCTCTTTTCATATCTTAAGGTTGTGCCTTGACTGTTAATGTGAGCGACGCCCATGCCTTTTGATTTTAAATCAATTTCTTGCACATTTTTAGAAACATATAAAGCTGCCATACAATCATGTAAAATGGTCATTTTTTGACTATCTAATTCTAGATGACATTTACCCATGCCTTTCATGGTGAGATCCAGTGTTTGACAAGAGCCTTTAAGCTTCAATTGTCCCATTCCATGATGAGTTATCATTGCATTTTCGCCTTTGAATTCAATCTCGCAAGCTCCTTGACCATCTGAATATACATTCAAATTTTTTACTTGAGGAGCATTAATTTTTAATTTACCTAATCCTTCTTGTTTTACTCTTAATTGCTTGCTATCAACGGTGATATCAATTGGACTCATTCCTTGATGATCAATATAAGTTACTTCATTTGCTTTTCCACTGACTCCTCCAATAGATGTACATTGAATTTCTGAAAAACCTTGAGGATTAATTTTTATTTTTAACGTCTTTTTTCCTTCTATACTCACTGAAGATTCATGGTGAAAGATAATTTCCGAATTTTTTTGAGTGATAACCAATAATGCCATTTCTTTTGTAGAGCCACTGATAAGTATTTTTTTTGGATCAACTGTTTCATCAAGCTCTACATCAAAAATAGAGCTATTAATGAGTTTAACACTATCATACATGCGAGAAAGCTCTTGATTCATATCATTGGCTAAAATATGGGGTGCAATTTTTTCACTTTTTTCAATCAATTTTTCAAAAATTTTTAATAAAGACATATGATTCCTTTTGCTTAAATTTTAGCAAATAACATATATATGTCAATTTAATATTGATAAATTTTGGATTTGTATTACTGTCAATTTTGAAAAAAAATATGAATTTTCAAAAATAAAAAATCACTCAAAAAAAATATTTTAGTGATTCATTTTATGAAATTTTGAATATGAAAACTGATAAATCAATAAAAAATTTGATTTTAAGGTGTCACACATTTTTACAAAAAAAACGAGAGAGTATGATTGGATTTGATTGATATTTGAAAAATAAAAAAAATAAATTAAAATAAGAAATAAAAAAAGAAAGATTGAAAGATGTATCAAGATATAAATTATTTACTCAATTTATTTCCACAAAAATATCATATAGAAATAAAAATTTTAGTCGATAAAAATGAATCGATTAAAAAATATTTTAAAGAGATAAAATATGAAGATGCTATTTTTAAATTTATTTACTCAAGTGACGCATTAAAAAAAACTGTTGCAGCAAAAGAAATTTATTTAGATATTGCTGAAAAATTTAATTTAAAAAATATACGTGGTGATCTCATGATGAATGAGTCATTGAATTATATGTTTGGTTATATGGTTTTATACGCAGAAGCAGATAAGGATTTTTTACAAATATTGACTAAAATAATTGAAAATAATAGAGAAATTTTTCAATCATTTATAGAAAAGAAGACATTGAGTACAGAGGAAAATTATTTTGTGATAAATGCATTAAAATTGATTAATCATTCATCTTTTTTTGATATATTGGAGCAAAAGACTGGTTTTTTATTTAATAAAATGAATGATGATTTATTACAGGATTTAAAAAAAGAAATAAATGATGAAAAACCCGAATTGATTGCATCTTTGGTGATGACTTTACCAACTCAAAAAAAACAAGAAGCGATAGAATATATGTTGGATAAAACAGATTTAGGATTATCCATGAAAGTATTGCATGAATTGTTGCACAACTCACCAAGGATTTATTATCACATTTGTCCAATCAATTTTGAAAAAGTTGATGTTCAAAAAATTGAAAAAATGATTCGATGGAGTTCTAGGAATATTTTTTGTCATCCAATTCCTGTCAAAACAGAGGAAGCAGTTCATAGATTGATTTCACAGGTTGATTTAGAAGATATCTATTTATTATGTGATATTTTACCTAAAGATAAACATGATATTGTGAAAGAATATATGATCAATGTATGTCATAAGAATTTATTAGAAAACGATAATCTTTATTTTTCTTATACCGAAGACAATATGATTGAAATCATGAAATATGGATTGCGCCAATGTAGAAAAAAAGAAATCTTGTTGGAACAGATAAAAGAAATTAAATATGAATATGAGTTAAAAAACATGCCGCCAGATGTTTATTTCTTATATATCAGTACATTGAAAGATTTTTCTAACATGAAAATTGATATTGAAAAATATATCAATGGCATGAATACATGTCAATACGAAGAGTGGATTGATGATATCAAAAATGTTAAAACTGTTTTTTTATATATAAAAAATGATCTTAGTGAAAAACAAAAAAATAAATTTTTGGTACAAGCATGTGGTATTGATATTTCTCTTTATGATGAATTCAAAGATATTTCACAATTAACAACACAAGAAAAGTTTGCTATGTTTGATAATTGGAAGAAAAATTATTGGAGAATTAAAAATGATTTTTCAGAAATTTTTTTAAATAATCTGATTCATCAATCAAATATAGACCATGTATTTTTCAATACTATATTAGATTATGCCAACAGTAGAATATATCCTAATATTCCAATAGAGATTCAACATTATATCAAAAATAATTTAGAAAATGATATCATCAATCAATCATTGAATGACACAGATGTAAATACAAAAAAAGTAAGAAGAAAATTATAAATATAAGATTGAGATTTTATGTCTATTAAATCATTTTCTAAATAGTCATTAATCGCTATCAATATACCATTAAGACCAATATTCCTTTTTTCTGATTTCATGAACTTTGTCTTTGTAATAAGAAAAGACTTCTCCGCATAAGACTTGATGGATAAAAAGTGTTTGCTCAAAATTTAAACTTAAATGCAAGGTTTTTTCTAGTTCATAGAAATGATAATGTTTATTCTTTAGGAAATAATCAATCATTTTTTCTTCTTGACTTAAATCAAAGAAATTTTTAATCACTGATAAAATATATGGATTGGAATTTTCTTTAAAAAAATCAAGGTATTTTTGATAAATTCCAATGATTTCATCAGAATAATGTTCGACATAATAATTGAAATCTTCTCTAAACATTTCATCATGGATGTGTTTATTTTTTAAATCATAATATACTTTTTCAATATAGATCATAGGCTTCCTTTTTTTTTAATCAATAATATAAAAAAATATTGAAATCAATAGCATATTTTTTATTTATTGATTAAATACAAAAAAATATCATTTTAATGAAAAAATAGTTTAAATGCGATTAATTTCACAAAAAAGATACCGATAATGACCCAAAATAAAAAAATTGAAGTTATAAGCGCAGTTTCAGATATTATGTTTTGGGTTTCTGTTATCAGCATGATCTATGGTCTTTTAGCTAACAAGCCTAATGAATGGTTTTTTGGGACGATGATTCCATGCTCAATATCATTGATTTTAAGTTTATTAAAAATCATGAAAAATAAACAAAAAACCTAGCATTTTAATTGTTTATATATGTACTATTTATAAAAATAGCATAGAACTTTTTATGGTATGGAAAATAAAAAAAAATTTTTTAATTGATATTTATTAATTCAATAGAGAGTCTTATCAGCTATGTTGGAAAATTAAAAAATGTAAATTTAAAAATCCGACATTATGTCGGATTTTTGATATTTTATTTATTTTCTCGAAGATTACTCACCGCTTCTTTCATTTTTTCTAGAGATTGCTCATCAATTTTTTCTCCAACAGAAAATTTCACCTTGTGATTGAAAAATGCTTTAGGAAAGTATCTGAAAATACCTTTATCTTTTCTAGAAAACATGCTTCCATATAAGCCCGATAAAGCAGTGGGATATACTGGCACAGGATGGTCTTTTAATATCTTCAAAATTCCAGGTTTGAATTCTTGTAATTGACCGTCATAGGTAATTTGTCCTTCCGGAAAAATCACCACCAATTCTCCTTCTGCTAAATATTGATTAATTTTTTCAAAGGCTTCAGTGAATACTTGTTCATCTTCTTTCTTGGAGGCAATCGGAATCGCTCCAACAGCCTTGAACATGTACTTGAAAAAGGGAATTTGGAAAATTTTATAATACATGACAAACTTCACAGGACGGGGAGTTAAACCAAAAATAAATAAGGCATCCATGAAAGAAACATGATTACAAATAATAATACCTGCTCCTTCTTCTGGTAATTTTTCTAGGTTTTTAGTATCAATTCTATAAATAGTGGAAATCAGAATCCAGGTGATGAATCTCATCATGAATTCAGGCACAACTGTGAAAATATAAAGTGAAATGATAAAGTGTAGTACGGCAAAACCAATTAACAAATCAATCAAGTCAAAACCCAATGAATTCAATAATATGGCAAAAATAGCTGAAGACACCATGAATATTGAATTCCATAAATTATTGGCTCCGATCATCATTGAACGTTTTTCAGGAGCAGTTTTAGCTTGAATAAAAGCATAAAGTGGAACAGTAAAAAAACCTGAAAAAATAGATAGACATAAAAGAGATAGACTCATTTTTATAAATGAAGATTGTTGTAACCAAAAATCCAGATTAACACCATTCAGATCAATCTTATTGTTTAATAAATGATTGCAATCTTGTAGGGCACCAATGAAATAAATCATGGAAAACAAAATACCAAATGAACCAAATGGCACCAAACCAATTTCAATTCTTGACTTAGATAGTTTTTCACAAATCAGACTACCAATTGCAATACCAATTGCAAATAAAATAAGAAGGACTGTGATTAAATGACTATCAACTTGTACAACTCCTTTTTGTAAAATATTTTTAACAATCAACGGAAACTGAGTCAATAAGCCAGCACCTAAAAACCAAAACCATGAAATCGCTAAAATAGAAAGAAAAATACTCTTTTTTTCTTTGGATACTCTGTAGACTTCTTTGAAAGAGCTTGTAAATTTCTCTTGAAGTGTTAATCCATTTTTATTTTTTAAAGCAGGAGCTAAAGGAATTTTCAATGATGATATATAACCTAAAATAGCAACAATCAATAAAGCAGAACATACATAAAAACTACCATGCTCTAATGTAATCATGCTTCCACCTAAAATTGTACCTGCTAAAATGGCAATAAAGGTGGCAGACTCAATCAAACCATTACCAGCAGTTAATTCATTTTCTTTTAAATGTTGAGGCAATATACTGTATTTTATAGGACCGAAAAAAGCTGCTTGTACTCCAAGAAAGAAAACACAGCTTAAGAGGAAAATATCATTTTTCGTGTAGATGCCAATAGTAGCAACGACTATCATCACAATTTCAATTAATTTTAATTTACGCAACATTTGAGATTTCTCAGTCTCATCAGCCAGCACACCAGCTAAAGGAGAAAAAATAAAGAATGGCAAAATAAACAATGCTGCACATAAGTTCAGCATCAATGAAGAGCTTAAACTGCTTTGCAACATACCGATAGTGATCATCACCATCAGTGAATTTTTGAATAAATTATTGTTGAATGCACCTAGAAATTGAGTGATGAATAAAGGTAAAAATCGTTCAGTTTTTAATAACGAAGATTGTGACATATTTGTATTCCTTTGTCGCGTTTAATATTGTAAACCTATTTTTTATTTTTTGCAATTATTTTTTGGTGTTTAAGCAGTATTTTTGTGATGAAAAAAAATGTTGTATAGATGAGTAGAAAAAATACTGTGAATGTGTTGATGAATAAAATGATTTCAAGGCCGGGATCTTTTTCATTGAAATAATTGATGCAAATGAGTAAAAATGAAAAAAAGAAAGGATATAAAAAAGCTTTGATTTGATATTTTTTATCAAGCCAATTTTCACATAAAAATCCACTCATGATACCCAATAGAATAAAAAATAAATCATAATAAAATAATTCACCTTGGGATGGTATACCATTGTGTGCTAAGCTGATTTGAGAAAAACATATGAATAGTAATGATGCTAAAATTTTATAAAATTTACTCATGATAAAAGATTATTATAAAAAAAATACATCAATTTCAATATAAAGAAAACAAAAAACAGATAAGCAGCAATTGCTGCTTATCTGTTTTGATCAACATTGAATTTTTAGGTCAAATTATTGGTAGCTGCGAATTTCTTTGAAAATCTTCTCAAGTCCCTCGCGACCATCAAACACTTTGCCTTTTGTCATTTCAGACATCACTTTGAGTTGTTCAACATCTGCATCACCGAAGATAATGGTGAAGATTTTCACATTCGATGCTCCATGATAAAAACGTTTAAAGTTAGCAAGATTATCATCGGCAGCACCATCAGTCAAGACAACCACAGAATAGGCAAAATCAGGTGATTGTGCGCTCATCTGGACCATCTTCTCATAGACTTGGCCTGTGCTTGAGAAAAGTGCAGTACCACCTGAAGGATGAAGTTTTGAAACATAGCCTGAAAGGTTGATACGAGTTTCCATTTTGCTATTTCCAGTCATTTCACGGAAATCATAAAGTGCGCTAGAGAAAGGAGCTACAAAAACTTTTTCCTTTTCACGAATGGCAGCATACTGACTTGATGAGTTAACATTCACTGAAATGCTGTTAATCGCCTTTTTCATTTCTTCATCACGGCGTCCTGACATAGAGCCACTGGTATCTAAAACAAAGCTAATCGCAGCAGGTTTTTTGAATTGATTGAAATAAGCACCTAGCAAAGCTTCTGACATTTGCACGCTAGGGACAAAAGGCATTTCAATCAACATTTGAGTGAGATCAAAAAGACCAGAATCCTTGGTGATTTGAGCATTGATGCTTCTACGATTTGTTTGTTTGACAATCATTTTCTGAATATGGTCTGATTTAAGAACTTCGGTGAATTTCATGTAAGCATCTTTCTTTTCCTTGCTCATCAGAACAAAAGGATAGTCGGCAGTGACCACACCTTCAAAAGGAAGAATAATCTTGAGAGGTTTATTGGATTGATTATATTGCAGAAGGAGAGATTCATAGTTAATTACAAAGTCTGCACTTGAATTCTTGAAAGCTTCCATCAGATAACCAGATGAACCTGCGTTAACAGCATGACCCTTGAAGAATCGTTGCATCACAGGAGCCTTGATATCTTCAACCTTGAGAGACTCACCGGTGTTTGCTTTGGCGTAAGCAATACCAGACAGACCAACGAAACCAGTGTTGGAGGTAGATGGGTCTGTCATGGCATAGGTAGCACCTTTTTTGTCAACCCAGTCATAGACTTGACTCCAAGTGACTTTTTCTGAAGGTTGGAGTTTAACAACAGATGATGGACGAAGACCAATTGCAACAGGAGAATACATGATTTTTTCTGAAAAAGCAGCTTTCTTAGAAAGTTCAGGATTTTCAGTGATGTAGCGACCTTGGCTGAACCATGCAATATCAGCCTTTTCACCGTTACTTAGGCGCTCCATACCATCAATGGTGCCACTATAACTGATGGTGTACTTTACGCCTGATTGCTTTTGAGCTTCTTGGAGAATAGGCTCCATATCCTTTAGCTCTGAGCCAGCAAGAATGACGAGTGTGTCGCTACTTTGCAGTGCGGCATTTTCATCCATCTTGCTGCAAGCCATCAATGCGAGAGAGAAAATACTGAGAGAGGCAATTCGCAGATATTTGTTCATATTAAACCTTTCTTGTTGAATCATGTCGATATTATATAGGAAAAATAAAGATTGCAGTGAAAAATATAGAAGTCTATGTATAAAGTAGGTATAAAAACAACAAGCAAGGAAAAATCCTTGCTTGTTTGATTATTTTGCTTCTACAGCTTGGGTTATATAGTCCAGTGTATCGTAAGTAGGAGGGTCAATCACATCAAGAATATTAGCAGGCATGCTTACACTTTTCCTATTGCTTTCAACCAAGTCATTTTTACCTGCCTGACGGAAACCGTATTGAACCGCTTTGGCACGAATATCAGGATTGGTGTTGAGGAAATCTACAAACTTTTCAACTTCAGGGTTAAAACCAATCATGATATGTTTGGTGAAAATCGTGGGCTTAGGATAAATCATCTTCATCTTGGCACCGTTAAGATCACGAGAGGATTTTGCTGTTTCAGTAAGCCACTCTTGCTCATAAAGGAAAATCATAGGAGCCTTACCTGCCCCCATCACCATGTAGTCCTGAATCATGTTGGTGCTTGAAGTGGGGCGACTACCTTGTGCCACCATCATTTGACGAATAGAGGGAATGACCTTATCGCTTTGCTCTTGGGTAGTCACCATTTCATTGCCATTGAAGACATAAGATGCCAGTGAGATAAACATTTTAGACGAGTTGCTGGTTGTTGCATCGGTTGTACCTACAGAAATCACCTTGCTAACAGGGTAAGCTTCTGAACCTTTCAAATCTTTCCAACGAACTTTCTTGCTTGAAGCAATCAAGAATTTTTCCATATCAAGATAGCTGACGCTATCTGTGCGTTGAATGAAGCCATTTTGAAAAAGAATACTCTCAATAGGCTCCCATGAGCCGATTACCATCGGACTATAGAAAACTTGGAAGTCTTTCCCCTTAAGGTGCTTTTGAACAGCAGTTGCCGTTTGAATACCAGGAGGAAAAACAAAGTCCTTGTATTCACCAAACTCAGCAGTACTCTTTGCCTGAGCAATTTTACCACTTGCCCAACGCTCATATTGAATATCAAAACCGTTTTTCTCAAATAGCTTAATAACTTCAGGGTCTTTGAAGAAAGCTTCTTTTTCTGAAGTAATCAGGCCCTTGAGCGTAACCTTGGAGCCTGAAACAAGATCCATTTTCTTGGCAACATCAGGATTGTTCTTACGAACGTAAGAAACGCCAATACCTACTGCAATCGCAACACCAAGAACACTTGCAAGAATTGTCTTTGTCATACTCATGTGAACTCCTGTTTTGTTAATATGTCAATATTGTAGCATGAAAAATGAAAAAAAGACAGTCATCATGCAGCGATTTAAAAAAAGTTGTTTTTTTACAAACAATCATTTTTAATTTATTTTTTTTTATTATAATGATAAAAAAGGAAAAAGATGGTTGTGGCTGAAAATAAAGAGCATTTGAAAAATTTAATTCAAATTGAAATGAATCATCACGGTCATGGATGTAGTTTAAATCATATTGATATATCGAAAGTAAATGATTTATCTAAATTATTTCTAAAATCTGAATTTAATGGAGATATTTCTCAGTGGAATACCTCTCATGTTATCAATATGTCTGAACTTTTTAAATGCTCAAAATTCAATGGCAATATTTCAAAATGGAATACGAAAAGAGTGAGGGACTTAAGTGCTTGCTTTTCATCATCTAAATTTAATGGAAATCTAGCACAATGGGATGTTTCAAAAGTCGAAAACATGTCTAATTTGTTTGATAACACAAAGTTTAATGGAGATATTTCTCAATGGAATACATCGAGTGTCACTCATATGAATAATATGTTTTGTTTCTCTGAATTTAATGGAGATATATCGCAGTGGAATGTATCAAAAGTAAAAAATATGAACTTTATGTTTATGCAATCAAAGTTTAATGGAAACATATCGCAATGGGATGTATCAAATGTGGAAGAGATGAATGCCGTATTTATGTATTCAATATTTAATCAAGATATCTCCATGTGGAATGTATCAAAAGTTAAAAAAATGGATTTTATGTTCATGTCATCTCAATTTAATCGTGATATTTCAGAATGGAATGTTTCTAATGTGATATGCATGGCAAATACTTTCAAAAATTCAGCATATATTGGAGATTTATCAAAATGGACGCCATTTAATTTAAAAAAAATAAACAATACTTTTCAAAATTCTCAATTAGAAAAAATGAATAAATTACCTTATTGGAGTTTAATAAACAATGAAGAAAGGAAAGAGGCTATTATAGCTTTTCATGCTCATAAAGAAAAAATGATGATTATGGATAGTTTGGGTGAAAATTTGATAAATGAAATAAAAAATAAAATCAAAATTTAAATTTTCAATCAGTTGGGGTATGAATAAGCATTAAGGCTCTCCGGAAAAACGTGTTGATAAGAATAAAAAAGTACCTAAAATATAAGTGAAAGAAAGACATTCTTGATGAAAAATGAAATTTTAGCTAGAAGCAAGGAACATTTAAAGGATTTAATTGATAAAGAAATATCTCAGAAAGGAAATCAATGTGATTTGAATCACATTGATGTTTCTCAATTAGATAATTTATCTTTCTTATTTGAAAAATCTGAATTTAATGGAGATATCTCAAAGTGGAATACATCAAATGTGAAAGATATGTCTCATATGTTTGCTTATAGTGTATTTAATGGAGATATATCAGGTTGGAATACATCAAATGTAAGAAATTTTAACAAAACATTCTGTCATTCATTTTTTAATAGAGATATATCTAAGTGGGATTTTTCTCAAGTTGAAGAAATGCATATGATGTTTGCTTATTCAAAGTTTAAAGGCGATATTTCTAACGTGAATGTTTCACGAGTAGAAGACATGATAGCTTTATTTTTTAATACTGAGTTTAATGGGGATATTTCAGGGTGGAATACCAAAAGTGTTAAAAAAATGGATAAAATGTTTGCATACTCAACGTTTAATCGAGATATTTCCAAATGGGATGTTTCAAATGTTCAGTCTATGAAATGGATGTTTAACTATTCAAAATTTAATCAAGATATATCTAATTGGGATGTATCGAAGGTTAAAAACATTAAGGGAATGTTTAATTATAGCGATTTTTCACATGATATCACTCATTGGAAACCATTGTCTTTATTGCATGATGATTTTTTTCTCAGTGAAAACATGCCAAAACCTTATTGGTATCATTTCAATGATGAAGAAAGACCAACAGCTATTTTGGCATTTCATGCGCAAAAAGAAAATATTTTAATTCTCAACAATTTGAACATAGAAAGTTCATCTCTTAAAAAATCTAATAAAATTTAATTTGAATTAAATGTCATGATTTTTTTTATGATTAATTATGATTAAATATGTCTTTTTTTAGCAAAAATAGCTTGACTGTTAATCAATTGAAAAACTTTTCTGCTCAATGATTGCATCAATATATTGCAATCCTTTTAAATGATTATCAATAATATTGACTTCTTGCATCTTTTTCCATAATAGTTGATTGTTTTCAATCATTTCTAAAGTAATGATTGATTTTTTCGCAGGAATGTGATGTATGATATCATGATAAAAATGACGACAGAATTTTTGATATTCTTTTGTATCTAAAATAAAACTATGCCACAATTCATCGATGTATTTTGAACTCATCACAACAGGAATTTTATTGCCTTTATTTAAAAGGCACATGATGAAAAATAATTTTAATCCTTTGATGATTAACAAGATTTGTTCATTCTGCTGAATTTGAGTTTTTTCATGGAAATCTTCTAATACATGTAAAGGAATTTGATAGTTTTTGATATAAGATATTTTCTTATCAAAAAAATAATTTTTGAATTGATTAAACATTTTCATCCCTATTAATCACCACCACCTCCACAGCTTGAGCATGATGAACAACTTGGTCCACTGCTACAAGCCGACGATGCATCACTGACCGCATCAGCAATAGATGAGATTTCTGAAAAATCAAATGACAAGGCTTCAATGCCATTCATTTCCTTGCTTAATATAGAAATATCATCGATTGCTTCATCCATGCTTGACATCATGAGCCAATTCATAGAAATATCATCTGTATGGTATGATGAATTTGATGAGCTTAAACGTTGATTATTTTCTTTTCTTTCTTTGAGAATTTTTCTAAATTTTTCTGAAGACTTTTTCATTTTGGCTGTAGAAATATTTTTTCTTCTTAATGCTTCATTGACTTTTGGCTTATCTTTTAATGATTGAATTTTTTCATTTGCTTTTGAAAAAATATCTAAATTCTTTTGAAAAGTTTTTTGTAAAGTCTTTTCTTGAGATAATTTTTTGGAAAAAGCATTGAGTGCGAAATCAAATGATTTTTTTTCATCTAATATTTTTTTAAGCGATTCAGGACATTGCTCTATATATGAAGGAATTCTGAATTCTTTTTGTAAAAGATTGGTCACTTTTTGATGAATAAATTTTGATTTTTCGTCATCATTTTTCAACTTTTCAAGCTCAGAAATATAATCAACTTTTTCAGTCATTATTTTTTGAACTTCTTGATATTTTTTTTGAATATTTTCAAAATCCAAACCTTTCAATTCATCTTCTGTTTGTTGAATACTGTTTTTTATATGAATAGAAGATGATTGAGCCTCATCAACAGAAAAATTGATTTCATCAATTTTGATGTAATTATTTGATAAATCCTTGATGTATTGGCGAACAGTTTTTTTACTTTTAGCATTTTTCAATGCTTTTTCAATCATTTTAAATTCATTGAATTGTTCGTCTTTTTGAGGTATGAAAAATTTTATAATATTTTTTGGAAAGCGATTATTTTTTTCAAAATTTTGAATACTTACAGAAAGTGATGAGAATAAGTCTTGATTGTCAACTTTTTTATATTTATCAATATTGGGAAAATCCATTTCAAGAATACTCAATTGATTAACAGCATTTAATTCTAATTTGGATAAGTCTTTTTTATGACGATGGATAGAATTTTTAATTTCATCTTGTGATTTTAATAAATTTTTTAAATTTTCACTTAAATGATTGTTTTTTTGTTGTGTTTCATCATGAATGGTTTTAAAGTTCAAAAATTCTTTTTTTAATTCAACTGCCTCTTTTTTAAGATCATTCATATTTTTTAAGTCTTGATTGATGCTTTGGGATATTTTTTGATGATTTTCAGTGTATGTTGAATAAAAAAAAGAGTTATAAAAAATATTGTCAGGAGATTGAAGGAAATTAAAAAGAGATTGATGATTATCCTTCACTTTAACTTCTAAATCTTTTACCATTGATTCTAAGCTTCTTAAGCTATTTTCATAATCTCGATACTCTGCTTTGATTGCTGAATAATTGCTACTAATATCTCTCTTTAAATCATTAATCATGCTGTTTCCTTGGTTGAATAAATTGAAAATCCTTTTTTTTATTTGCTTTTCTCTTATTTAATCAATTTTATTCTCATATTGAGCATAATCTGTTTGAACTAACGTGTCTCCATACATTGAGTAAGAGATTGTTTTTGGCTGGTAGTCACTGTCGATTGTATAGGACCAATCGGGATGAACCAAATCACCATCTTGATTGAATCTACCTCCTTCATTTTTTGCTTCTTCATTGAATTCAGTTGGTTTTTTCATTTTTTCAACACAGCCTTTCTATTTAATAAAACATATGTATATGATACACTTTGAACAATAAAAATCAAATCATTATAAAAAGATTAGTACTGTCCAGTTTGATTTGTTTAAAAAATATGTTACTCATTCAAATTAAATTTTTACGCAGATAAATCATTTTTATCTCTTTAATGATTCAAAAAATTAAAAATTAATCATTCAATTATCACTAATTCACCTTTTTTAATTAATTTTTATTTTCTAAATTCGTAGCAGTTGTCAAACTGGACAGTACTATAAAAAGATTTTTAATTGAATTTTTATTAGCAGCTAAGGTTTTATCATTCAATCATTGACATGTTCATTTACGAAAAATAAATGATTGACTTTTTTGAAGGTTAATTTATGATATATTTATAGATAAATTTATAGACAATAGAAAGTAAAAGAAATCATATGAAAAAAGCAATTATTTTAGGTTTGACCGTTTTAAGCTCTACATTTTTACTGCAAGATGCACAAGCTCTTTCATTTTTTAAATCATCACCAGCAGTAGCATCTTATCAAGAAAAAGTAGCACAAGGCTCTCAAGGCATTAACATGTGTGTTGAGCATTATCCAGCAGGGATGCCACAAAGCTTAGATGAAAAATTGAATCGTCGTATTTTCTATTTTTGTCAAGAAAATTATGCCGTTGGATTTGACCCAGCCACAAAAACACCGCTATGGGTATCAGAGGTTTTAAATGGAAAAAAATTAGTTGATTCTGAAGATGATGGAGTAGAAAGGGAAGATGATTTCCGTCAGCATCCCAAAGCACCTTATGCTATTCAAGGAAATAACCATGATTATGTGCGCTCAAAATTTGACAGAGGTCATATGGCAGCCGCTAAAGATATGTTAACCAAAAATGCAATGTCTGAGAGTTTTTACTTTACAAATATGGTGCCGCAAGTTGGTCCTAACATGAATAGAGGCATTTGGAAAGACTTGGAGTCAGCAGGAAGAAAGTGGGCTAAATTTAGAGGAGAAATTTTGGTTGTTAGTGGCCCTATTTTTCAAGGAGGAGTTGATTCAGTACAAAAATTAGGAAAATCTCAAATAGCTATTCCAACACATTTATATAAAGTATTTTTTGATCCAAGAACACAAGAAAGCCTGTCGTTTATCATGCCCAATAGACAAATCATCACAAGAAAAGTGAAATCAGTAGATAAAGGCAATCCTCAATATCCTCAAACTTTAGATTCTGCAAAAGTTTTATGTAATGCGCAAGCATGTACTTTTGATGATTTTATTGTCCCGTTGGAGACTGTACAGAAAGTAACAGGTATTAAATTTCATTCAAAAGCATCGATTGATAAAAGCAGTAAATCAAAAATGTGGTTTGCAAAATAAAAAAAAATTATTTTGTATCTTGATAAATCATAAAAATCTGGCTACAATGAAAAAAAATGGAGACAGGCATGCAATACCAAGTAAAAATTGTACATGATGTAGCAGATGATGAGTTGGAGATGGAAGGTGTTTTTGACTTAAAGAAGAAAAGTATTGAAATGGAAGATGATGCTTTACCTCTGGATAAAATAAAAAGTAATCCCAATTATAATTTTTCATATGGCATTTTATGTGGAGAAGGCAAGGAAGAGGATTTGGAAATTGAATTTGTTGTGACGATTAAAAATAATCAAGTGGTTGTATCAGATGAAGAAGTGAAAAATATACAAGAAAATATAAAAACTTTCAAAGCATTGAAAAAAACATCAAAAAAACCTTGAAAATCAAAAAAAATTAAAGTATGTCTTAAGCACTACTTTAATTTTTTTTATGAACTCAAATAATTTATCACCACAGTTATATCAACAACTGAAATGTAACATCAAGGAAATTGTCACTATTCGTGATGAATTACTAGATTTGATATTGGCATGTTTCTTTACAGGAAACCATGTTTTATTGGAAGATAATCCAGGAACAGGTAAGACAACTTTAGCCAAAGCAATTGCTAAAAGTATTCATTTGACATTTAATAGAATTCAAATGACGCCTGATATTTTACCTTCAGATGTGACAGGTGTCTCCATCTATCATCCCAAAGAGCAACGCTTTATTTTCCATAAAGGCCCTATATTTGCTCAATTATTTTTAGCAGATGAAATTAATAGAGCTTCTCCTAAAACACAATCTTCCATGTTGGAAGCAATGGCTGAAAGACAAGTGACAGTAGATGGCAATACAGAATATTTAGATGAATTATTTTTTGTGATAGCTACTCAAAACTCATTGGAAAATAGAGGCACTTATTCTTTACCTGAGGCTCAAATTGACCGTTTTGCTATTAAGATTAAATTAGGTTATTTGTCTTTAGAAGAAGAAATGAATTTACTGGGAGGAGATAAGGAAAAAAAGCTAGCAGAATTAAAACCAACCATGAATAGAGATGATGTTTTGAATGTCAGAAAAGCGATTGAAGAAGTCACGGTATCTGAAGAAATCAAGAAATATATTGTCGCAATCGTTCAAAAAACCAGAGAAATTCCTCATATTTTGTTAGGGGCTGGTCCAAGAGCATCTATGAATATTTTTCAGATATCAAAAGCTTTGGCATTTGCACAAGGATTGAGTTTTGTGACACCTGATCTAGTCAAGGAAGCTGCAAAACATGTTTTGATTCATAGAATACATACCAATCAAAATACGGATGCAGAAAAACAACAAACTATTCAATTACTTATTAATTCTATTCACATTCAATGAAAAATCTAAAGACATTATTTTGGGATTATCAAACCAAGCAAAAGCAAGGCTATATTTCATATTTCCTAGAAAATAGATTAGGAGCAACGGGACGTTTTTTATTCACTATTTTGGTAGTAATGGCGGTTTTTAGCCTAGATCCTAATAGAAACTACGGTTTTTTGATATTTGGTTTGAGTTTAAGTATTTACATCAATTTGATGATTTATAGAATATGGATAAGTAGACATGAAAAATATAAGAAAGTTCAAGAAAAATGTGATTTGATAGCCAAAGCTTATAGTGAAATGATGAAAGAAAAAAAACTTGTTGCCATTAAGAAAAATGAGATTGCTGTAGAAATTTTACCAGAAATCAAAGATTTGATTAGAAAAGAAAATTTCTTTGATAATTTAAATCTTTCTGTTCAATTGAAAATCAATGATATGTTGACTTACAGAGAAAAAGTATTTTTTGATAGATTATCAAATTATTGTTATATCAATTATCAATCTTTAGAAAAAGCTCATATTCAATTTAAAAGAAGAGGTGTTTTTCAATTGGAGGTACAAATGAAATTGCAAGACTTATTGAACGTTTTTCAAACGCATTTGGTATCTTGTCATATTCCATACTATGTCATTCCTCAGATAAAAACTGTTGCCTCTCTGAATGAACAAATTAAAAGTGTGATGCTTTCCATATCTGAAAAAGAACAAGAGTTATCTAGAGATAAACTCAATCAGGACATTGATATTAAAAATTTAAGACCTTATGTTCCAGGAGATCCAATTAAAATGATTCATTGGAAAAAATCATTCAAGAATAATCCTTTTGAAACAGGTCATTTTATTGTCAAGGAAATGGAAGAAGAAGCTTCTCTGAAGAAAAACCTCTATATTGATTTAAGCAGTGATTCAGAGGAAGAATTTGAAAATTACATGACATTTATCACTTCATTTCTGTTTAATCAATCATACAGTATACAAGATAATTTTAACGAAATACATTTGGGAGATGTGACGTTTAAAAGTCAAGATATAGAAAAAAAAGAAATTCATCATGAGTTGGTTAAAAAAATATGCGAAGCTCAGTATATCAATTCTGAAGAGTCAAAGAATTCTTTTGCATTGAATGCTCAGACAGACTTTTTTATATTTTTCTTTTCAAGAATATCTTCTCCTCAAGAAGAATTATTGAAAAAGATTCCACACGGCAATTATTTGGTTTTTTTAATTCATTCTGATGAAAGTTCAGTCAATAAAATAAATAATAACAATCATATCTCAATGATTAAAATAGATAAGGATTTGTATGATTTTTAAGGTTATTCCTGGTTTTTATGCTTTGATTATTTCTTTTTGGATGTACCATAGTTCAAAAAGCATGAGCAGTTTTGCTGTGGGAATTTTTGCTATTTTATTGTTGGAATTGAGTCATTTCTCAAAACAGAAAGTGAAATTACCATTAAAACAATTGAACGTTTTGTTTGATGCTTCGGTATTAATGGGCATAGGATATTTGGTATATATCGGATTAACAAACACAAATAATTTAGTTTTTTCAATTATTCAATTGATGTATTCTTTGCAATTTTTATTTTTACCTATTACATTACTGATTTTATATCATGAAAAATCTTTCATTAATTTAAATATTTTATTTAAGGGCAAACATTCTAATTCTGAGAGTGTTTTTGGAAGAATAGATATTCTTTACTCATTTTTTTGGATTTTTTCAGCAGCTTTAAAATCTCATCGTTCACCCAATCAGTTTCTCATCAGTCTTTTGGCTTTATTTAGTGCCATATTACTATTATATGTTTTATCTTCTGTATTAAGTTCAAAAAGAGAAAAAAATGTTCAAAACAGATTAAGATTCATGGCATATTTTAGCTCTACTACACTTTTATTTTTATGTATTTCGCTAACAATGATGAAATTTTATTCATTTGCAGGTGATTATTTATTGGAAAACTTATTTTCTCATCGCAGTTATTTAGACCCTTTTCAAGCCAATACAGACATTGGTAGAATTGGTAGAATGAAAATGGAATCAGATATTGTTTTGAGGGTGTATGGTCAAAGAGCAAAACAGCCTTTATTGGAAAAGGCAACCTATTCAAAATTTAATAACACCACTTGGAGTAATACAAAGGGGGACTCTTCATTAACACAATTTAAACTGAAAAGAGATGCTTATAGAAAATTCACGGAAAATGATAGTTTAATCAAGGAAATTATTGTTGGTAAACAAAAAAGTTATTTTCCTGTGGCCGAATCTGTGAAAGTCGTAGAGCAATATGCAGAAAAAGGTCATGTTGTTGGACATTTCTCTGATTATTTACCTATTGTAGAAGAAGCTATGTATGCAACACCACAAGGTGCTTTCACATTAAAAGATTTCTCAGGTGTATTTACTTATTATATGGAGCATAAAGATAATTTTATCAAAGAAAATATTAAAGAATATGAACCTCAACCAGAAGATTTTCAAATTCCCAATATCTCTGAAAAAACATGGATAGAAATTGATAAAATTATTACACAGTTACCGGATTTAAAACCTGAGACCGTAGCTAATTATTTTAAACAAAATTATAAATATACGTTGAATAATGAAGATAAAAGTAGCTTACTTGATTTTTTTAGAGCTAGAACGGGTCATTGCGAATATTATGCAACTGCAACTGCTTTGTTGTATCGTAGAGCAGGTTATGCAAGTCAATACACCATAGGATATTCCATTCAAGAGTGGAATGGTTTTGAGAAAGCTTTTCTGGTTAGAAAATCTGATGCTCATGCATGGGCAAAAGTTTGGATGGATGGAAAATGGGTAGAAGTTGACTCTACTCCAGCAGATTGGTATGTTCCAAAAAATCAACCATTTTCAGACTTTTTTGATTGGATTAAATTAAAATTCAAAACATTTGAAATTTCTTTGCTATTCAAATTTATATTATTGATTTTTGTGATGGCAGTGCCTTTAACACGTATGTATAAACAATATCAGCGTAAGAAAAATCATGAATCATTAAAATTCAATCATGGTCAAAAACTCATGACTGATATTTACAAAATCATTAAAAATACAGATTTGGAAAAGCAACCTTCAGAAACTTTACAAGAATGGTTAATCAGAATCAATAAAAAAGATTATGTTTTTTATGTCAATGAATCTGTTTATGGATTAAAAGTGCATCAAGATAAAATAAAGGATTTAAAGCAATCTATTGAAGAAGATTTAAAGCAACGCAAAATGAAAAAAGCTTGAGGATATGAATGATGTAACAAATCATGATTTTTTAAACGAGATTCAATCAAATTGAATGACTGGTATATCTGTTAAAAATTAAAATTGAAAGAAAAACATGTAAAAATAATACTGTGAAGATTTAACATCCACATTTTTTTCGATTCTTAAATCTTAAATTTTCTATTTGATTGAGGTGGATGTGACTTCAATTCTTTCACATCTACAAAAAAACCTGATAAATTGATTTGTTCAATCAATGCAAAAAAATCATCTGAGAAATTTATTTTTCTATTTTGTTTAAAATAATCTTTTGTTAATTCTTTAATGAATGTCATATTCTTTTCATTAAGTGGAAAATTTCCTTGTCTAAGATGTTTATTGACTGCTCTGAGTGTATAATATTGGCCTTCTGTTTTAAGGTTGTTTAATAAAATAGAATTAGAGTCCATAAGTTGATCAAATTCCAAAAGTTTTGCTTGAAATTCCTGTTCTTTAAACCATTTTTTCATATGATTTTTTATTTCTTGAAAAAATGCAATTTGCACGTCAAGTAAATTTTCAAACATCTGATGAGTTTTTAAGATCTTTTTAGGCTCTGTCACCATAATCTTATAATATTTTTTATGATTTTTTTCTATTTTTTCATATTGAAAATTATTGATAAATTGTTGACACTCTTTTTCCGTTTGAAATGAGGAAAAATTAAAAATTCCATACTCTAATTCGATGAATTTTTTAATCATTGGATTGAAGTCTTTTTTATCAATATGCTCATAATTTTCATATAATAGCTTAAAATCATTTTTTGTAAGAGCAAATCCATATCGGTAAGGTTCTAGGCAAAGAGATATAAGAGAAAAATGCCTTTGCTCAAAAGATAATTCTTCTTTGATTTTAAAATGTTTTTTGATTTTATCGACCATTTTAATGGAATTCAATTCATTGTGAATTTCTAATAAGTGGTCAATATTTTCATTCTTGCTGCGAATCATTCCAGATTTAAATAACAATGGATATTGACCTTCTATTTTATTTTCAAGATTGATTCCAAATTGCTTTAATTCAATTAATTTTTGCATATCAGAATCTACTGTTGATTTATCAATTTTTTCAATAGGACAGCTTAAAAAATAGTGTAAAAAATATCCTGTTTTTTTATGTCTAATAATATCTGCAATAAATGGTGCTTTCCAATCAATATAATCTTTGAAATAATATTTTCTAATTGAATATTTAAATTGATTTAAAATCTTTGAGACACCTTTGGATTCTTCTTCTTTTAAATGAGTAGTATTGAGAGTTAATTCTTTGATTTTATCAAAGTCTTTTGAAAAAACATTAAAATCAGTGTGAAAATCATCTGCTAATTGATAAACAAATTTTGAGGGTGTTAATTTATCAAAATAACTGAACTTTAATTCTTTAAAAAAATGATTTTTTTGAAAAGGAGAAAAACGTTCAAATATTTGAATAAATTTTTCATCATTCTTTTTAAGAATTTTTGCTCCTTCTTGTAAGCATATCAATATTTCTACCAATAAAAGATTACTATCTTTAGAAGAATATGAGTAAGAGTAATAATTGTCTTGTTCTTTTAATAATTTATTAAGTTTCTTTTGCGATTTTATTTTTTTATCATATGCTTCTACATGTGCTTTCATGATAATACTTTCTTTGATATCTAACTATGATTATCATATTGTTTTTTTATCCACTTATCAAGTTTAGATGATGCATATCTATTATGATATAAAGACGTATTTTAAATCATCAAAATATTTTTAAAATAATGGAGCACTTCAGTTAAAAGAAAAGGTCAATATGTTAAAATCCATTTTATTACAACTTGTTAAAAATAATCTCAATAAGCATATTAAAAAAGAAACAATGCATAAATTTTCAGATAAATTTTATCAGTACTCTAAAGGCCAAGAAAATGATATTTTAGATTTAGATGCATTTCATCAGAAAAATTATATAGAAAATGAGCTAAAAGACTTGAAATTTGAAAAAAAATTGTTTAAGAATAAAGAATCAAATACAAACTTGGTTAATTCAGACCATTTAACAAGAGGTATTGAACATATGAAAAATATCGTTTACATTGATCCTTATTCTATTACACAAATCAATAGAGTTTATGAACAAACAAAAAACATCAGACAATCATGTCTCAGCTTAGATGAAAAATATGAACTTATCTTAGAATTCAACAAATCAAAAATAGACAGCATCTTCAAAGAAATAGAAAAAGATTTTACTTATAAAAATACTCAGGAAAAAACTCAAGAAGAACAAATCGATGATTTTATCAGTTTCTTTGGGCAAAAGGTCAATCAAATTAATGCAGAATTAAATCATAATTACGAAATCGCTTAATGTAATAATTTTAATAATTGATTCATAAATTCTAAAATACACAGCAATATTGCTGTGTATTTCATATTTCATTCATAAATGATTATTTTTCTGAAAATCTCTTTATTTTTCTTAAATAAATATTAACATGTTAAGACCTCATTAAAAAGGAAAACAATGATATTTAAAAATAGGAAAATAATTGCTGTTGCAGCTTGCATGTTATGCATGAGTGCAACTCATGCCAACGATACAAAGAAAAATCTTTCTCGTGTAGAAATTCAATTGGCATCAAAAGCTGAAAAACCAAAGTTAACTGATAGAATCATCATCAAATACAAGGATTCTTCTGTTGCAAGAGTTACACAATCTGAAACTATTTTGCAATTCTCAGGTAATAGAAAAGGTTTATCCGTTAAAAAACATAAAGACATGAGTGGAGAAGCAAAAGTATATCAAACAGATAAATTTCTATCATCTGATGAAATGAAGGCTTTGATTACTGACATGAAAGGCTCTGATGCCAATATTGAATATGCTGAACCTGATAGAATCATGGAGGCTATGATGACGCCTACTGATACCAATTATACACAGCAATGGAATTTATTTGAAGCAACAGCAGGTATTGCTGCTAATTTAGCATGGGATATCACCAATGGTACAGGTGTGAAAGTTGCAGTGATTGATACAGGTGTGAGAAGACACATTGATTTAGCGGCAAACTTGGTTGGTGGTTATGATTTTATTTCTAATACAACAACATCTAATGACGGCAATTTAAGAGATACTGACCCACTTGATCCAGGTGATTGGGTCACTGCTGGTTTTTGTGCAACAGGCTCTTTAGCTAGAAATAGTTCATGGCATGGCACTCACGTAGCTGGGACAATTGCAGCTGTCACTAATAATGGTCGAGGAGTAGCAGGTATTGCTTATGGTGCTAAAGTAGTGCCAGTTCGTGTGTTAGGTCGTTGTGGGGGTTATACATCGGATATTGCTGATGCGATTGTATGGGCCTCTGGAGGTACAGTGACCGGTGTTCCAGCTAACGCAAATCCCGCTAAAGTCTTGAATTTATCTTTAGGGGGAGCAGGAGCGTGTGATGTAACAACTCAAAATGCCATCAATTCAGCCCGTTCAAGAGGAGCTACGGTGGTTGTTGCTGCTGGTAATTCAGCCAGTGATGCGTCGTTGTATTCTCCAGCAAGCTGTCAAGGTGTTGTGGTGGTTGGTGCGGTAGGTAGAACGGGTGCTATTGCATCTTATTCCAACTTTGGTTCTGCTGTAGATCTTTCTGCTCCCGGTGGTGATGGTGTTGATAATATTTTATCAACATTGAATACTGGTACAACAACACCAAGCACAGACAGCTATGCCTCTTATAGAGGAACATCAATGGCAACTCCTCATGTTGCTGCAACTGTTGCGTTAATGTTGGCTAAAAATCCCGCATTGACACCTGATCAAATTGAAACTAAATTGAAAGAAACTGCATCTTATAGAGGTTTTCCACTTGGTTGTAATCAATGCGGTACAGGTATTTTGAATTCACAGTGGGCTGTGCAATCTGCTATGGGAACGTTTGTTCCTCCTACCACGACAGGTGGTGGTACAACAACACCTCCTGCAACATTGACAGTTATCAATGAGGTAGAGCCTAATAATACACAAGCTGCCGCTCAGACATTGAACAATATGAACCAAGTTAATGGCATATTTTCATCAACAACAGATAAAGATCTTTATAAAATTACTCTTCCTGCTAATACAGCATTTGATTTAATTTTAGAATCAGCCACAATTGGTGATTATGATTTGTATTTGTATTATAATGGAACAACTGTTTCTGTTTCAACAGGCCCAACAGGAAATGAAACCATAAGTATGTCCAATAGCATGACTTCTCCCATTGTTGTTTATGCTGAGCCTATTTATTACTCAGGTCCATTGTCACCATATAAGTTAACAGTGAAATTTAAATAATTGAACAATTAAAATTTTTGAAATAAAAAACGATGCAGATGGTCTTATACCAAAAACATACATAATATGTAAAAAAGAATAAAAAAACTCAATTTAATCAATGATTTAATTAAACACATGAACTATGTATAGATTTATATTTATACATAGTTTTTTTATTTTATTTTCAAATGAGATAAAGAATGAGTATTTGAATCATGTAGATGAATATCATGATCGAAAGGTGCTGTAAAAATATCTAATAACTCATCTTTGGTCATCAATAATTTATGCTTTTTACTAAGATATTCAACGATATTTTCAGCTCGTCCTTTTCTGATTCTGTCTTTTTCTTGAACAATAATTGCATCAGAAATATTATTGGAAATTTGCGAACAATTTTTAATGATTAAATTTTTCAAGATGGTAGCAAACAAAGGATTCAATGGTTTAGAGTGTTCTTCAAGAACATTGTGGGCATGATTAAAAAAATTAACCAAAACAATATCTAATTGATTATTGAGATCTTTTTGAAAATTAGAGTTGTAATTTTCTAGTAAATGATGATATTTATTATTCAGAGCAGATGTTTCAAATTGAAAATTTTCAGATAAACGCATATTTTGTTGCTTTAATAATGAAACAGCATGTTTTTCTACAAAAAGCTCTTTATTCTGAATAATTTTTGATATATCGTCCATATTATCAATCATTTTATTGATTGCTTCAATGGGATGACGTAAAAAATCAAGAGCAAATAATTTTGCATCATCTATAATATGATTGTAAACTTGAATGCTTAATTTTTTATCTTTCATAGTAATATTTAATGATTCTATCAATTCTTTATGCAAATTGGAAATTTGATTGGTTTTTGAAATATAAAAATCTTTTGAATATTTCAAAGCATTAGTTAAGATAATGTCTCTTTTATATAGGTCTTTCAATGGAGTATTCATCCAATTCTTTTGCTCTTCAGATGAAAATATTTTTAAATCATCATGAGTTTTAATTAAATTTATATGAATGGATTTATTGCCTTTAATCTTCACAAAACTATTATCATCATCAATGATATAAGTAGAAAGATTTTTTTCTTTTAAATTTTCATAACAATTATTTGAACTATTTTTGATGAAAAATAAGGTTTTTTCAGAGTTGCCGTCAAGGATTATCTCACAATGATGAATATTATTGGCAATAATAAAAAATGAACTTTTATTAAATTTTTCTTTGTTAAAATTATTGATATGAATTGAACAATTATTCAAATTGGATAAATGAATTTCTTGTGAAGAAATATTTATTTTTTTATCTTGAAGATTATCGAAAGAAATTTTTTCTGAAAAAAAATCTGCTTCTCGCCAAGAATGATTATCAATGTTTAGCTCTTTAAATTTTAAAGCAGTATATAAATTTTCTAGCGGAAAATCATCTTTAAACTCATTGAAATCAAAAATTTTGTAATGATATGGTTTACCATCTAAAATATAATCATTAATAGATAAAATAGGAGAATTTTTTCCGAAACGCATTAAATGCGTTGATTCATCTCCAATACGAATATAGACGTCTTGTGGTAAAATATTTAAGAAATCTTTGACTAAATTTCTATACTTATTTGAAAGAAATAAATTATTTTTTTCTTTAACTTCTATGATTTGAATTACTTCTCCTAAATCAAATTTTGATCTTTCACAATATAAAGTGATTAAAGGAGTGTTTTTATCATCTCTCAATGAATAAAAACCTGTTTCTTGATCAACTTTTTCTGTCTGAAATAATTGTTTCCAATAACCTTCAATACAATGATTCATCATTTTAGATTCTCTTTGTAATCCTTTATAGGAACGAATATTTACCCATGTATAATTTAAATCATTTTGAGATAAATTGAGTACTGGAATGACATTTTCAATATCTTCTTCTTCATTTAACTTGCTTATTTTATTTTTCAACCATTGGTCTGCATTTATTTTTCCTTGATCGATAGTCATTCTACTTAAATCTCTATAGGATGGAAATTCTTCCTTAAGATAATCAACGATATGATTAATTTGACTAAGAAACTCAGGTTGGATATTAACAACATGATAGGGAGGCGCAATTTTATATTCTTCTACAAAAGCTTTTAATGCTAAAGATAAATCATTAACATCTATTTCAGAATATTCTTCTTTATGCAGTATATGTTTGCGAACATTTGATAAAAGCCATTTTTTAATGTGCTCTTTATCATCTAATTTTTTTAGATGGATGATATGATTTAAAGTGTCAACAATTTCTTCGTTATTGATGATATTTTTGGTAGATTTTAATTGTAAAAATTGATGACTATTCATTGAGTTTTTATTATTTTTTTCTTATTTTATAAGAATTTTAATGAAAGTCAAAATTTCATTTTTGGCTTTAGTACTGTCCATTTTTACAATTGATATGAATTTAGAAAAAGAAAAATTCATTAAAAAATCTTATTTGACTCATGACTGAATGATTACTTTATACTTTTTTGAATGATGAAGATAAAAATATGATTTATTTTAATGATTAACATATTTTTTTAACAATCAAACTGTAGAGTACTATTTGGGCTTTTTTAATTCTGCTAGCTACAGATTGTAGATTATTAATATATTCGTGAATGAAATAAACATCTTTGGTGTTTCATATAAATTGAGTATGTAATCAAAATTTTTTCTCTTTATCAAGCTATGAATAAGAAAAAAGATTGAGATGAATTTCATGTTAGATATAATGATTGGCTCTACCAGTCAGAGAAAATCCGTAATTTTTTTCATATTCAAATCCCCCTTACCAAGTGATTTATCACAGCAACGACATTTTGTAGAGCCAATGTATTTTCCAACAGGATACATTTCTAATTTATGAGGCACTAAAGGATTATTTTTAATGTGAACTTGCATCATGTCAATAAATCTTTTTTTGAAATCAATCCTTCAGGATAATACTGTGATTTACTTATTTTATAACATTAATTCAAATTTTTTTAAATTACTCATTTTAATGTCTCATATATGAATTTTTATTTTTTAATACATGATGATGAATGTGTATATAGATTTAACTATTATTGAGAGATTTTTTTGAGATGATCAATATCATCTTATTTTCTACAAATATAATCAAATGATTCTATAAAAAAAATTTTATATTATTGTTGAAAAAAAGTTGAAGTGGTTGATTTTTTATCTATTTATTTTATAATTCAGCATATTGAAAAAGAAAGTGAATATGAAAAAAATCAGTGATTTAAATTTTGAAGAAAAAAAAGAAATTCTACAAAGGCTTGTTTTTAAACAGTTGCCTGAAGCACAAGAAGTTGAAAAATTTTTGACTTCTGAAAAAAAACAGATTAAGTTAGGGTTTGATCCAACGGCTCCCGATTTACATTTGGGGCATGCTATTCCTTTGACTGTTTTATCTTTGATGCAAAGTCTTGGACATCACATTCATGTGGTTATTGGTGATTTTACTGCAAAGATTGGAGATCCAACAGGAAAAAATTCAACACGACCTCCTTTGAGTGATCAGGTGATTGAACAAAATGCAAAAACATACATTGAACAACTATCTCAATTTGTTGATATCAGTAAAACAAAAGTGTCTTTTAATTCAAGTTGGCTCAACCAATTGGGGACAAGTGGCATGATTAACTTGGCAAGTCAGGTCAGTGTTGCAAGAATGTTAGAAAGAAATGATTTTTCTAACCGCTTTAAAAATCAAGTCAGTATTAGTTTGCATGAATTTCTATACCCATTGTTACAAGGATTTGATTCTGTCGCAATGGGCTCTGATCTTGAGTTGGGCGGGACGGATCAAGAGTTCAATCTTTTAATGGGAAGAGAATTACAAAAAAATAATCACATGAAACAACAATCTGTGATGATGACGCCTATTCTTGAAGGATTGGATGGGGTCAATAAAATGTCAAAAAGCTTGAATAACTATATTGCTATCATGGATAGTCCGTTAAACAAGTTTGGAAAAATCATGAGTATTCCTGATAATTTGATTGTCAAATACTTTCAATTACTAACATTCGAATCAAATGAAGACATTGCAAAGATTGCTAAAGAAATTGACTCAGGTAAAAATCCAATGGAATTCAAAATGCATCTTGGAAGTTTAGTGGTGGGAAGATTTCATGGATTGGAAGAAGGCATCAAGCAAAAAGAAGCTTTCATTCAAAAGTTTAGAAATAAACAACTAGATCTGAGTGAATTAGATACAATTGAAGTAAATAAAGGTTTGAAGTTGCCTCAATTGATAAAAGAAATTGGATTTGCTAGCAGTGCAACACAAGCCAATCAATTAATCAAGGGCAATGCTGTCGCTATAGATGGTCAAAAGATTGTTGACCCTCAAACGCAAACACCTGAAGAATTTGTACTAACTGTTGGTAAATTAAAAGCAGCTAAAATTAAAATGAAATAAATCTAATAATCATTATAGAAAAAGTGTAAAAATAAAATGACCAATTAAAACATACTTGGTCATTTTATTTGTTTATTTTATTTTTTGAATTAAACGGTTATTTTCAAAAGAGAATGTTTTCTCAAGCATTGAATTTTTTAATATATCTTTAGAAAGTATATCGTCTTTAAATTTCCATGATGAAATATCTTGAGAAAAAATGGAAGATTCAAAAGTACACATCATATACTGTACGTTTGACACATCCCATTTTGATATGTCTTGATTAAACTGAGAGTGTGCAAACATTCCTGACATATTTTTAAGAGCAGAAACATTCCAAAGAGATATATCTTTGTCAAAAATAGAATGGCTAAAAAAGCCATACATGCTGGTTACTTTAGATAAATTCCATCTAGAAATATCTTGATTGAAATAAGAGTGACTGAACATCATTGGTGCATAGTGTAAATGATTTAAATTCCAATCAGAAATGTTTCCATTAAATTCTGAACGATAAAACATGCCTTCCATTGTTTCTACTTGAGAAACATTCCATTTCGAGATATCACCATTGAAAGAGCCATTTTTTATTTTATTTTTCCCATTCATTGCACTCTTAGAAAATAAAAATGACATATTAGATATATTGGAAACATCAATGTGATTCAAGTCACAATGATAGCCGTTTTCTTCTATTTCTTGACTAATTAACTCACTTAAATGCAGAGTGTTTTTTGCAACAATCGTTTCTTTCATATTTTTCTTTCATGATGTTTAATCATTTATGCATTTTAAGGACAAATGTCAATATTTGTTGCAATAAAATCACTATACAAAATGTAATTTTATGTTATCATCAAAAAGTCATGTGAATAATAGCATGAAAAAATAAATTAAAAAAATTTTCATCAATTTGAATGAGAAAATTTTAAAAAACATGGAAAGAAAATAATGAAAAAAACGTTGGTGATTTATCATGGAGATTGTACAGATGGCTTAGGTTCAGCTTATAGTGCTTGGAAAAAATTAGGAGAAGAGGCATGGTACATGCCTTATCATCATCAAAAAGACTTAACAATTGAAAAATTGAAAAATGATATTTATCAAAATATTCAAGAAGATTTATCTCAAATCAATTTATATGTGCTTGATTTTTCATTTCCTTTGCATATTTGGACAAAACTAAGAGAAGAGTTTCAATCTGTGCAAATGATTGATCACCATCAAAGTGCTTATGATGGATTAAAAAATGAAAAGGATTGCTTTTTTGATTTAACACATTGTGGCTCTTATTTAGCTTGGAAATACTTTCATCCCCATCAAGAAATTCCCCAATTCATTCATTTGATTGAAGACTTTGATTTATTTCAAATGAAACTTGAAAATACCAGTTATTTTTATAGAGGTTTAAACCTGCAATATAAAGACTTCAGAGATTTTAATTTATTGGAAGATGAAGTGTATTTGAGTGAATTGATTGCTCAGGGAAAAATTCTTCAAAAATATTTCATGACACAAGTCACTTCTTTATTAAAGAATAAAATTGATTGTTCAATTGATGGAGTCAAAGGATTGATGCTGAATGCTCCAGGTATTTTTGCTTCAGAAATTGGTCATATACTGAGTAAAGAGACTAATTTCGTCATGATATGGTCTCAATCAAAAGACATGATAAAATGCTCTTTAAGAAGCTCACCTGATTTTGATTGTTCTGTGATTGCAAAAAAATTTGGTGGTGGAGGCCATCCTTGCGCCAGTGCATTTACAATGGACTCTATGGAAGATTTCTTAAAAATCATAGATAATAAAAATATGGTCTTGAAAATAAGATAAAATTGATTGAATTGATATAAAGAAAAAATATCATAAGCTTGTTTCACAATGATTTAAAAATAAAATTGTCTTACTGTCAATGAGGTTTTACTTCATTTAATTTGATCAATTGGTTCAAATTATAAATATTAACCAATCCTTGGAAGATCATATCAATCATTTTTCTGCTATAAAAATGAAGTTTTTTGAGTATTCTCCAAGATTTAAGGCTGGCGAAGACATGCTCTACCTTGATTCTTTTAGAAGACAATGCTTTGTTGTCTTCTTTGGCTTTTTTATAGGGTTTTTCATTTCTTTTAACAGGAGTTGTCACATTGCAATGGGTCAATCCAACATAAGCTTTATCTGCCAGAATGGGCAAGGAAGTTTGAACATCGGAAGAAAATTTCTTCCCGCCTTCAACTTCTCTTACCTTGGCAACAACATGAAGGTTTTCAAATACCAAGTCAAAAGAGTTGCTAAACGGGGAAAAAAGGCTTGATTCATTTGAAAAGAGATTTTTATTCAGCAAGATTGGCCGCTTGCTTTCACACATTGTGAAACATGCATCATAACTATATAAATCTATTTTAATTGATGATGTTATGCTAACTAGTCAATCATGACATTTTTTTGATATGTATAAATTTTCTAAAATAGAGAATAAACACTTTATTTGAATCTGAACATATTTTTCAAAAATAAAATTGAAGAGTATTAAATATTGTGATCAATGCTTGCAATTAAAAAAAAAAATGGTATCAATCAATTAATTATTCAATGAAAAATTATAAAAAATTGATTGGAGTCTTTATGCTTAAAAAATTAAAACAGATATTGGCTGTACCATTATTGTTGTCTATTTTTTGTTTATTGATACCTAGTATCTCTCAAGCAGCGACAACTGATTGCAGTCAATTAAGTGTTGATGGGCAAAGAGATTGTATAGCTCCAATTACAACTTATACAGGCTCTTTTGCAGGAAAATACTCATCATTGGAAGAAATTATCCAAGCCTATAAAGAAATTCAATGTAATACTGTAACAGGTTTCAGTCAGTGTTCATTAAAAACCAGTCCAGTATATAAAACTCCGTCAACTTGTACGCAAACCAATAATTGCATGTTATATACAAGAGTCCTCGGGACACCAGGAAATTATGCACAAGTTGTGGTTGAAAAGTACAAAGATTCTACTCAAACTTGGGCCGTTGATTCAAGAGGGTTGATTTATAAGTCTGATGCTTGTCCAATAGGATATACAAAAGTTACAGTCAATGCCAATCAACAAACATCATTGTGCAAACCTCCTCAATCAACAAGGTCAGTCTTTTGCGAAGATTGTGTCAAATCGCACTTAGGGCAATCGCAAATAGCCCATCCAGTGAATTTGAATTCAGGCATCATGTCTCATATTGAACAGGATTATCAGGGAAATAATCTTCTTATAAATCGTTATTATAATTCAGTATCTAATAATTGGTTTTTTTCTTATTCAAGAAAGATAGGATATAATTCTATATTATTAAATAATATACTTAATGAATTTTTAACATTAACGAGAGATAACGGTATTGCGATTGTATTCAAGAAAAACTCTACTGGAATTTGGGAAAATTTTACCCCGAATAGTAATGGGTTGATTTATGATTTGAATACTGCCGGAAATAATAATTTAGCTTTTATCAAATATTTAAATGAAAATAATGAATTAGAAACTTATGATGTTTCAGGTAAAATCATAGAAATTAAGTCATTGTCTGGACAAAAAATCAATATCAATTATATTTCAGATAATTCAGGCACAGCACCATTTTTATATACAAAAATTTCTGATGATTTCAATCATTCAATACAATACAAAGTCTTACCTAATAACACATGTCCAACAACGATTGTCAACGCGAAAGTATTTGAAACAATCAATGGCATTGAGATTGAAAAGTTAAATTATGATTATGGTTATAATACAAGCTGTCAGAATAATTCTATCACTTATCCCAATAGCTTAACCAACACCTATACGTATACCAATAGTAGTCGTTTAAGCAGTATTATCGATGAAAATAATCAAGTTAAAGTCAAATGGACTTATGTGTTAAATTCCGCAAGAAATCAATATGTTGTAACGAGCACTGGATTAACCTCTGCGGGCAATATCAATAAAAATACGTTAACTTATAATACAGTATCTGGAAATAATTTTATCAATAAAACCAATGGATTAAATCAATCCACATCAATTAACCAACAAGATAATAATGGCGCTTTATCCACTACAGATTATTCTACAGGATATTGCTCTGATTGTGATGGTTTCCAGGGTAAAAATACTATTTATGATAGTCGTGGGAATATCATCAGTTATCAAGATTTTAATAACAATCAATACCAATTAAGCTATGATAATCAATCTAGGCTATTGCAGCAGAAATCTGCTGTAGGTACAAATATTGAAAATAACATTAATTATACATGGCATTTAAGTACCAACTTACCTGAGACAATACAGGTTCCTGTTTCTGGCGAAATTAAAACCACTCAATTTATTTATGATGATGATTACGAGACGATTAATGGTCAAACTATTCTAGTCAAATCTCAATTAAAACAAATCAATGTATCTGCACCAGATAATTTGAATTTAATCAATCCTAATTTGCCAAATACAATCATTACTAAAACTACCAAATATTACTACAATAATTTAAATCAATTAATCAGAATAGAGAATCCAAGATTTATTCAAAGTAATGGATTAATCAATGATACTATAGAGATTAGTTATGAAAATAATCAAGTTAAAACTGTGACCAATGGATTGAATCAAACCACAACCTATGCTAATTACAATGTTTATGGACAACCTGGATTAATTACAGCAGCTAATGGTGTACAAAATTCATTAACTT
>JACCDS012442059.1_pt1 | contig 43290 bp, 29 predicted proteins | sample 7446441 | NCBI WGS metagenome assembly JACCDS01 (sample SAMN15323445, study PRJNA562643) | freshwater metagenome | isolation source: river surface water | place: USA:Blue River Watershed | collected 2017-08-17 | reverse complement strand
TTTCAAAATCGCAAACCAAAATCGATTTTGGTAGTTCATGTTGTTCTAAACCATGCGTATATTCTTTGGCTTGGTCAAAAGCTTTGTCGAGGCTCTTACCCCGGCTTTTCATTTCAATTAAAATGGTGCCTTTCCAAAGTAAGTCGATGTAGCCGTCTTTATCATCCAACTTTTTTACTCTGTGTTCAAAGGTGGAAACGCGCTTACTGGTAATGCCAAATACATTGAAAAACTCCACTAAAAAAGGTTTTGCATCGGCTTCTTCGTTTGAAGTACCTGCCCATTCTTTAGAGAAATTTAACGCCCTGCTTTTTATTTCGTTCCAACTAATTGCCATAAAAAATGTATAAGAATGCTAAATTAAGTGAATGTATTGATGATTGTATTTAATTGCATGAAAATAATAGGATATAATTCAAAAGTAATATGGCTACACCAGCACCACTTTACTAAATTCAGGCGATGTTTTGAGTACTTGTATTTGGGTAGTAATGCGCTTTTTCAATTCCTCTACGTGCGAAATAATGCCTATTTGTCGGTTGCCCTGTTGTTGAAGCAATTCCAAAGCATCAAGGGCGGTGTTCAAGCTTTCCGGATCGAGGCTGCCGAATCCTTCATCAATAAACAACGAACGTATTTGGGTGTTTTTACTTGCCAAATCGGACAAGCCCAAGGCAAGTGCCAAACTCACCAAAAAGGTTTCGCCACCCGATAAGGAGTTGATGCTGCGCACTTCATTGAAAAAGTGCTTATCGGTTATTTGCAGTTCCATTTCGGCAGATGTGTCGTCCTTGAACAATTCGTATCGGTTGTACATAATAGTGAGGTGGCGGTTGGCCAATTGTACCAATAAGGAAAGTGTAAAGTCCTGAGCGAAGCGCTTAAACAAATCGCCGTTTTTGGAGCCAATCAATTTAGACAACAACTCCCATTGTGTTAGGGTTGCTTTTTCGTTGGCAATTCGTTGCAGCAAGGCTTCATTTTCCTGCACTTTTTGGGTATTGCTAGCGAGTTTTTCGGTTAGTCCGCCAATAGATTGCAAAAGGTTCTTGCTTTCTGTTGCTAACAATTGTTGTTGCTGTTTGAGCAAGTCGGCATCGGGATAGTTGGCGGTTTGTTGCTGTAGGTCGCTCAGTTCCGCTTGAGCATTGTTGATGAGCGTTTGGCATTGGAGCAATGCGTTTTCTTGTTCCTTTTTTTGGGTTAACAAAGTTGCGGCATTGGGCAGGGTTAAAGCCTTTTCAAGCTGCGGTAACTGTTCAAAACCCAAAGGTAGCATGGCATTGGTAAGCGTTTGTAAGGTTTCAATGGTTGTTATTTGTTGCTTGTTGAAGGTGGCTTGCAGTTGGTCAATTTGTTTTTTGCAAGTATGTGTTTGGGTGAGCAAAGCAGTTCGTTTTTCCTTTAATTGATGAACGGTTGCTTCGGCAGTTTTTTCCAGATCTCTTAAGCGTTGTTCTTCTTCCGGTGGATTTTGTATTACAAAATGTTGGGTTGTTTTGCTGAAATTGCTTTGTAAATCAGTCAATTGGTTTTGCCATTGTGTGGTGAGTGCAATGGCTTCGTCCAAGTTTTTTTGCTCGTTTATTAACGTGGTATTGGCCTCAGCTGCCTTTGTTTGGTACGCTTGCCATTCGGGTAGTAAGGCCTCTAAGGCTTTATGCGCAGTGTGCCACATTTGATATTGCTCTTTAGCATATTTACCCAAATTGCCAATAGACTCTTTGGTTGGCTGTTCCAACGTTAGCTGCCATTCGGCAAAAATGCGTGTTGTATCTTCAAGCACCGAGTGAATGGTGTTTTGAGCTTGAGCCAGTTTATCAGTATCAATTTGTAAGTTTTGTTGGGCAATTTTACTATCCGATTGATATTGAATCAGTTGTTTTTCTAGTGTTAAAATGCGTTCGTTGGCGGTGTCTAATACTTGTTTTTGTTCCTCCAAACTTGCCTGAACGGCCTTCGTTACTTCTATTTGTGCTTGAATTTCTTTAATCTGTTCTTGGCAATGCGTCATGCCGTTTGCACAGTCATCTGTTGAAACGGGGAGTACCACGTTCAACAAAAGAACTTGTTGTTGTAAGTTGTTGTTTAGTTGCACCAAATTGCGTTCATGGTGTGCTTGCTCCAATTGGCAATTGTTTATTTGGCGTTCTGTTTGCGTCAATTGTTGTTGCGCTTGTTGTAAGGCCGCTTTTGCCTCGTCCAACTTTTGTTTGGTGGCAAGTGGTTCGGACGGTGTTGTTACCAAAGGATGTTCGGTAGCGCCGCAAAGCGGGCAAGGTTTGCCGGGTTGCAATTGGTTCCGGTGTGCTTCCAATCCTGCAATGGTTTTTTCCAATTCCCAAGTGTGTTCTAATAAACTCACTTTTTCGGAAAGGTTTGCATTGGCAATTTTTAGTTGATTTTGATCTGTTGACAGCTTTTTGAGGACTGTTGTACTTTGCTGATGAAGTGTTTCTGTATTCGCTATTTGGGTAAGTAGGTTACTAGCCTTTTGCCACCCATCTGCTTGTTGTTGCCATTTGTTTTGGTCTTGTAATAAAGTGGTTAGTGGTGGAAATTGCTTTATTTGTGCTAATAAGTGGTGGTAGTTGGTTTGTATTTTTTCCTTTTGTGTGGTTTCGTTTGCAAGTAGTTCTTTGGCAGTAGCTGTTTGCTGCTGCAATTGGGCAATTGTTTTTTTGTGTTGCTCAAGCTGAATGGTTGCGCAAATTTTTTCTGCCGCGTCCATGTCTTTATAATGCCTGCGAATGGCATCTTCCCAAATAGGCCATGTTTCAAACTTAGCCGTGGCTGCTTTGCTCGCTTCGTGTTGGTTTAATGTAGCTTGAAGGTCTTTAAGTGTTGATTGAATGGTTTTGTATTGTACTTCAATGCCATTAAGTGTGGCAGTTAATTTTTGTTTTTGTTGTTCGGCTTTGTTGTATTCATCTTGGATATGGTGTATTGTTTGCAATTGTTGTTTGGCTTTTTCAATAATGGGCAGTTGCTGTTGTAAGGTTGTTTGGGTATGGAACAATGTTTTTTCGGCAGCATCACAATTGCGAGATACGGCTTCCCATTCGTTACTAAGGCTTTTGTGTAATTCGGTTTGTTCGGCTAATTGTTGTTCGGTACTGCCTAGTTGTTCGGTAATTTGGGTGTAAGCAAACCATTGTGGTTGTAGGGTTAGGGCTTTTTGGTAAGCGTCTAAGGCCGCATATTCCGCCTTGTGGAGGTCTATGTTGCTTTGAAGGATGTTAAGTTGTTGGTGGTACTCTGCTAATTGTTGTTGAACGGTATTTTGTTTTTCAACACAATGTAGTTGTTGGTTCAGGTTGACCAAATTGGCAGAAAATTGTTGATGCGTTGTTTCTTGTGCTTGTTTGGTGTCGATGATGATTGCTAGTTCTTCGTTCGTAAGAACTTCTTTTACGTCTTTTTGCAGCAAATCGAGGTCGGCTTGCAGTTGTTTGGTATGTTCAAATACCTTAATGGACACCTGCTCGTAAATTTGAGTACCGGTAATTTTGCTCAGCATTTCGGCACGTTCGTTGGCTGAAGCTTTTAAAAAAGCCGAAAAGTTGTTTTGTGCCAATAATACCGATTTGGTAAACTGTTCGTAGGTAAGACCAATGATTTGAACGATTTTGGCCTGTGCCATTGTTTTTTTTTCAGCCAAAGGAACCAATTGGTTGTCAACCGTTTTTTCGTAAAGTTTTTGTTCCCAATCGTTGAGTTTGTTGTTGCGGTTGTAGCTCACCGACCAACGGGCTTTGTATATTTTTTGATTGATTTCAAATGTGGTTTCAGCCACCGATTCCTTGGTGTTTCGGGTAATAATTTCTTCGGCATTGCCTTTGCCGTGGCGGTTTGTTTCGCCATACAACGATAAGGTAATGGCATCTAGCAAGGTCGATTTACCAGCACCCGTTTGTCCCGTAATGGCATACAATCCGGTATTTGATAAAATTCCCTCAGCAAATTGAATGGTATGTTCCCCTTTGAGAGAGTGGATATTTTTAATAAATAAGCTTAATATTTTCATAAGTCTGCTTGCGTGATAAGTAAATGCTAAAAGGTAGTTTTTATGCGTTGTAAGGTTTCTTCAAACAAGGGTAGTAGTTGATCTATTGCCGCCTCATTGAGTCCATTTTTTTGACAACGAAGTTTGAAAATGGCCGTAACATCGTTCAGTGGGTTGTTGTCGTAATCAGCTATAAATGCTTCACGAATAGTGGGCTGATTGGTTGTATTGATTTGTATGGTTCGTTCTAAAATTTCCAGATTTTTTTCCTTGGCAAGGTTGCTAATGTGTGTGTTGAAGGCAACAAAATCTGTTGGTTCGGTAACAATTATTTCTACCCACGCAGGTAAAGGAGTGTTATTGTCGAAGGATTCCATCGCGTGTAATATTTCCGAATGACTCCCTTTGAAGCGTACCAAAGGGCGCGATAAAGGCACGGAAATAGCGGTATGTTGCACAGCATTATCGGACTCTATGTGAATGATTGTCACTTCTTTGGCATCGGTGCGTTCGCTAAAACTAAGTGGTATGGGCGACCCCGCATATTTAAGAACAGTACCGGCAGGGTGTTGTAATATTTGAGGCTTGTGGATGTGACCGAGAGCTAAGTAGGCAAAATCACTAGAAAAACAATTAGCCGCAATGGTTGTTAGCGTGCCCACTTGGTGCATAGGTGTGCTGCTTTGCGCATCGGAGGTGCTACTGCCGGTAATGTACAAATGTGCCATGCCCAAAATGGGTACATTGGGGTATTGCGTTTGCGCTTGTAGCAATAGTTGTTGGTAATGTTGTTGCACACTTTGTGTAAATAATTGGTGCGCTTCTAGTACCCCTTCACCCATGCCAAGCGCTCTAACGTCGCCATCGCGCAAATAGGGAACCGCAACTACGGCAGCAACAGTTGTGTGTTCTTTGTTTTTAAGTGGAATCACCCTTCCCAATGCCTGCGCATCGCCACCAACAACCTGCACATTGAGCCATTGTAGCAGTCCACTTGTACTATTGAGTCGGGCAGCGGAATCGTGGTTGCCTCCCGTTACTATTACTTGTATCCCTAAACGAAAAGCCTCTGCTAAAAAATGGTGATATACATCCAAAGCTTCAATACTTGGATTAAAAACATCAAAGATATCGCCTGCTATCAGTACGGCATCTATGTTTTCATTTTCCATTGTTTGTAGCAGCCAATCAATAAAAAGTTGGTGCTCTTCTATGCGGGATTTGCTTTTAAAAGTTTGCCCCAAATGCCAATCGGCAGTATGCAGAATTCGGTACATGTAGTGTGAGGTTTGCGCTAGGCAAAGATGCAGATTATGGAGATGGTTTGGGCATAAAGCAATTGGTTTGTTTGTGGAGACATTAGAACGGGAATTATTTGAAAAACACTTCTTAAAAAATACCTGCAAACGAGGGCACAAGAAAATTATGGGGTAACAATGCTTGTATGTTTATTTATGACAAATATGCACTATGGTAATATTGCTTTTTTTTCACATAATTACAAGCCTTAGCTTAAGTATAAAATATTGTCATCAATTCAATAAAACATAAAACCCTTGTTAATAGATAGCTAAACTTTAAAACTTATTCACTAAAAGCAATAGCAAATTAACAACAAAGAATGCTTATATTTGCAACATTATTGCATTTATTTGAAAACAATAAGACGATATAAAAAAATTCTGACTGCTGTTTTGTTGGCGTTATATGTATTTATAGCCACACCAGTGTCTTTATGGCATCACCATAAAGCAGATAGTTCTGTTTTATTAAGCCAAGAAAAAGCAATAAAGGCAACCACTAAAAATGTTATAGAGGTAAATTGTGCAGTTTGCCAACATCATTACTCTAGTTTTGACAATGATGCAATCGCATATTTTCCAAACTTAATTAGGCCTATACAAAGCTTTAACACTTTCTACAGCTTTTATCTTTTACCAAATCCTGCTTTCTCAAAGCCCAATAAAGGACCACCGTTTACTGCGTAAAAAATTTGCTTTTTAACAATACTATTTCATACGTATGTAAGCCATTGCTATGCAACTGGTTGATGCGGTGTTTATCATTTAACGCTTATTGTGAATGTTTTCTATTAAGAAATTGGCTATGCCAGTTTTACTGCTGCTTTAAGGTGTTGTATATTGTTTTATTATACTATTATTTTATAATCAAATGGCTTAAGCAATGTGCACACATTGACAAGATTTACTACTTAAAACAATTTTAAACCTAAATAATATGCAAACATTACAAGCCAGTAATCTAACAAAAATGTATGGAGAACATACTGCCTTAAATAACCTTAATTTATCAATTGGCAAAGGCGAAATATTTTGCTTATTGGGGCAAAATGGGGCTGGCAAAACCACTACTATTAATCTATTTCTTGGTTTTACAGATGCTACAAGCGGTAAAGCCGCTATTAACAATGTAGAAGTAAAACCAAATGATACAGCTACCAAACAATTTGTAGCCTATATACCTGAGGTAGTACAACTGTATGGCAATTTAAGTGGTATAGAAAATCTAGATTTTTTTAGCCGCCTTGCTGGTTTTAACTACAATAAAGAAGCATTGAGTGGCTTTTTAAGCAAAGCTGGTTTACAAACAGAAGCCCATAACAAACGGCTATCAACTTTTAGCAAAGGCATGAGACAAAAAGTAGGTATTGCAATAGCCCTAGCCAAAAATGCTGATGTGATTTTAATGGACGAGCCTACTAGTGGTCTAGACCCAAAAGCCACCGCAGAATTTACAATAATATGTAAGGAATTAGCCGCCGATGGTAAAACCATTTTTATGGCAACGCATGACATTTTTAATGCCGTGAATGTTGGGACAAGAATTGGCATTATGAAAAAGGGCGAACTCGTACATACACTCAATACCAGTGATATTACGGCTAATGCTTTGCAGCAATTATACTTAGAGACAATTTAAACAAAAACTAACAAAAAAAATGAAACAATTATTTACATCAATTATGCTTGCTTTAGTTAGCATTGCCAGTATAGCACAGACCAGTTTTTCAGGAAAAGTTCAGTCAGAAACAAAAGAATTAGTGCCTTCGGCAACTATAACTATTAAAAGTAGAACAGTAAAAAAAATAGCAACCGCAGATAAAGATGGAAACTTTAGTTTCACAGGACTTTCCAAAGGTAGCTACACATTAGCAATTGCAGCACTTGATTATGAAACATTTTCAGATATAATTACTATTGATGACAAAAAAAATATTAGTGATTATAACGCAATACTAATTTCTAAGATAACGCAGTTACAAACCGTAGAGGTAACAGGTAGTGTTGCAAAAAAATACAATAGCGATTATTCGTTTAGTGCTACACGTACAGCTATCTTAAATAAAGATTTACCTCAATCTATTGGTACTGTAACAAAAGAGTTAATGGCCGATAGACAAGCATTTCAACTTGCCGATGCTGTTAAAATTATACCAGGTGTTGTTCCATCTAGCTTTTACAACCAATATGCTATTCGTGGTATTAGCCAAAACGAAGAAGGACAAATAATTAATGGCATGCGTACAAGGCAATACTATTTTTTACAACCACTTACTTCAAATATTGAACGTGTAGAAGTGGTAAAAGGTGCTGCAAGTGCCACTTTTGCAAGTGTTGACCCTGGTGGAAGCATCAATATGGTAACCAAAAAACCACTTGCGGTAGAAAGAAAAGAAATCAGTTTAACAGCAGGTAGCTTTGGTACAATTAGGGGTACATTAGACTTTACTGGCCCACTTAACAAAGAAAAAACATTGCTTTATCGTTTAAACGGTGCTTATCAAGAAGCAAAAAGCTATAGAGATTTAGTAAATAATAACTCGTTACTTATATCACCCTCATTTTCTTACGTGCCAAATAAAAAGACTTCAGTAAACGTAGAAATGATAGTGAATAGAATGACTGGCAATTTAGATAGAGGGCAGCCCATTTTTGGTGCAGTTGCAGGTGTTACGAATTTAAATAGCACGCCCATAAGTTTAAATTTAGGTGCAGGCAACGACTTTTTTAAGTCAAATGAATTGATTATTACCAGCAGTTTTGCTCATAAATTTAACAATGCTATCAGTTTTAATGCTGCATATATGAAGCAAACATGGCAAGAAGATTTACAAGAACATAGAACTACCAATGCATTTGCTGTAGATACTACCAACACACCTGTAACGTCATTAGCAGGTATGCAGTTTGTACAACGTAAGCAAAACTGGAATATTGATAATGTAAATACATATTTCAACTTCGATTTTGCCACTGGCAAAGTAAAACACCAATTGTTGGTTGGCTACGATTTAAGCATGTGGGAAAAATTTAAAGGCGGCGGACAAAATGCAGCTAGAGGCTTTTTACTAAACAATGGTACAGTAGCTGCAAGCTTTGTAAGAGCAAATGCGGCCAACTATCAACTAATAAATGTTGGTGGCAGAATTTTACCAAGACCAAATGTTAATTACTTCGATTTAAACAATCCTTCTTATACAGTTCGTAATATAAACGACTATAACATGAATTCGAGGGTAGCAATACCATCTGCATTAACCACTACACATGCCATTTACATTCAAGAACAACTACGTTGGAATAAATTTATTCTTTTGGTAGGCTTGAGACACGATTGGTTTAAAGATATAACCAACTACAAAGCACCCAACGAATTGAGTTTTACCAATAAAAAACTATTACCACGTATTGGTCTTACTTACACAGCCTCTAAAAATATAAATGTATATGCTACGTATTTAGAAGGTTATCAGCCACAAAGCAATACAGTAACATTAATGCCAAATACGGGCAATTATTTTTGGACCTCACAATCTGCTGCTAGATTTAAACCGCTTATTAGTGATTTAAAAGAAATAGGTACAAAAGCTACTTTGTTTAATGGTAAATTGACAGTTAATGCTGCCTTTTACGAAATCAATCAGCAAAACCTTTTATTGAATGCCAACTTACCAGCATTTCCAGACTCGTTAGTTACTAGAGGTGCAGAACGTAGCCGTGGTTTTGAAATTGATGCTGCTGGCTATATTTTACCAAACTGGCAAATCAATGCATCGTACAGTTACATAGATGCAACAATTGTAGAAGATAACGACCCAACTTTAAAAGGGGCTAGAAAACAAAATACGCCGTACAATAGTGCCAATTTATGGACGAGGTACAACTTTAATGCTGGCAGCAAATTAAAAGATATTGGTATAGGTTTAGGTTTACAACACAATGGCGATCGCATTCCTTGGTTTACACGCGCATTTAAAACACCTGCATATACATTGGTTGATATGGCATTGTATTACACGCCTGGCAAAAGCAATATGCAGCTAGCTTTGAACGTAAACAATGTTTTCAACACTAGATATTGGATTGGTGCTCAGAATTATCTGCGCCTTTTTCCTGGTGCACCACGTAACGTAATGCTTACTGCTACTTACAGATTTTAATATTCGAAAAATACAATTCTTGGGTTTGGTTTCGGTTTGGTTAAAGAAGGTAGGCAATGCAACTGCATTGTCTACCACTTTTTAAAAATATAGCCATTTATAAAATGGTAATAATTTAAAAAAATGACAACTGTAATAAAAACTATCATATACCAATTTGTAAAAAATACAACTCAACAAAAAATATTCTATTTCTTGTTGGGTTTGTTTCTGCTACTACTCGCTTACGCAGCTGTTACAGGTAATAATTATTTAACCGAGCAGAATAACTTGCAACAGCAATACCAAACGCTCATTCGAAAAAGTTGGGAATCAAATCCTGATAAGCATCCACACAGAATGGCACATTTTGGAAGTTTTGCTTTACGTATTAAACATCCGCTAAGTGTATTTGATTATGGGCTAGATAATTACGCTGGCAATGCTGTTTACCTAGAAGCACACAAGCAAAATACTGTAAATTATAGCGAAGCTAGTTTTAGTACAGGCATGTTACGTATGGGCGACTTGAGTATTGCCATGCTATTGCAAATCATTTTACCGTTAATCATCTTTTTTTTAGGTTTTGGTAGCATTGCTGCCGATAAAGAAAACGCTACTATAAAAATAATTATCAGCCAAGGGGCTTCAACCTTTCAGTTATTATTTGGTAGAACTGTAGGGCTTTGGCTTGTTAGTAGTTTGTTTTTTGTTCCTGCTTTTTTAATTACTGGTGCATTATTAATACTGCAAAAAAACAATGTTTCAAATGCAGAATTAGTGTCTCGCTTTGTGTTAACAACCCTGCTGTACATCATTTTTTACTGGATAATAAGTGTTGTTACAATAGCTGTTTCGGCAAAAAGTAATAAAGCCAAAAATGCATTAATTAAGTTGTTAGGCATTTGGCTGCTTTTGGCAATTGTAATGCCCAAAATTGTTCAGGTAGCAAGCAATAGTTTATTCCCGTCACCTACCAAGCTAAGTTTTGAAACCGCAATAGAAAAAGATATTTTAAAACTAGGCGACAGCCATAACCCTAACGATCCATTTTTTAAAAATTTAAAAGATAGTGTACTAAAAAAGTATGGTGTAACTACAGCTGATAGCCTACCTGTAAATCTTGGTGGCATTGTTGGTGCAGAAGGCGAGAGATTAAGTGCTGAAACGTATGTTAAGCACTACAACATGCTTATGGACTTATATAGAAAGCAGAATAGTGTAAGTAAATGGATAGGATTTGTAAATCCGTTTGTAATGCTAAAACATAACTCAATGACATTGGCAGGTAGCGATTTTGAGAGCTATGTTCATTTTCAGCAACAGGCAGAAAACTATAGATACAGTTTAGCACAACAAATGAATGCCTTGCAAACAACTTATATAAGTAATATCAAACCTAAAGAAGGTAATCACGGCTTACATGTAAGCAATCAGCATTTTAAGGCTTTTCCAGATTTTAACTACCGCTTTTTCTCGTTAAGTAATACTTTAAATAAAGAGATACCCTCAATTATTGCGGTTTTTTTCTGGCTGATAGTATCATGGTTGGTATTGGTAAATGTTTCTAAAACCTTTAAAATTATTACTGAATAATGTTTTTACTACTTATAAAACAATTTTTACGCAATAAAATTGCCATTGCATCCATCCTACTATTATTTATAGTTGGCAATGTTAGCATCAGTATTGGTAGTAAATTTTTAGCACAGCAAAATGCGGCTGTAGTAGAAACTACTTTACACCAAAAACAACATATTGAACGCCTACTTAAATACGAGAACAAAGAGTTTGGCTTATTAATGTACTATTTAAAATTTGCTTACATAAACCCAACAAATAATTTGGCAGGGCTAGCTATTGGGCAAAGAGATATAAATAGCAGCATACAAGCCAATACAATACGTGGTTTAGAAGGTCAAAAATATGATAGCGACATACGCAATCCATTTCAATTAATGATGGGCAACTTCGATTTTAGCTTCGTCATTATTTATTTGTTTCCACTTGTAATTATATCATTATGCTACAATTTATACAGCGAAGAAAATGAAAATGGTACTTGGGCATTAGTTAAAACCCAAAGTAAAAGCACTACTGCTTTTTTACTTCAAAAAATGGCCATACCATATATACTTATCATTTCTATACTTGCACTCTTATTTGTTATAGCAGCAATTTGGCTACATATTTCGTTAGATATTGCCTTTGCAAGCTTTATGGTTTGTAACAGCCTTTACGTAACCCTTTGGTTTGCTATTGTTCTATTTGTAATATCATTTTTTAAAAGTAGTGCCATTAATGCAGTTTCGTTATTAAGTGTTTGGCTGTTACTTACATTGGTTTTGCCAGCAGCAGTAAATAATTATGTTTCACAAAAGTACACTGTTCCAGAATCGTTAAGTACCATGCTTAAGCAACGTGATGGCTATCATAAAAAGTGGGATGAACCAAAAGATAGAACCATGGCACTTTTTTATCAACAATATCCACAATACAAAAACTACCAGTGGACTGAGCAAGGTTTTGATTGGCTTTGGTATTATGCCATGCAACATTTAGGTGATGTAGATGCAAGAGCCGATATGCAAGTATTTATGACTAAGCTAAAGCAAAGAGAAGCAGTAAGCAAAAACATAAGCTATTGCCTACCTACTTTGTATACACAACTATACAACAGTCAATTGGCACAAACTAATCTACAAAATCATTTACAGTTTTTAGATAGTACGGCAGTATTTCACGAAAGATTACGACGACACTTTTATCCTAAAATATTTACAGCTGCACCTGTTGCTAGTGAAAACTGGACAAAGCAAGTACCACAAATATGCAGCATTACTTCACCTGCAAAAAATACAGAAAGCATCTATTTAGCACTATTTATTTTGGCAATTACACTAGCTAGTTTCTGGCGATTTAAAAACTATAAAATTTAAAATAATGACACATAAAAAACTACCCGTAACCGTTCTTAGCGGCTTTCTTGGTGCTGGAAAAACAACTTTACTAAACCATATTTTACACAACAAAGAAGGCTTAAAAGTAGCTGTAATTGTAAATGATATGAGTGAAGTAAATGTAGATGCACGACTGGTGAATGAACAAAATGTACTAAGCCGTACCGAAGAAAAACTAGTAGAAATGAGCAACGGTTGTATTTGTTGCACCCTTCGGGAAGACTTAATGATTGAAGTAGAAAAATTAGCCAATGAAGGCAGGTTTGATTATTTATTGATTGAAAGTACAGGCATTAGCGAACCTGTACCTGTGGCACAAACATTTAGTTTTGTAGATGAAGAAAAAGGGATTGACCTTTCCAAATTTAGCTACATCGATACAATGGTTACGGTGGTAGATTGCTTTAATTTTTTCAACGATTTTGGTACTACCGATTTATTAGCAGATAGACAATTAACCGATATGCAAGGCGATACCAGAACAATTGTTAATTTGCTAACTGACCAAATAGAATTTGCCAATGTGATTATATTAAACAAAACCGATTTAGTACAACCTAAAACGGTTGGTTTATTAAAGGCTGCTATACAAAAGCTCAATCCGGGTGCAAAAATTATCACATCAGAATTTGGTAAAATTGCACCTAAGGAAATTTTAAATACCAACTTATTCAACTTTGATGAGGCACAAAATTCTGCTGGCTGGCAAAAAGAACTAGAAGGTGGTGTACACACGCCTGAAACAGAAGAATACGGTATTAGTTCATTTGTGTTTAGAAACCAAAAGCCCTTTCATCCTGAAAGATTTTGGCAATATTTAAATACACATTATCCTGCAAATATCATCAGAGCCAAAGGATTATTTTGGCTCGCATCACGCCCAAATGATGCTATTAATTTTAGCCAAGCTGGTGGTTCTTCTAGGTTAGAAACTGCGGGTGTTTGGTGGGTAAGTATGCCGTTTGGAGAAAGAATGCGATACCCATCATTTGTTGCCAATAAAGATTATATAGAGATTAAATGGAGTAAAGAGTGGGGCGACAGAACCAATGAACTCGTGTTTATTGGGCAAGATGTTGATAAAGAAAAAATGATTAATGACCTTGAAAAGTGCTTATTACAAGATTCTGAGCAATACATGTTTGTGCAAAATGAAACCTTCGTTGATCCATTTCCAAAAGAAATATAAAATTTTAAAAAACATAATTTATAAAATCATTACATAGATGAATTTGTTTACAGACTAAAGAAAAGGAGCAACTTACTACAACGATAGCAAAACACGGACTGCAAAATTTATCATGAGTTGTTCATAATTCCATTTTACTACAGTTTCACCTGAAAATTATTTATATCACTAATTGGATCTATTTTTTAGTATTTTTCATCATTATCTGTTTAGTACCTAGCTAACGAAATAGGAAAAAGCAACTATATAATATCTATTCCCATCAATAGGATGGACTATTTTTCCCTCTAACGAAAAGGCGAAAGCCTAATTTTGTACAAATATTTACAAGATATGGATACAGTAATTGCAGCACCAGTCAATTTTACCCCTAGTGCTATTACCGAAATCAAAAGGTTGATGTTGGAGCCCGGATTTGATACCACTCAATATTTGCGTGTGGGAGTAAAAGGAGGCGGATGTAGTGGTATGACCTACGTGTTGGGTTTTGACCAAATGGCCGATAATGATGAACTACATGAAGTGGCAGGAATTACATTTATAATGAACAAAAGTCACGGGTTGTACTTATTTGGTATGGAAATAGATTGGCAAGGCGGGTTGAATAGCAGAGGCTTTACGTTTAGTAACCCCAATGCGAGCAAAACTTGTGGTTGTGGAACATCTTTTAGTGTATAAAAAATCTTTTCATTGCGATGTAGGGTTTAAGTGTGCTACATCGACTTCCAACAGTTGAACGGTGCCAACGCCCATACAGCCCAATGATTGTTACCGGCTTCTGGCTCACACCAATGATTTAAGGCTACCATGTAGCCAACAACACTTGGGTAAGCTAATGGAACATATAAGGATAGTGCTAGTGCTTAGTGGTATTAGCACTATTTTTATGTCCAATAAATGCTATTTATGCTAAAAACAGCCGCACTTTTATTGCTCAGCAATGTATTTATGACCTTTGCATGGTATGGTCATTTGAAAGACAAGGGTATGCCATTGTGGAAAGCCATTTTGGTTAGTTGGGGCATTGCGCTTTTTGAATATTGCTTAATGGTTCCGGCCAATCGCAGTGGTTATGTACAGGGAATGAATGGTTTTCAATTAAAAATAACGCAGGAAATCATCTCCTTGGTTGTATTCACAGCTTTTGCTGTTTGGTATTTAAAAGAGCCATTTCAAATCAAGTATTTGTGGAGTTTTTTGCTGATCTCCGCCGCTGTATACATAGCTTTTAAAAAATAAGCTTTGCTGTATTGCCTTTGTTGCCTGCCAAATATACCACTCGACTATTGGGAGCCTTTTGCACCACATGAAATTGGGTGGTTGTTATGTTTTGCCAAGTTTTACCGCCATCGTTACTCCAATCTACGCCACTTGTACCGCAGGCCACCAATATGTTTTTCGACACAAAACACACACTGCTTTTATAGCCCAAAGGTTGTTTTTGGGCGGCTGTAAAGCTACGACCGCCATTGTTTGATAGTACACAGGTACCATCTGATTGTTGTTTGTTATCAAAATCGCCCCCAACTATCACGATAAGTTTGCCCCATTTGGCTATTGCATTTGCTCCGGTAGTACTGCTGCCTTGCTGTAAGGGTATTGTTTGTGAGGGATGTGACGTGTGTAAGAATCGAGATGCCTTTCCGCCGCTAACATAACAATAACTGAGGTGTTTGCCCGTTTGGGTGAGTACAATATTGGCACCACTAGCTGCAAAAAAAGATTCTCCCGATAGAAGGGTGTCGGTGGCAATCAGGCGTTTCCAATGTTCGCCCGCATCGTTGGTAACAGCCAAGTAGGCTTTGTTGCCAATTGGGTCGCCGAGTACTATACCGGTATTGCCCTTGAAATGAAAGGCATCTAAAAACATTCCTTTGGTAGTGTCTTCAAATACTTGGTACCAATGCTTGCCATTGTTGTGGGTTTTGAGCATGACAGCCGGTTCGGCTACAGCCATCACTACAACGGTACTATCATTCAAAGCTTCAATATCTCTAAAGTCACGTTTTTCGTAGCTAGGGATGGTTTGCCATTCAATGGTTTTTCCGCCGTTGCTACTTTTTCCAACAGTGCCGTTGCTGCCACTTACCCAAAAGCAATCTTTGTTTACCACACTCAATCCCCTGATACTTGTGGCGTATTGCGAGCCAAGCAATTGTAGCGATGGCTTTTGGCCATAAACACAAGTGAGGCCAATGCTACAGAGTAACCAAAGGAGGCGGGTGTGCATGATGCTAAATTTGAATTGTAAAAAAAAGTGCTGTTCTGTCAGGAGGCTTTTGTAGTGTCACAACTCCTGTGTTCATTTTGTTGGGTATTGTGCAAATGTAGCAGGCATTTGCCAATTATATATTACTATTGCAACCATTGTACAAAACGTAAAACGACTTGTTATGAAAAAGAATGCACTGTGGCTTGGAATTGGTTTGCTGTGCAGCACCCTAGCCACTTATGCCCAAAATCGACCTTTGAAATTGTGGTACCAACAACCGGCCGGAAAGGTGTGGGAAGCAGCATTGCCACTAGGCAACGGACGCCTTGCGGCAATGGTATACGGCAATCCTAGTAAAGAAATTATTAAATTAAATGAACACACTGTTTGGAGTGGATCGCCATCGCGGAATGATTTGCCCGAAGTGAAAGATTCGCTGCAAAAAATACAAAGCCTTTTGCTTTCGGGAAACAACAAAGCCGCCGATAAATTAACTACCGATATTTTTTATAAGCAAACCAATAACGGTATGAAGTTTTTGCCTGCCGGCGATTTAGAACTTCAGTTCGGTTTTGTGGATAGCCTTGTTAGCAACTACTATCGCGAACTCAATTTGGAAAATGCAGTTACCACTACCACCTTTCAGTACAAAGGCATTGTTTATACCCGCAAAACCTTTACTTCCTTTGCCGATCAAGTAATTGTGGTTCAGTTAACAGCCAATCAGCCAAATGCAGTGAGTTTTGAGGCCGAACTACTTTGTAAGTTGAAAAATGTAGCCATCAAAACACAGTCAAACGGCCATGATTTATCCGCCGAAGGACTAGACCACGAAGGCGTACCCGGAAAAATAAAACTGAACATTCGCACCCACATTCTCAACGAGGGGGGAACTTGTATTGCTAAAGACAAAAAAATGGTGGTGGCAAATGCCAATAGCGTAACCATCGTAGTATCGTTGGCCACCAACTATAAAAACTATGCAGACATATCGGTAGATGAACATGCCAAAGCCGCTGCTTTTTTAGATGCCGCCATCAAAAAATCGTACAATGCCTTACTCACAGCACATACGCAGCGCTACGTGCAACAATTTGGTCGCGTTCAATTTGCGCTTGCGCCAACTGCCGATTCTAGTCACTTACCTACCGATGTGCGTTTAAAAGCCTTTAGTCGCAACAACGACCAAGCACTTGCTGCTTTGTTTTTTCAGTATGGCCGATATTTATTAATTGCTAGTTCGCAACCCAATGGTCAGCCCGGCAATTTACAAGGTATATGGAACGACAAAACATCACCGGCTTGGGACAGCAAATACACCATCAACATCAATACCCAAATGAATTATTGGCCCGCTGAAGTGTGCAACCTCAGCGAAACGCATGAACCCCTTGTACAAATGATTCGTGAATTGGCAATCACGGGTAAGGGAACCGCAAAAACCATGTATGGCGCTAGGGGATGGGTATCGCACCACAATACCGATTTGTGGCGTATTTCAGGGCCGGTAGACAAATGCCGCTGCGCTATTTGGCCAATGTCGGGTGCTTGGTTTTGTCAGCATTTGTGGGAGAAGTTTTTGTACAATGGAGATGTTAAATACTTGCAATCGGTGTATCCCATCATGAAAGATGCTGCCTTCTTTTTTCAAGATTTTTTGATAGAAGAACCCATCCACAAATGGATGGTTACTGCGCCCACCATTTCGCCGGAACAAGGGGGCATTTCTGCTGGGGTAACCATGGATAACCAAATCTTATTCGATTTATTTTCGAATGTAGCCCGTGCTGCATCCATACTTAAAACCGATGCCGCATTTGCAAAAGAAATTACAGCACTTAAAGCACGTTTACCATTACCCCAAATTGGCAAATACAGTCAGTTGCAGGAATGGATGCAGGACATCGACGATCCTAAAAACAAACACCGCCACGTATCGCACCTTTTTGGCTTGTATCCCGGTAGGCAAATATCGCCTTATGCTACCCCCGAAGTGTTTGAAGCGGCCAAAAACTCACTGCTGTATAGGGGCGATGCTGCTACAGGGTGGAGTATGGGTTGGAAAATCAACTTTTGGGCACGCTTTTTAGATGGTAATCATGCCTTAGAAATGATTAAAATGTTGATGGTGCCATTGACCGATAAAGGAACAATGGGCGGTGGTGGTTTGTATCCCAATATGTTCGACGCACATCCACCGTTTCAAATTGATGGTAATTTTGGAGCTACTTCAGGCATAGCCGAAATGTTGATGCAAAGTCACGATGGGGCAGTGTTTGTATTACCTGCCTTGCCCGACGCTTGGAAGGAAGGACAAGTAAAAGGGCTGAAAGCAAGAGGAGGATTTATTATAGAAGAACTCGCTTGGAAAAATGGCCAAATTACCAAATTGGTGGTACAATCTACCCTTGGAGGCAATTTGCGCTTGCGTTCACCACAAATGCTTACAGCCGCTACACCATTTACGCTTGTAAAAGCCAAAGGCAACAACAGCAATCCCTTTTTTGTGCAAGACTTAGCCCCAAAGCCTTTGATTTCGCCCGAAGCCAAATTGCAAACACCTACTATTAAAAATACCTATTTGTACGATATTGCTACTGAAAAAGGAAAAGTTTATCGTTTGAAAGGCTAATATCTGAATAGAACAGCATTTTGTACCGTTTTGCACAAAGACACCTCGATAATCAGTTTTTTTGCTGCATTTTCGAGGTGTCTTTGTGTAGTAGGGTATTCTGCTATACTTTTGCGCCTTTAGCAAAAATGGTCAACTATGATACCTTATTGGATGAGCCGTACCCAATTAATGTTGGGCGATGACAAAGTAAATGCGTTGATAAATAAGCATGTTTTGGTAGTAGGATTGGGCGGTGTTGGCGGCATATGTGCCGAAATGATTGCCCGTGCCGGGGTTGGTAAAATGACGATTGTAGATAATGATAAAGTAGATTTAAGTAATGCAAACAGGCAAGTAGCGGCCCTTCACTCTACCGAGGGACAATTAAAAGCGAGTGTCATGGGGGAGCGATTGAAAGATATTAATCCTCTAATTGATTTAACGGTGCTGCCTACCTATTTGGAAAATGAAAAAATACCACAATTGCTTAGCGAAGGGCAGTTTGATTATGCCGTTGATTGTATAGATACCTTAGGGCCTAAAACGTATTTTATTAAAGCATGTAAAGAGCTACAAATACCAATCGTTACTTCGTTAGGCGCAGGCGGTAAAGTAAATCCCTCATTGGTACAAGTAACCGATATTGCCAAAACTTACCAATGTACTCTTGCAAAACATGTTCGTAAACGCCTGCGCGGTATGGGCATCACCCACGGACTCAAAGTGGTATTTAGCCCTGAAGAAATAGATGAAAGTAGGGTAGTGGTAACCGAAAAGGCCTTTCCCAAAAAATCAATCATTGGTACTATCAGTTATATGCCTGCTATTTTTGGCTGCACGGTAGCAAGTGTGGTTATTAGGGATTTGATGGAGGGAGTGTAAGAGGAACGTATCGTATGATAACAGCTGTTGGTGTACAATGAGTACCAAACGCTACTTTTTTGGGAATGGATGCGTCAATTTGCAAGTGCATTTTTCTTTAACGGCAGCACTTGAGCTTTATTTATGGGGAAGGGCCCCAAAGTGTGGCAGCCAAACAATTATCGCGATGCTAGGAAGCAGTCTCCAACTTCGAAGAACAGTTTGCTTCATATCTATTATCATTTATAGCTTGCCAACCATTGCCAAAGCCATTCATGTTGATAGTCGGGGATGTAGTGCAAAATATTGTGCAAACCGGTAAATGCTTCCGGTGGGTGTGTTGTAGTAAGGGCAATACACGGCATATCAGCCGCAGCGGCTGCTTCTGCTCCTTTTGGAGCATCTTCAAAAACAATACACTGCTGAGGTGGTATTTGTAGTTTTTGTGCACACTGTAAGTATGTTTCGGGGTGAGGCTTGCTGTGGGTTACCTCATTAGCACTAACCGTTGCGGTAAAATAATGGGCAATGTTTAAATGTTCCAGCAGGGTGTTTAGAGTAGTAGGCGTAGCCGCCGACCCAACCGCCATAGGGATGTGTAGGTCGGCGGCTGCGTCTAAAAAATTAGTTAATCCCTGCACAGGCACTACTTGTTTGTTAAAAGTAGATAGGTAAACTTTTTCTTTTTGTAATGAAATGGCTAGTTTTTCTCCGGAGCTAAAGCGGTTGGGCAAAATGCGTTCCACAATCTCTTCGTTTTTGCCATACCATTGTTGGCGCATATCGGAAAGTGATAAGGTTGCCCCATGCTGTTGCAATACCTGTAGCCATGCTTGCAGGTGACAATCGGTATCGTTTACCAAAGTTCCATTAAAATCGAACAATAAGGCTATAGGGGCATTCATTGTATACAGTGTTTATAAATAACGTCCGGTATGGCTTTCGGTTACCAGTTTTAATTGTTGCGGCGTGCCTGCAAACACCAAATTGCCACCACCATCGCCCGCTTCCAGGCCAAGGTCAATTACCCAATCCGCACATCGGATAATGTCGGTATTGTGTTCGATTACAATGAGTGAATGTCCTTGGTTTATTAAAGCATGGAACGAATTGAGCAGTTTGTTGATGTCGTGAAAATGTAGTCCTGTAGTGGGTTCATCAAAAATAAACAGCATATGGCCAAGGCTTTTGCCTTTTCCTAAAAAGGATGCCAATTTTACCCTTTGTGCTTCGCCACCGCTGAGGGTATCGGAGCTTTGTCCAAGTTTTACATAGCCCAATCCTACATCGTGTAGGGGCTGTATGGCTTTGGCTATCGACAATCCTTCTTTGCTGTTGAGCGCTGTAAAAAAAGCAATTGCCTCATCAACGCCCATTTCTAGGATATCAAAGATGCTTTTTTGATTGCAGGTTACTTCGAGCACTTCTTCTTTAAATCGTTTTCCATGACACACATCGCAAGTAAGGTGTACGTCGGCCAAAAATTGCATTTCCACTATTTGTTCGCCCTCACCTTTGCATGCATCGCATCGGCCACCATCTACATTGAACGAAAAATGCTTGGGCATAAAGCCACGCATTTTGGAAAGGGGTTGTTTGGCAAACAAATCGCGGATATCGTCGTAGGCTTTGATATAGGTAACCGGATTGCTGCGCGAAGACTTGCCAATAGGATTTTGATCAATCAGTTCTATTTGGCTAATCAGCGCTACATCGCCCGTGATTGCTTTGTGCTGCCCTACCTTTTCCGCGGGCTGACCTTTTATTTTTTGTAAAGCGGGATACAAAATTTGTTTGACCAATGTGGTTTTGCCGCTACCACTTACACCACTTACTACACATAGGGTTTGTAACGGAAATTGTACCGTTACATTTTTGAGGTTGTTTTGCCGTGCCCCTTCTACTGTAATGCTGTGATGCCATTGCCGGAGGTGGGTAGGTGGTTTTATTTGTAGTTCGCCTTGTAAGTATTTTCCAGTAAGGCTTTGCTTATTGGCAATCAGTTCGTTATAGTTGCCTTGTGCTATTACTTCGCCCCCTAGATGAGAAGCAAGTGGTCCCATATCAATAATGTAATCGGCTTTTCGCATCATCATTTCATCATGTTCCACTACGATCACGGTATTGCCCAATTGCTTTAACGATTGCAAAACACGTATTAAGTTTTCGGTATCGCGTGCGTGCAAACCAATGGATGGCTCATCTAAAATATAAAGCGAGTTGGTGAGGTTGCTACCAAGGCTACGAGTTAGTTGTATTCGTTGGCTTTCGCCACCACTGAGAGAATTGGCAAGCCGATTGAGTGTTAAATAGCCAAGCCCCACATCTAGCAGTGTTTGTAATCGTTGGTGAATTTCGATCAAAATGCGTTTAGCAACTTCTTGTTGGTGTGGGGTGAGGGAGAGTTGGGTAAACCATTGTTGCAAATCTTTAATTGGCATTTCGCACAATTGGCCAATGTGTTTGCCACCCACCCATACATATAAAGCTTCTTTTCGTAGTCGATAGCCATTACAAGTAGGACATTTAGTGCGCCCACGATATCGGCTTAGTAGAACACGGTATTGTACTTTGTACAAATTTTGTTCTACTTCGTTAAAAAAGTCATTAATGCCAAGTACCCCTTTGTCTCCTTCCCAAAGCAAACGATATTGGGTAGGCGATAGATCGGCGATTGGTGTATGAATAGGGAAGTTGATTTTTTTAGCGCCGAATACAAATTGCGTTTTCCATTCGCCCAATTTTTCGCCCTTCCACGGGGCAACAGCCCCTTCGTAAACACTTAGGCTTTTGTCGGGAATTACCAAATCTTCATCTATTCCCAACACTTGGCTAAAGCCTTCGCAGGTTGGGCAGGCGCCATAAGGATTGTTAAACGAAAATAGGTTGGGTACAGGTTCCTCAAAAGCAATACCGTCTAATTCAAATTTGCTATTGAAATGCCGAAGTATTGTAGTGTTGATTTCAACAAACATTTCGCCCTCGCCTTCATAAAAAGCAGTGCCAACGGAGTCGGTAATGCGGTGGATGGCTTCCTCGTCAAATTCCTTTGTTACCAAACGGTCGGTAAGCACAAAGGTGGTAAGGTTCGTAGATGACAAGAGGGCGGTTAAAGCTTCGTCGTTCATTTCCAATAAATCTTCCAAGCGCTGCAATTCACCGGTTGCTGCCTCGTTAGGAGCGGAGGTGCGCAGGTATAGACGGCTAAATCCCTTTTGCAACAGAATATTGATTTCTTCTTTTGTATTCCGTTTGGCGTGTTGTTTAAAGCGCGATAAAATAAGTATTTTGCTGCCCTCGGGTAGTTGGCAGATAGTTTGAACAACATCTTGGACATCTTGTTTTTTTACCACCTGTCCACTAATAGGGCTTATGGTAGTGCCTGTACGGGCAAATAGCAACCGCAGGTAATCGTATATTTCGGTCATGCTACCTACCGTGCTGCGTGGTGTTCTTGTAATTACCTTCTGTTCAATGGCAATTGCCGGACACAAACCTTTGATAAAATCTACATCAGGCTTTACCATTCTAGCCATAAACTGACGTGCATAAGCACTTAAACTTTCGGCATATCGGCGCTGACCTTCCGCAAATAGGGTATCAATGGTAAGCGATGATTTGCCGCTTCCGCTAACGCCGGTTACTACAATCAATTGATTGCGCGGGAACGCAACAGATACATTTTTTAAATTGTGGGTACGAGCCCCAGAAACCACAATTGGGTTGTTTTGCAGCAGCGTGTGAGAAGCCGGAACAGCAGCAGATTTTTTAGCCATAAGGCAATATAAACAGAGAAATCGTACGATTGTTGCTATCGTCGTAATTCTATACGAAAAAGGTGAAAAAAGACTGCATGTGCCTTGGTTCAAAAATTAGTGTTTCAAGGCTCTTTTTTTAATCATTCCCCCTTTAGTGTCTTTTACACTACTCATAACAATAAAGGCGTGTGGATCTATTTTGGTGAGTTCTGTTTTTAGTTTATTCAGTTCCAAACGGGTAATTACGGTATAAACGATGTCAATTTCTTTGGCTTCCCCATTTTTTCCGAACCCTCTTTTGCCACTGTATACGGTAACGCCTCGCCCAAGAATGTGAATAATCATTTGGCGAATTTCCTCATGGTGGCTTGATACAATTGTAACGCCGGTATATTCTTCAATACCTTCCACTACAAAATCCAAGGTTTTGGAAGCCGATAAATAGGTAAGCATTGAGTACAATGCCGTTTCGATAGATAAAAAGTAGGCAGCCGTTAAAAAAATAGCGATATTAATCATGATGATAATGTCGCCCATTGTGGTACTAAGTTTTCGGCTTAGATAGATAGCGAGCACTTCTGTGCCATCAATTACTGCACCACCTCGAACGGATAATCCAATTCCCGCCCCAAGAAACATACCACCAAATATGGCCACCAACAATTTGTCGGTTGTAATAGTGGGTACATGTACCACTGCCAATACAATTGCGAGGGTGGTAATTGCAACCGCCGTTTTGATAGCAAACAATTTGTCTACCACTTTGAAGCCTAGCAAAACAAATGGGATATTGATAAGTAAAATGAGTAAATGCAATGGTACGTTGGTAAGTTCGGTAATGAGTAGTGAAATGCCCGTAGCACCACCATCTATAAACTTACTTGGCAATAGAAATCCTTCGAGACCAAAAGCGGCACATAAAATGCCCATTGCAATTAAAAAAGTATCTCGTACTAAGCGGGCGATGGTAATTTTTAACTCACGAAAAGCACTCGCCAACTCAAAATCGGAATAGTTCCGCGAAACAGCAGCGGTTTTGCCAATTTTGTGTTTTAAAACGGCTTGAATAACGATTCGCTTTACAAGTGTATTCATTGCGAGTTATGGGTTTGCAAGGTTGATGCACATTTTTTGTATTATGAGGGCGAATGGCAACAAATTAAGTATAAATAGCTACAAAAATACAAGTATATACTCTATTCTTGTGAAAATAGTGCAACAATAGTGAAAAAGCCATGCGTTTGTATACATTTTCTGTCTATTGAATGTTAATCAAGTGTTGATAACTTTATTCCATTTTAAATAGTTTTTAACAATAACAATAAAAACTTTATACAACCACGAATAGGTGTTAATTTTCCATTTAATACTAATGAAGTAGTGTGCAAACGCGAATCTCTAGTATGTCAGTCCTAATATCCTCGATTTTATTTAATTCAAGCCCCAAAACCAACTAGGTTATGAACACTCTTGCAAATGCAACGGATGCGCAACTGGTATGTGCATTTCAGTCCGGCGACAATCATGCGTTGGAGATATTGATTAATAGGCATAAGGATAGGATTTTTTCCAGCATTTTGTACATGTTGAACGATAGGCACTTGGCAGAAGACGTTTTTCAGGACGTGTTTATAAAAATTATTAATACCCTTCGTAGCAGCCGATATAACGATGAAGGCAAGTTCTTATTATGGGCATTGCGTATTTCACATAATTTGTGTTTAGATCATTTCAGAAAAGTGAATCGGACCAAATCAGTAGCAAGTGATGAAACCGATATTTTTGAATTGATTGGTAGTACCACTGACGCTGCGGATGTAAAAATGGCTCAAATGCAAAGCCATCATCAAGTACGGTTAATGCTAAATTTATTGCCACAAGATCAAAGAGAAGTGATTGTACTTAGGCACTATGCCGATTTAAGTTTTAAAGAGATAGCAGAACTTACCAATTGCAGCATCAATACAGCCCTAGGAAGAATGCGTTATGCACTTATTAATTTACGTAAAATCATGGTTGAAAAACAACTTGTTTTGTAAAAATTCCTATTTTTTTTTGAACCAAATACAACAATGCCCGATATTCAATTGTCGGGCATTGTTGTATGGATATTTTATTGAAAAAATATGGATAAGATCACAAGGTTTAAAGTAAAATGGGCTAGAAAAACTAACTGCTTGTGTAAAAAAAAAGTCCGGTGAAAATATTATTTCTCCGGACTTTTTTTATGAATAATTTTTTATTTAAAAGAAGCGTACTTTGTACATTCCGTAACGACCAGCTGTTACGAAGTTGAGCCTAAACCTAGCGCTCACTTGGAAGGTGGAATAAGCATCATTGTTGTTCAAACCTCTTGGTAGTGTATAGTTAAATTTTGATTCATCTCTTGTGCCTCTGTAAGACAAGTCGTAGGCAAGTTTTTGAGCAGGATCTGACAAGTTGAATTCACTTGCTTTTACATAGAAACTAGAGTGAACATCGTCTAGATAATCTGTAAATAAGTAGCGGAAGCAAAATTCAGCCCCTAAGTCAATATCTTCTGTAAGTTGGTAACGAATACCCGCACCAACTTGAAGGTTCATTTGGTTTAAATTGTAAGTCTGACCTTTACCTTTCGGATTACCTACTAAAAATTGACCTTCTGTGCCAATATTGGCTAATTCAACAATGTTACCACTCTTGTCGTAGGTTTTGGGATTAAAGCGGTAGTAGCCTAAACCACCAAAAACATACGGAATTAAAGAATATTGTTCTTGGTTGTAAAAATCGTATTCTCCTAATAATGATACTTCTGAAATGTTGGAGAAAAAGTTCAGTCCTCTTTTTTGGAAATCAATTCTAGAAGAATAACGGTCATCGCCTGTTACCTTTGCCGCTGTGTAGCGTGCCCTAATTCTAAATTTATCTGCAACATCGTAGGTAAGACCCAAGCTAATTGCTCCCCGAACGTCTTTGATATATGGAACGCCCGAATTTAAATCGCCGCTATACATACTTGTGCCTAAAGCCACTTCAGCCCTCAAGAGCTGCGCTTGTACTTTTCCAAGTACCAAAAACAATAAAACCGCAACCATTTGTATGGTCATGAAACGTTTTTTCATATTGCTATTTTCGTGTAGGAGTAGTGAATCAAGGTTAGTTTTAACTTTAAATTTGCACAATGATACAAATTATCTTTTGTTTTTTATACGCTTTTTAAGGCTTTTAATTTGGCATTTGCCCAAAATACAGTTAATCATACTGTTTTGGAAGCAAGAAATGGCGATAAATTTTATTTGAATGGGTCTTAAAATTTGTTTTTCCACATCATGCTCTCAATTGGCTTGTTGGGTTGCCCGCTATATTTGGCATCTTTTTTTAAGTGGTACTTCACTTCAATTTCTCCTTCTACGGGGAAATAAATCAATTGTCCAATCGGCATGCCGGCATACACTCGTACCGGCTTTTTACACGAAATTTCTAGTGTCCAATTGCCACAAAAACCAACATCTCCCTTGCCCGCAGTGGCATGAATATCAATGCCCAAACGGCCGGTGGACGATTTGCCTTCTAAAAAAGGAACATGCGCATGTGTTTCAGTATATTCGAGCGTAACGCCCAAATACAATTCATTCGGTTTCAATACAAAACCTTCCTCAGGTATGTCGAAATAAGTGATTGTGTTGTGTTTTTTGGCATCTAATTCTGCATCAATATAAGTAGCCAAACAAGCACCTAAATGTACATCGTAACTGTTACTGCCAAGGCTGTTGCGGTTGTAAGGTGCTATAACAATAGAGCCGGCTGCTATTTCTTCTAAAATTCGTTTGTCGCTAAGTATCATGAAAATGTTTTTGGGGTCAAGCTTTGGTACCGATAGCATCTTCGTTGCGTCGCAGTACGTTCATCGTCTTTAACATGTATGGAGCTCTTATTTTATAGTAGGCAGTTAATTAATACTGCATAAGATGAATACAATTTACTGCTACCATTTTTTCTCGTTGCGAAAATAAATAAATATTGCTACATTCATTTGCTTATTCATGTTATCCAATTGTTTATGCCACTATTTTTTCAGCACCAACTTTCTAATGCTACTCAATTGGCTATTTGGAAAATTGAAGAACCCGAACTTTTTTTTGCTGCCCAAGTACCCCTACAAAACAGCATAACACACCCGCACAAACGTTTGCAGCATTTGGCCGGTAGATATTTGTTACAGCATTTGGCCGCCGATTTTCCTTACCACGAAATGTTAATTGCAACAACTAGAAAACCCTTTTTGCCCAACGAACAATACCATTTTTCCATTTCACATTGTGCCAACTATGCAGCGGCAATTGTTAGCAATTCGGAGCGCGTGGGTATAGATATTGAATTGCCTACACCGAGGGTGCTTAAAATAGCGTCCAAATTTTTGCATAGTAGTGAACAAGAATGGGTGGCATTACAACACCACTCCGAAGTTTTACTAACTACCTTGTTATGGAATGCCAAGGAAGCAATATATAAATGGTGGGGGCGCGGTGAGGTTGATTTTGCCGCTATGATTATCATTGAACCGTTTGTGCTGCAAACAAGCGGTTCAATGGTGGCACGGTTTATTAAAGAGGAAGCATGTGTGGAACTGCAATTGCAATACCATTGTTTTCAAGAAGTATGTGCTACTTGGGTAAAAACAGATGTATTGCATTTGTTTACATAATTGGATGCAGAAACAGTTACTACGCATGGTTGCTATTGTATATCGCTATAATGCTTTAATCGGCAATGCGAATATTGGTTTTAGGAATTAACCGAAGACTCTTGGATAGGTTGGCCTTCAACTGCATCTTTACAATTTGTCCCATGGTTTTTGCCTTTAAAAATGCAGGCTGTTGGTGGTGTGCCGCCAATTCTTCTTTCAATTGATTGATTTTTTCTTCGGTAGATATATCCGCTTCAATCATAATATCTAGCAATTCTTTAATTCGGTACTTAGACGATGCAAGCCTAAAGGCCATCATAGTGCGTTCCTCTGCTTGGTATTGAGCAATAGATTCTTTGTTTAAGTGATCTGTTACAACATCTACAAAAGGTTTGTTTTCCTTGAAAAATTGGGGTAAATACAGGTTTTTTCGGCCTTCATAACTTTGTTGGTCAAAATCAATCGCTCTTATACGGTATTGGTAATCTAAAATGTCGGGGGTGATGTTGACAATAAAGTTGTAGCTGCGCATGTCGCCCAACAAATGGCTAAAACAACGTTCATTAAATTTTACAAATTCTTTTGCTAGCCTAATTTGATTGGTATTGGAGCTATTTAGGTATTCTTGAACAAAAATATCGCCTGGAATACCGGGAATGTGTTCTTCCATTAGCGTGTTTTTGTTCGTGAAATAAGTAATTCGATTAGGGGCTAGCAAATGTTCCAACTCTAAGCCATAAATGCGGCTAGCATCCGCTTTTTTGATGTAGTAATGGTCGCAATTAGCGTTGTATTTGTTAACAATTCTAATACGAAAGGGTTGGCTGTTGCCAAAATAGCAAAAGTCGATACCTGCTACATCCAAATGATTAATGAAACTTAAATCGCCTTTGGTTTTTAAAATGGCATAGTTTTTTACCAAATTTTCTTTCAAATAGTTCCATTCTCGCATATCGTACGAGGCTGTTTCCCATGCAGAATGTTTTCCGTTTTTGTCTGTTATGGGCAAAGTATAGGTGAAACGTTGTAAATCCTCGTAGGTTGCGGGTAATGGCACCTCACGTCCATAACGTGTTAAATAGGTTCTTAAGGTGGAGCCTACCGGAAAAATGGGTTTCTTTTTACTAGGACGGTCCAAAATGTTGTTTTCGGGATTGAGTGCTATCATACAAAGTGTTTTAAATCTATTTACACTGTATTTGCAAATATCTGCTGATTAAATTACACAAAGCAGGTAAATGCAAAACAGTTTTTTGCAAAGTAAATACAATAATTATTAGCGATAATTTAACACAAAGTATATCACCAAAGGTTTTTTAAATTATATTGTGCATATGTCAGCAAATAACTATCAGTTTACCTATGCCACTACACCGGAGCCGCATAGGGCAAGAACCAAAGAAATTTTAAAGCAGCACCCCGAAATTCGTGCTTTGATTGGTAAAAACCCGCTCACTTTTGTTGCTATTGTAGGGGTAGTGACTGCGCAAATAGTACTAGGCATCTTGTTATCGCAACAAAGTTGGTGGTGGGTATTAGCAGCGGCCTATTGTATAGGAGCCTTTGCATGTCATGCATTGTTTGTGTTAATACATGAATGTGCGCACAAACTCTTGTTTAAAAATCCTGTTGCAAATCGTTTAGCAGGAATAGTAGCCAATATGCCTTTGATTTTTCCAAGTTCTGTATCGTTTGAGCGTTACCATATTAAGCACCATTCTTTCCAAGGCGTACATGAGTTGGATGGCGATTTGCCCAATCATTGGGAAGCCAAACTCATTAATAACAATTGCATTGCCAAAGCTTTTTGGCTACTTTTTTATCCTTTTTTTCAGCTATTCCGTTTGTCACGTTTAAAAGAAATTAAGCCGTTTGATGGTTGGATAGCACTCAATTGGATAGTGCAAATATTGTTTATTGGCGCTATGGCTTATTTTTTTGGGATAAAAGCCATAGTGTTTTTGGTGCTCAGTTTTTTCTTTTCGGTAGGATTACATCCATTAGGTGCTCGTTGGATACAAGAACATTATTTAACCCACGGTCAACAAGAAACATACAGCTACTATGGAGTACTTAATTCTGTGGCTTTTAATGTTGGCTTTCATAACGAGCACCACGACTTTCCTTCTGTACCATGGAACAAATTACCCCATATTAGAACCGCAGCTTCAAGTTATTACAATAATTTATTTTTTCACACTTCGTGGACAAAATTGCTTTTAAGGTTCTTATTTGATAGGGAAATTTCGCTTTTTTCCAGAATTTTACGGTCTAATCGGGGAAAAGTAGCCTTAAGCGATGAAAGTAAACCGGATATAGAATTGGTTAATTAATATTGTTTATTTTTGAATATAGGTCGTTTACGACCTATTTTTGTATCTGAAATATTTTTTTTGCCACTTACAAATTAATGTGTGATTTGTACACGTTAATTTTCATTACTTTAGCATTCTCTAAAACGATGAACCTTGGCCAAGAAAATCATATCTAACGATGTACAGGCAACTGTTGCTGCCAAAAGTGCAGAAGCACAAAATGTATCTGTAGCAAAGTCATCTAGTATGCATTTGCACAGCATTCAACAACCGAATATTAAAGCAACCAACATGTCGAGCAGTACTAAACAACGTAAAAACAACAATATCAGTAAACAAACGGTCAACAAAGTGGCAGATGTAATTGAACAGGTTGCCCCTACTCAAATAAAAGTTGCCGCAGCCAAAGCTGATGTTATAAAAAAAACAACTAAAAAGAAGGCCGTAAATTCTTCTTCCGATAGTACTATAGCGGTTCATAAAACACTGCAAATCACTTTTCAAATACAGTTTCATACACAGTATGGGCAGTCGTTATCCGTATTGGGAAATCATCCAATTCTTGGCAACAATGATATTGCACATGCAGTTCCTATGCAGTATTTGCACGATGGTGCATGGTCAATTGGAATTTCCATACCTGACGCAGAATCATTAAATGAGCCAATCATTTATAACTATGTGTTAAAAAATGCCGATGGCTCCGTGGTTTACGATTGGGGTACCGACAAGCAAATAGAACCTGCTACTATTGCTACTTCTAATCTACAGGTTTTTGATTCGTGGAATCATGCCGGTTATACAGAAAATGCTTTTTATTCTGTTCCTTTTCAACAAGTGTTATTGAAAGCTAACCACACAGAAGTGGCTGTAGCGCCTACAGCCGAGCCAACGCATTTGTTGAAGGTTAAAGCGCCTTTATTGGCAAAAGGACAAACATTGTGTTTGCTAGGTAGCAGCAGTCAGTTGGGCAAGTGGAACACCGAACAACCTGTATTACTTGCTCGCAAAGCAGACGATGTATACTTCACCTGTACGCTTAATTTATCGGATACAGATGTGCCTATTGCATATAAGTATGGTGTATATGATGTACAGAAAAAACAATTTGTTGGTTACGAAGGTGGCGAAAATAGAATTTTATTGGTGGGGAAACACACCGACACTTTTACGATTGTAAATGACGGATTTGCGGTACTCCCCAACCAAGTGTGGAAAGGCACAGGCATTGCTATTCCGGTATTTAGTTTGCGCAGCCACCAAAGTTTGGGGGTTGGCGAATTTGCAGATTTACCTTTATTGGTCGATTGGTGCCAAAAGGTAGGTTTGAAACTATTGCAAATATTACCCATCAACGATACAACAGCTACACATACTTGGGTAGATTCGTATCCATATGCCGCCATTTCTGCTTTTGCCTTGCATCCTATGTATTTGCGTTTGTCCGATGTGGTTTGGCCGGAAAATATTGCATTATTGGCGTCTGTTAAGCAACAACAAGAGCAACTGAATGCATTGAAGGAGGTAGATTATGAGGCAGTTAATCAATTGAAAATTAGTATTTTAAAACAAATTTATCCGCTTCAAAAAGAAAAAACGTTTGCTACTGCCGACTACCAACAGTATTTTCAACAAAATAAGCATTGGTTAGTTCCTTATAGTGTTTTTTGTTTCTTGCGCGATGAATACCATACTTCCGATTTTAACCAATGGCCAGCATATAGGCATTGTACCGATACCGAAATTGCAGCATTGGCTTCGCCTTCAAGTGCGGCCTTTTCGGCCATCGCCTTTCATTTTTTTGTGCAGTATCATTTGCATTTGCAGTTAAAGGCAGCCACAAAATATGCGCACGATCACGGAATTATTGTTAAGGGCGATATTGCCATAGGTATTTATCGATATGGAGCCGATGCTTGGCAAAATCCGCAATTGTTTCATATGCAGTTGCAAGCCGGTGCTCCTCCGGATAGTTTTGCCGTTAAAGGCCAAAATTGGGGTTTCCCAACTTATAATTGGGAGAAAATGAGGAATGATGGCTTTGCTTGGTGGAAGCAACGCTTTGAGCAAATGAGCTATTATTTTGATGCATTTCGGATAGATCACATTCTTGGATTTTTTCGTATTTGGAGTATTCCAATGCATGCCGTGGAAGGCATTATGGGCTACTTTGTGCCAGCAATTCCGGTACATGTAGATGAATTTCAGCAAAAAGGTATTTGGTTTAATTACGATCGATTTACCAAGCCTTTTATTAATAACGACGTGGTAGATCGCATTTTTGGCGACTTGGCACATTATGTAAAAACCACGTTTCTTTCGCATGAGGGCTTCGGTAATTATAGTTTGCTACCTTTTGTAAATACGCAACGAAAAGTGGAAAAACATCTTTCTACTTGGAACAAAGATGCGTTTACTAGTCGTGTTCGTTTGGGATTGTTCGATTTAATTAGCAACGTCCTTTTGTTTGAAGTAGAAGGTAGTCATGGCAAGCAATACCATTTCCGTTTTTCAATGGGAAGCACATTGTCGTTTCAGTTTTTGGATGGTCATACACAACATTTGCTTAATGAGTTGTATGTGAATTATTTTTTCCGTCGACAAGACGACTTTTGGATGCATGAGGCTTTGCAAAAATTGCCGGCATTGAAAAGAGTAACCAATATGCTGATTTGTGGGGAAGATTTGGGATTAGTGCCCGATTGTGTGCCCGATGTAATGAAGCAACTTGGTCTTTTGTCGCTCGAAATTCAAAGAATGCCAAAAGATCCGAAAAAACAATTTTTCCATCCGAACGATGCGCCTTATTTGAGCGTAGTTACGCCTTCCACGCACGACATGAGCACAATTCGTGGTTGGTGGGAAGAGGATAGAACGGTTACCCAACAATTTTACAATCATGAATTAGGGCAGTGGGGTATTGCTCCACAATATTGCGAAGCGTGGATAAATAAGGCCATTATTCACCAACATTTGTATTCGCCGGCTATGTGGAGTGTATTCCAATTGCAGGATTTACTAGGTTCCGATGCCGAATTGCGTAGGCAAAACCCGAACGATGAGCGCATCAATGTTCCAGCTAATCCACAGCATTATTGGCGTTATCGCATGCATTTTTCGCTAGAGGAGTTGTTGAACAAGGGCGCATTTAATTCTGAATTAGCAAATGCTATTGTCAATAGTGGCCGTAAATAAAAGCCAAACGCCCTAGCATTTATAGTTAGGGCGTTTGGTTGGTTAAATTTACTTTCGGGCTATCGTGAGCTACCTACTTTAAGTAAAGCTACACGGTAGCTTTTTTTTAATGATGAGCCAAGCCGATAATACTACTATTGTGCATTAGTGGCGTTGGCACCATTCAACTATATCACTTTGTGGATCGGAGAATCCCTTTTTTGAAATTTACTTCAACGGTTGACAATTCTTTTCCTTCTTATATGGCAGGTAGCGACTTTCTTTTCAACTAATACTTCCAAAATCGGATTCTAAATCATTTTGTTTCACTCTAAAATCTCATCTAGTCGAAGAAACAAAACCAAATAAGATTCGAAATGAAGGGGAATGGTTACAATGTATTAGCACCTGATAAAGCGGCAATGTGTTTTTCGTGCATCCATTTGTTTCGGCCATATCCTTTCACTACATGCATTTCGCTGTGGTAAGAGGAGCGAACCAAAGGGCCACTTTCCACATAGTCAAATCCCAAATCGTAGCCAATTTCTCTTAATTCGGCAAACTCATCGGGGTGTACGTAGCGCTGTAGGGTTAAATGTTTTTTGGTCGGTTGTAAATATTGTCCCAAAGTAAGTACATCGCAGCCAACATCCACCAAGTGTTTCATCGTTTCAATTACCTCTTCTTTTGTTTCACCAATGCCCAGCATGATACCGGTTTTGGTACGCATGCCACCTTGTTTTAAGGTGTGCAATACTTCTAAGCTTCGGTGGTATTTGGCCTGTATCCTCACTTTTCTAGTAATACGTTCAACCGTTTCCATGTTATGACTTACTACATGTGGTGCCGCATCGATAATGCGTTGTATTTGGTCTTTAAAACCTCTAAAGTCGGGAATCAATGTTTCTAATGTAGTTTCAGGATTCAATGTTTTAATGGCAGTAATGGTATTGTACCAAATAATTGAACCACCATCTTTCAGTTCGTCTCTATCTACGCTAGTTACTACAGCGTGTTTTACTTTCATGAGGTGTATTGCTTCTGCTACACGTTGTGGTTCGTCCCAATCTACAGCTTCGGGTCGGCCGGTGGCTACGGCACAAAAAGCACAGCTACGGGTACAAATATTTCCCAGTATCATAAATGTGGCAGTGCCGGCACCCCAACATTCACCCATGTTCGGGCAATTGCCACTCTCGCAAATGGTGTGTAATTTGTTGTTATCCACCAATCCTCTTACGTGTTTGTAGCTTTCGCCAATGGGCAGTTTTACGCGTAGCCAATTGGGTTTTTTGAGTCTGGTTTCGGTATTGTTATTCAGGGTGTTGTTAAGGATAGGTAATTCTTGCATCTGATTATCAATAAATTATAAAAAACGGCACATGTTCATGTACGGAACTAAGTGCTAATTGTGTGTATTGGTAGAGCAGGTGTTTGCATCTTCCAACATACTACATACTACAACAAAAGTAAATTACTTTCGTTTACCAAATTCAATGGCAATATATGCCTGAATAAAAAGTTGTCTGTCGATACCATGTACCATAATGGGCATTTTTTGGGTATAATATTCTGCATTTACCCCAATTTGTATGGCCGATAAAACATCGTTGTAGTGACCATAATCAAAACGGAGCGCAGCCCTTGCATTCAGACCCGGTACATAGGTGATTTCATTGAGTCCTTTGAAGATACCCGATGCACCTGTAATGTAGTTAGGGTTTAAAAACACACTATCCGAGCTAGTGCTATATTTTATATCGGTTAAAAGGTTTCTCTCGTTGTAGGTTTCCAAATAGTAGGGTTTCAACATGCCAATACTAATACCGGCACCATACAAGGCACTTACAGTAATGCCGTTTTTACTTGCTTTGCTACCAATCATTTTCTGTTTACCCACACCGCCTTTTAAGTAGAAAAAGTTGTTCATTTTACCATACGAAAAAGTGTTTACAATAGCTCCGTAGCCAATTTGTATTGCGGCACCTGTTATACGTATTTGTTTGGGATCTTTTCTTTCGCCAATTTCTACCCACCAATGATTGGTGGTAGTAAGTGTTTTGTATTTGCCTTTTTCCAGCGACATACTAAAACCATCGGTGTTGAGTTTTAGGCCAAAGGCGGATTGTTTGTAAAAAATTAGCGCGCCTTCTTCTTCCTGCGCTATCAGGCGCTTTATTTTTTCGTTGCGTTGCGCCTTTTTTTCTTTGCTAGTAAGTTTGGCTTTGTTTTGTGCCAAAAGGGCAAGCGGTAACAATAAAATGAACGAAAATAAAATCTTCTTCACGCTAATTGATTTGTTGACTGTAAATTTATGGCAAAATTAGTACTATGACTTCAACCGTAATTTATAAAGGTGCGTTAAGAACGGAACTAACACACCTTCAGAGTGGCAGTATTGTAGAAAACGATGCCCCAACCGATAACCAAGGTAAGGGAGAAAGGTTTAGTCCTACCGATTTGGTAGCAACTGCACTTGCTAGTTGTATGCTGACCACCATGGGAATCAAAGCGCAGCTAAGCGGATGGGATATTCAATTAGAAGATACCAAAGCCGAAGTAACCAAAATTATGAAAGCCGAACCACGCCGTATTGGTGGTATTAAAGTGCATATTTATTTTCCTGCGCATTTGAAATTGGATGCTAAGCAAAAAGCAATTTTAGAAAACACCGCCTGTACTTGCCCTGTAGAAAGAAGTTTGCATCCCGATATGGAATTGGATATCCAATTTACTTGGGCTTAGTAGGCATTATTGCCACAATTGTAGTAGCCATTCCCTTTTACCCAAGCAAGGTAAAAGGGAATTTTTTTGTTTAATTGTCTGCTTGCCATTTGCGCACAGATTCTATTAATCAAATTGGTGTGTACTTGGGCGTTTTCTATGCCGTAACTTTTTTGGCTGTGTTCAGCACTAGCTGTACTGCAAAACTTAGCAATACTACACTAAGTGTACCTACCACATTCAGCCACAGAAAGCCTATACCAATATAGCCCAATTTGTCTGCCAAAAATGTGCCAATTACGATGATTTCGCCGATAATTGCGGCTATTAAAATGGCGCGTCCTTGAATCGCTTTCATGTAAAATCCTACCAGAAAAATACCCAATATAACGCCGTAAAATAGCGAACCTAGTATGTTTACTGCTTCAATCAAACTACCCATTCCGGTAGCAAACTCGGCAGTGATAATACAAAAAATGCCCCAAGCAAACGTATACCATTTGGAAAGTCGGTAATCTTTGGCCGATTGTTCTATAGTTGTGTTGGAGGGGTAGGAAGGTGCTTTCCTAAAATGCATATGAAAGTCAATCATAGTGCAACTTGCCAACGAATTGAGTGCGGCGGCTATACTACCCCAAGCAGCCATGAAAATGATGGCAATAAGCAAGCCCACCAAACCCTTAGGCAAAAAATCGACTACAAAGCGCAAGAAAATGTAGTTGGTATCGTTCGCATCGCTTTGGTGGAGTGCCTTTTGCAGCAGCTGTTTGTATTCGGTACGTAAGGTTTGCAATTGGGTATTTGCTTGGCCAATGCTGTCTTTGTACATTTCGGTATGCAGTTCCTCGCTTGCAAAGCGTTGTACATACCGTTGGTATTGTTGCTGCACAGTTACAAACTGTTTTTCTTTTTCTTGTAACTGACTTTGGTAGCTTGTTTGCAATGCTTTTTGCTTGCTTGCCAAATCGAAGTAAATGGGTGCTTTTTGAAACGAGTAGAAGGTAAACAACAAGGCGCCAATGAGTAGAATGCAAAATTGCATGGGTACTTTAATCAGTCCGTTCATCAGCAAGCCCATTTTGCTTTCTGTATTGTTTTTAGCCGTTAAGTAGCGCCCAACTTGGCTCTGATCGGTGCCAAAATAGGAGAGTGCCAAAAAAAAGCCCCCAATAGTACCGCTTATTAGGTTGTATTTGTCTTTGAAATCGAAGCCTTTTGGTGTAAAACCCGTAGTAATCACGTTCAACTTGCCGGTTGCTCCTGTTACTTTTAGTGCTTCATTAAAGCCAATGCCTTCGGGCAATAGGTGTACAATCATGCAGCCTGCCATAAGCATACCGGCAAAAATGATGAACAACTGTATTTTCTGAGTATAAGCTACAGCTTTTGCGCCTCCATTAACTGTGTACACAATTAGCAAACCGCCCATTACCAAATTGGTCCAAAAAATGTCCCATCCTAATAAGGAAGCAATAATGATAGAGGGAGCATAAATACTGATGCCGGTGGAAAGACCTCTTGATAATAAAAACAAAAACGACGTAAACAAGCGGGTTGGTTTGCCAAAGCGTTGTTCCAAAAAGGCATAGGCTGTGAACACCTTTAATTGGTTAAAGCGTGGCACAAAAGTGATGCAAAGCACTACCATGGCCAATGGCAAGCCAAAATAATATTGTACAAAGCGCATACCGTCGGTATAGGCCTGTCCGGGAGCCGATAAAAAAGTAATGGCACTTGCTTGAGTGCCCATGATGCTCAGCAATACCAAATACCAAGGCATGGACCTATTGCTTAAAAAGTATCCTTCCAAACTTTTGGTGGTACGGCTTTTGATCAACCCAAAAGAAATGATGGCGGTGAGTGTTACAATCAGTACTATCCAGTCGAGTTGGCTCATGCAAAATATTTTGTAAACCAAGTAAAGAAAAGCAAGTAACCAATGAGCACAACAATGACCAATACGTACCAATGACGCCAACTGCTAAATACGGGAATTTGTTCTTTTTCTTGTTGCATAGTCATTATTTTAGTGGGTGGCAGCATGTTTGGGCAATGCAAGTAAATTGGCCATTAACCGATAGGCTCCAGGTACTCCTGCTGGCAATTGCCTAAAGAAAACCAATCCGGTATACACAAAGTTTCCCTTGCCGTAAGGGGCTATCAGTAAGCTGCCTTTGCTTGGTGCTTCGTTGGCATCGGTCATGGTCAATGGGGTTTGGTAGCGACTGTCAATTTGTTCGGCCTGATAGGTGCTGCGTTCTTGTATCCAACCGTCAAAATCCGAAGCGGTAATGGGGTTAGGGTATTGTAATGCCGGATGTTGTGGTAGGCTAAGTACAACTGTTGCTTCCTCGTTGGTAATGCGCGATGCTGCACTAACCGTAAAGGGATAAGGGGCCACTTTTACGGGTTTACCATTTACCAAATGGTTGCGTAGGTATTGCACAATCAAATTGCCGCCTTTGTGTATGTATTGCATCAGTATGGGGTATTTGATAGTGAGGTACTCGTGCAAATTATAGGCTCTTATGCCGGTTACAATGGCCGAGTATTGGCTAAGGTTTTCTTCGGTTAAGTCGGCCTCTTGTAGCAGGGTAACGGCATAACCCATTTGCTCTAAGGCTTCGGGTACTTTATCGCCGGCACCGGCTATATAGCCTATTTTTTTGCCCACTTTACGCAATGGTACGTTTACCAAGTGGCTATTTGCTTGCGCGAAGTAAGTAATGTTGGGAATATGGTCGTAGTTAATTCGTTTGGTATGGTAAGCAGTTGTGTCGGGGGTTATGGCAGCGTTAATGGTTTGTGTGGCACTGAATTTGGTAAGTGGCCAAATACTACCCGATACCACAGTTTTTTGTAGCAGTGTTTGCGTAAGTGGAATGGGTTGTGTAACTGTGCTTTGCCATTGTGTGGGGTAGGTTTGCACCAATTGACCACTTGCTGTGCTATCGGGATGGTTGGTTGTAATGTGTATGCTCGTGGTAACGGGTTGTTGGTTTACCGATACGTAGTTGTCTTTATGGTACTTAAGTTCTATTGCCGGAATGATGACCAACGGTTGGTACAATTCTCCCTTAGCGGGGTCTACCGTTTTGAACATAACGGCGCGTTTGGCGGTAAAAGGTACGCCTTGTATTTGGTAGTGAAATTGGACTTCAAAGGCGGGGTCGTTGGTGGCTTTGCCAATTTGCAGTTGATCGGTTACTTCAAATAGGCCGTTGTGAATGCCTTTTTGCAACCAATAGGGTTGCGATAGGGGTTGATTGGAAGGTATCGGCAAAGTGTGTACAAAAGATACATTGGTATTGGGGGGTAATGCTATCCGAAGGGTCGTGTCAAAAGCTGAAAGGCTGACTTTCTGTAAATGGATGCCGGCTGCATGGCGTTGGTTTACCAAAAGCGTAACAGGCAGTTGGCTACCGGGTATTGCTTGTTCTCTACTAACGGTAGCTTCGGCAAAAAAGCCGCTGCAAGCTTCTATCAGTGTTTGAATGTCGGCTAGTTTTTGGGTAGTCCATACTTGTTGGGGTAGTTGCTTTACAAGTTGATATAGCTGCACTAGTGCCGGAACCGATTTTTCGGGTTGTTGTATTTGGTATTGGGCTATGAGCGTATCTAGTTGGCGAGCAATTGCTGTTCCACCGGTAATGCGTTGCCACGAGGTGGTAATGCCATCCATCAACGATGTTTTGGCCGAGTCGCCGCGCAAGGTGGTAAAGTATTCTATTATACTGCCTCTTCGGCGAGGGCGACCTTCGCCTTGGCTTTTGTGCATGCTACGTGCTTCGGCACCAATTTCGCCATAGCTTTTACCAAGCAAAGCGTTAAATCCGCCCACTTCTATTTTCAGTTGGTTTTCGGCAGTATTGTTGTTGCTGCCAAAGTTGTAATTGTTCCACAGTAAGCGTTTGGCCTGCCACGGGGTGGCTCCATAGGCAAATTGTTCGGTAAAGCGACTGCTATCGGCTGCTGCTGCAAATGCTTCGTAGGTAAGTAGGTTAGAGGCTGCATGATGGCCATGTCCGGCTCGGGCATCGCCCGGAAAGCGGGTGATAATGATATCGGGGCGATAGGTACGAATGAGCCACACCACATCGGCCAAAATTTTCTCTTTGTCCCAAATGCGAAGGGTTTCGGTGGCGGTTTTACTAAAGCCAAATTCGTAGGCACGGGTAAAATATTGTTCGGCACCATCTATTCGGCGTGCCGCCAATAGTTCTTGTGTGCGAATGAGCCCCAAGGCAATCCCTTGTTCGCTGCCTATGAGGTTTTGCCCTCCATCGCCACGGGTGAGGCTTAGGTAGGCCGTTCGGTACAGTTTTTCTTTAGCCAAATAGGGTAGTAGCGTATTGTTTTCGTCGTCGGGGTGGGCTGCTACATACAGAACACTACCCAATACTTGTAGTTTTTTTAATTGTAGCAATATATCGGCACTGCTATAGGTGGCAGGTGTTTGGGCTATGGCAAATAGAGAGGTAATGGTTAGAAGGCAGCTTCCTATGCTGCGCCAAAAGTAACGTGTATGCAATACCATAACAATTAGAATGAACAAATGAAAAGCGAAGATAAACGAACCCATGCATTTGTACCGATATCAAAACCGTTCACCTAATTGTGAAGGTGTACACATGCGGTAGTTTGGGATATTGGTTGCTAGAGTGTAGCACGCTCTTTGGATGCGGGGCGGGTAGGTAATATGCCCATTGGGATAGGTGGTGTTTACCCCAATGGGCTAAGTAGTACAACAATTGGTGAAGGGTATTGGTAGGTCAATGTATGGTAGCTGCTTGGTTTACAATCCTTTGATAAGGTCGGTGGCCATTTTTACATAATCGCCGTTCTTTTGTTCGGTGGCCAACGCTATACATTTTTCGGCATCGGCTTTGGCGCTTATTTTATCGCCCATAGCAACAGCAATACGTGCTTTTAGCAGCCACAACCAAAAGGCTTTGCCATTGGCTTCGGTAGCTTTTGTGGCATTAACCAATGCTTTGGGTAAATCTTTCTCCCATTCAAAGTAAAAATTGGCCGCTGATTGGTAAGTGCCTGCCGAAATTTTGTCGGCAGCTAAAGCCGTTTCTACTTGTTTGGCTATACGTGCTTTGATGTTAGTAGCAATAGGCAGCGTAACCACGTATTTGCTCCAACTGAGTTGCAGTTGGCAACTTTCGTTTTGTACATTGCCAAACTGAAAACTGAGTGTTTCTGTAGGAAAGTTGGTAGTGGTATAAGGAGCCGCCAAGCGAACAATGTCATTGTCGGGTTTGTAAGCCGCCGGCGATGTTACGGTGGTGTCTTTGGTTACAATCCATACCAATTGCTTTTTTTCGGGCACCGAAAGCAAACCATATTTTCCTGCTTTTAACACTACGCCGTTGATGCTTATTTCGTCGGTAACGGTAAGGGTAGTAGCGGCATTGGCACCGGTGCGCCACACTTTGCCCATTGGGGCTATAGTACCATTTTCTTTAAATGGCGGGCGTTCTTTAAGGTTGGGACGCGAGTAGCTAAGCAATAATTTGCCCATGCCAAAGTCCTGACTAATTTGTTGGGTGGTACTTGGTGCCGGCATTTTAATTTGTGCCTGTACCGCAAGGCCACTGAGTAGGGCTGCTAAGCCCAATAATTGTTTCATAAAGTGTGGTTTTGAGGGTAATACATAAACTAGCTTGGATAGCTGCCCAATAGCAGCTAGGTTGCAAACCTACGGCGAAGCAACTAAATGTAGGCGGTAAAATGGTGCAAGCGGCAAACAGCGTAGGAGGTACTGTTGACAAATGCCTGCAGCCACGGGGCAGATGCCTATATTTGCCCCTCTTAATGCCTATGTTACTACATCGTTTTCAACTATTGGGGCAGCAATTGCAACTGTTGCCTACGGCTTGCTTGTATTGGCAAGAACAGCAAATGCTTGTATTGGCCGATGTGCATTTGGGCAAAGCCACTCATTTTAGAAAAGCCGGCATAGCGGTGCCTCCGGCATTGGCACTCAGTGGATTGCACAAACTATCCGAAGTAATTGACTACTGTAAGCCCGAAAGTGTGGTGGTGGTGGGCGATTTGTTTCATAGCCATGCCAATGCCGAAAACGATTTGTTTGTACAGTGGCGACAACAATATGCACAACTGCCTATCCATTTGGTAATGGGTAATCACGATGTATTGCCCATGCAAGTGTACCAACAATCGGGCATCACGGTGCATGCACACAGCTTGTTGGTGCCTCCTTTTGAGTTGGTACACCAACCGCCCACACAGCCACAGCCCAATAGGTATTATCTTTCGGGGCATGTACACCCTGCTGTAAGGCTAAAAGGCAGTGCTCGACAAAAAATAACCTTGCCCTGTTTTCATTTTGGGGCACAAGTGGCCACATTGCCCGCATTTGGTAGCTTTACGGGATTGCATGTTATTCGTCCGCACAAGCACGATGCGGTTTTTGCTATTGCCCAACACCCTACAGTACCACAAATAATGCCTTTGCAACAGTGGGGGCATGGGTTTGAGGGTGGTGAAATTGTTGCGGTGTAGAACATAGTAGGGTAGTGATACATAGTGGATGCTGTTGAAAATATTTTGGCACTGATGCACTAAACTTTGTGAGGTACGTAGCTACATCTACTCTCGTTTAGCAGTAATCAACTTTCTAAAGCGCGTTCTTATTCGCCTTTCAGTTTTATGTGTTCTGATGTATTGCCCCCTTCTTTTTATCTTGAAAAAAAAGAGACAAAATAGTCAAGGACGAACAATGTATGGCCATTTAGTAGGTTTAGTACTGTTCAGCAGTGGTATTACTATATACTGAGCTTGGAAATCATGTTTGCGCATGTGGTGCGCGTGATGTATAGAGCATCTATAGTTGAAGCCACACTAGTACCATTGTTGCACATAGTTGCCTTAGTCAAATGAAGTATATATCGTTTGACGGTGGCTTTTTTGGTTCTTTTTTCCACGAAAAAAAGAATGCAACTTCCCGAAAGTTTTAAACTTTCGGGAAGTTGCAATAAAACGATGCTTCATTAGTTTGTTAAATGAACCATCATTGCGAAACTATTGGATAACAAATAGATAGGCTTTGGTCGGCAGTCGGTTTGCCAAGCTGAATGAGCCAAACTGATTGTTAGCAGCCCATTTGCCGGGCAGAAAGAGCCAAACTGATTGTCGGCAGCCCATTTGCCGGGCAAAAAGAGCCAAACTGATCGTCGGCAGCCCATTTGCCGGGCAAAAAGAGTCAAACTGATTGTCGGCAGCCTATTTGCCGGGCAGAAAGAGTCAAACTGATCGTCCGCAGCCCATTTGCCGGGCAAAAAGAGCCAAACTGATTGGCGGCAGCCTATTTGCCGGGCAGAAAGAGTCAAACTAATTGTC